>Ga0207020_1051_pt1 | contig 24390 bp, 27 predicted proteins | sample Alteio_BWMinCont_48_FD_153500 | JGI IMG/M metagenome (GOLD analysis project Ga0207020, IMG submission 153500) | Enriched cells from forest soil in Barre Woods Harvard Forest LTER site, Petersham, Massachusetts, United States -... | ecosystem: Environmental > Terrestrial > Soil > Temperate forest >... | reverse complement strand
TTGGAAAGCAGCTGCGGCTTTTGCAACGGCTTTGTCAACTTCGGCCGGAGTAGCAATGTGAAATTCTGCTACCTTTTCGCCGGTTGCCGGATTAACTGATTGTATAAACGTTGTTCCTTCGGCCGATTGCTCAAACCCGATGAGTTGTTTTCCGTCTGTCATGATGTTACCGTGTTGATCAAAGTGCCAATGCCTTCAATTGTTATTTTTATCCTATCGCCAACGGCTAACGTAAAATCATCAGCCGGGATGATGCCGGTCCCGGTTTATGCAGAAATGGGTAGTACTAACCCTGTTTTTATCCTGCCCGAGACAGTTAAAAACCAGGCTGATGCATTTGCCAAAAATTTTTCGGGCTCGGTTACTTTGGGAGTAGGGCAGTTTTGTACCAATCCGGGTATGCTGATCTACGAAGATTCGGTAAGCGGAAAAGAATTTACAAAAAAGCTGGAAGAGGAGTTTCAGCAAGTGGCCGGCGGCGTAATGCTGGCATCAAATATCTACAAATCCTATAATTCGGGTATTAACAGGCATGAAACTGTAGCCGGTGTGGAAACACTGGCAAAGGGCAAACAATCAGATGCGTTAAATACTGCTTCGCCGGTTTTATTTAAAACTAACAGCACTGTACTAAAAGAACATCCCGACCTGGCCGAAGAAATATTCGGACCAACCAGTTTGGTTGTTGAAGCGACATCCAAAGCAGATGTGTTGCAAATAGCCCGTAATTTGACGGGCCACTTAACAGCCACAGTACACGGCACAGAAAAAGATTTGACCGATTATAAAGACCTGCTGGATATTTTAGAACAGAAAGTTGGAAGGGTGATTATTAACGGCTTCCCTACCGGGGTTGAGGTTTGCAGCGCGATGGTTCATGGTGGCCCGTTCCCGGCTACCACTGATTCAAGAAGCACATCGGTAGGCACAGCCGCTATATTCAGATTTACACGCCCCGTATCTTACCAGGGATTACCACAGGCCCTGTTACCGGATGAACTTAAAAATTCAAATCCTTTAGGCATATGGCGATTGGTTAACGGAAATTTAACTAACGCAACGGTTTAGGTTTTATATTTAATTCAATAAATACGACATTTATATAAAAAATTGATTTATGGAAACGGTAGATACTTTAAGAAATAATTTAATTGATAAGTTGCTGGCTATATCAAATAAGGATTACTTATTTGCCTTAAATCAACTAGTAGATAATAGTGCTGTAGATAACGATGTTGTTAACCTTTCTGCAGAACAAATATTAATGCTTCAATTAAGCGATAAAGACATTGAAACGGGTAAACTGGTTTCTCAAAACGAGTTAGATAAAAACGATTTGAAGTGGCTAAAAGGAAAGTAGTTTGGACTGAAACCGCCGCCAGACAAAGACGTGAAATATTAACGTATTGGACACAAAGAAACGGTTCAACTACTTACGCTGAAAAACTAATAAAGCTTACTGCAAAACGAATAAACATTATTTTAAAACATCCTGAATCCTATAAATTAACTGTATATCCCGGAACAAGAATTTCGGCGATGGGACATTTTAGTATATTATATAAAATACTAAACGATGACCAGCTAATCATTACTGCATTTTGGGATAACAGGCAAAATCCTAAAAAATTAATCGAAATTATAAAAGATAAATAAAACACTGTTATGGGCGAATTCAGAAGTTCGGATTGGTTTGGTAAAAAAGATAAAATGGGGTTCATCTACCGCAGTTGGATGAAAAACCAGGGCATGCCCGAAGATATGTTTGACGGGCGACCGGTAATTGGTATCTGCAATACCTGGTCGGAACTGACGCCTTGCAATGCCCACTTGCGCGATATTGCCGAAAGTGTACGGCGCGGCGTATTGGAAGCGGGCGGTTTCCCGGTTGAGTTTCCCATCATGTCATTGGGCGAAACCTTATTGAAACCAACTGCCATGCTTTTCCGCAATTTGGCCAGTATGGATGCCGAAGAATCAATACGCGGCAACCCTATTGACGGCGTTGTATTACTAACCGGTTGTGATAAAACAACACCTTCTACCCTGATGGGCGCTGCCAGTGTTGATTTGCCAACCATTGTTGTGCAGGGCGGCCCGATGCTGAACGGTAAATATCATGGCCATGACCTGGGCTCGGGTACCAGTGTCTGGAAATTAACAGACGACCTGAAAACAGGAAAAATATCTTACAACGAATATGCTGAGGCCGAAAGCTGTATGTCAAGAAGTCCCGGGCATTGTATGACTATGGGTACTGCTTCAACTATGGCTGTAATGGTAGAATCATTAGGCATGAGCTTAACAGGTGGCGCCGCTATACCCGCTGTTGATGCAAGAAGAAAAAGACTGGCACAGCTTTCGGGAAGAAGGATTGTGGAGATGGTAAAAGAGGACCTGCGCATATCAAAAATATTAACCCGTGATGCTTTTGAGAATGCGATAAAAATAAATGCGGCTGTTGGCGGTTCATCTAACTTTATTATTCACCTAACCGCTATTGCCGGCAGAATAGGTGTACCGTTAAATATAGAGGATTTTGATGATATCGGCAGTAAAATGCCCTTGCTGGTAAACCTGATGCCATCCGGTAAATTCCTAATGGAAGATTTTTATTATGCAGGTGGCGTACCGGCCATTATCAACCAGATGCGGTCCGAATTAAATATGGATACGCTAACCGTTAGTGGCAAATCGCATAAAGAAAATATTGAAGGGTCGGGCGTGAATTATAACAAGGAGGTGATCTATAACTTTGATGAACCATTGATCCCCGAAGCAGGTATTGTGGTGCTTAAAGGAAACCTGGCGTTAAACGGCGCGGTGATAAAACCATCGGCAGCAACACCAGGCCTGATGCAACACCGCGGCCGTGCAGTAGTATTTGAAAATATTGAAGACTACCATACCCGCGTTGATGATCCAAATCTCGACATTGACGAAACCTGTGTGATGGTTTTAAAAAGCGTTGGCCCCGTGGGTTATCCGGGCATGCCCGAGGTGGGCAATATGGTACTGCCTAAAAAGCTATTGGATAAAGGCGTCATTGACATGGTGCGAATATCAGACGGGCGCATGAGCGGAACGGCTTATGGTACGGTTATTTTGCATGTTTCGCCCGAGTCGGCTATTGGTGGTGCATTGGGTTTGGTTGAAAACGGCGATATGATAGAACTGGATGTAGCTAATAAGCGCATTCACCTGGAAGTATCTGATGAAGAACTGGCCGAAAGAAGAAGTAAATGGGTACAACCGCCTTTGGCCTCAAACCGCGGCTATGTAAATATGTATGTTAAGCACGTACAACAAGCTGATAAAGGCGCCGATCTGGACTTCCTGGTGGGTAATTCCGGCTCAAAAGTGACCAGGGATTCACATTAAAGAATGTCGTTTAAGAATATAGTAACGTTAAGGGTTCCCCTCCTCGGAGGGGGCGCGTTAGCTATGTGTAATGGCAGGGGTGGGTTTATACGTTATGTAAAGGACACACCCCTACACCCCTCTCAAGAGGGGAATCGCACATCCCTCGCTTTTATTTCTAATTACTATCTTAGTTAACTGAAATGACCCTGCTCATCCTGTTCCTTTGTATTCTATCACTTATCCTGTTAATAACATGGGCAAGGGTAAATACATTCCTGGCTTTTTTAGTGGTATCAACTATGGCCGGCTTGCTGTTGGGCATGCCGATGGGCAAAATATCACAATCGGTTAGTAAGGGCCTGGGCGATACTTTAGGATCATTAGTGATTATTATTGTGTTGGGGGCCATGCTGGGCAAACTGGTTGCCGCCAGCGGGGCCGCGCAGAAAATAGCGGCAGTTTTAAAAAATATATTTGGCTATAAGTATGTAACCTGGGCCATGACGTTGACCGGGTTTATCGTCGGTATCCCTTTATATTATAACGTCGGCTTTGTTTTATTAATACCCATTATATTTTCGGTAGCTTACAATTATAAACTACCGCTGGTTTATGTGGGCTTGCCTATGCTGGCCTCTCTTTCGGTTATGCATGGCTTTGTGCCGCCGCACCCCTCGCCTATGGCTTTGGTGGTACAGTTTCATGCCGACCTGACCAAAACATTTTTATATGGTATAATAATCGCTATACCCGCTATTGTTATTGCCGGCCCCATCTTTGCTCGAACATTAAAGAACATGCGTTCAAGCTCGGTTATCTCGTTTACCGTGGTAGAGTTAGCCGCTGATGAACTTCCGGGTATTGGCAACAGTATCATTTCTTCGCTGTTACCGGTTTTAATAATCGGTCTTTCGGCATTAGCCTCCAAAATATTCAGTAGCAATCCGGCTATCAAAACCTTAGCCGATTTTTTGGGCGAACCCAATATGGCCATGATCGAAACCATTATCATTGCCACCTACACCTTAGGCATCGTAATGGGCAAAAAGTTAACAACGATAATGGGTATCTATACCGAAGCGGTAAAAGATATAGCGATGATATTGCTCATCATCGGCAGCGCCGGTATATTAAAACAAATTTTTATTGATAGCGGCGTAAGTAATCAACTGGCAGCTATTTTACAGGGGATAAGCCTGCCGCCATTATTGCTGGCCTGGTTGATAACCGCGGTATTAAGGCTTTGCCTGGGTTCGGCTACTATTGCGGGGTTGACCGCGGCCGGCATTGTTTATCCATTGATGCTGCATAGTAGCGTCGACCCGTGCCTTATGGTGCTTTCTGTAGGCGCGGGCAGCTTGTTTTGCTCACATGTAAATGACACCTCCTTTTGGCTGTACAAAGAATATTTTGGACTGACGATGAAGCAAACCTTTTTATCGTGGTCGCTAATGGAAACGCTGGTTTCTGTGATTGGGTTGATTGGTGTATTGAGCTTACAGGCGGTGCTTTTTTAATAGGTTGATTTCATTAAACATCTACTAACACATCCCTGCCCCTCTCAAGAAGGGAACCTATTCGCGCAGCCGTCTTAAATATTATGCATGCATAGTATCCTGCTAATTTAATTTTGGTTAATTTTGCTAACCAATTTTGTGTTATGGAAAGTGTTGCTTATCAATCTACCTATAAAATACGTTTCGTTACGGCAGCGTCGCTGTTTGACGGGCACGATGCCACTATTAACATTATGCGCCGCATACTGCAAAGCAGCGGTGCCGAGGTAATACACCTGGGCCATAACCGTAGTGTTGAAGAGGTGGTAAATTGTGCTATACAGGAAGATGTACAGGGCATTGCGCTTACCAGCTACCAGGGCGGCCACGTAGAATATTTTAAATATATGTATGACCTGCTGCACGAACGTGGAGCCGGGCATATCAAAATTTTTGGTGGTGGCGGTGGTGTATTTTTACCGCACGAAATTGCCGAATTAGAAGCCTACGGCATCAGCAAAATATATTCGCCGGATGATGGCCGCACCATGGGCCTGCAGGGCATGATAAACGACATGCTGCGCAAATGCGATTTTCAAAATAAAATAAAATTAAATGGCGAGCTAAAATATCTGCCCAAAAAAGATGCGCATGCTATAGCCACTGCCATCAGCGTGGTAGAGAATTACCCTGCGCAGGCGGAAAACTTTTTAGCTGAAGTAAAAAAGCTGATCGATACTAAAACCATACCCGTTGTAGGTATCACCGGTACTGGCGGCTCGGGTAAATCGTCATTAGTGGATGAGATTGTACGGCGGTTTTTGATGGAAACAGATAAAACGCTGGCTATAATTTCTGTCGATCCGTCCAAACGTAAAACAGGCGGCGCCTTATTGGGCGACCGAATACGGATGAATGCGATTAATAGTCCGCGGGTTTATATGCGGTCGCTGGCTACACGCCAGGCAAATTTGGCGCTGAGCAAGCATGTGCAGGAGTCGATTGATATTTGTAAGGCAGCAGGGTATGATCTAATCATTGTGGAAACATCCGGCATAGGGCAAAGCGATACCATGATTACCGATTATTGCGATCTGTCATTATATGTGATGACACCCGAATTTGGCGCGGCAACCCAGCTGGAAAAAATTGACATGCTGGACTTTGCCGATATGGTGGCACTCAATAAATTTGACAAACGCGGCGCATTGGATGCCATTCGTGATGTGCGCAAGCAATATAAACGGAATCATAAACTTTTTACGGCTAAAGATGAGGACCTACCTATTTATGGTACAATGGCCTCGCAGTTTAATGACCCGGGCATGAACGAGCTGTTCGCGGCATTGATAAAAAACATCCGGGCAAAAACAGGTATCGAATTTAGCCTCACCCCGGCCCTCTCCAAAGGAGAGGGAGGATTTGGTGAACAGGCCGAAAAGGTTTATATCATTCCGCCTGACAGAACAAGATATTTAGCCGAGATTGCAGAAAATAGTGCAGCCTATGGCGAATGGGTGAACGAACAATGTAAAGTGGCGCAGCAATTGTTCCAGGTTAAGGGTGTGATGGAAATGAGCCCCACCCAACCCTCCCCGGAAGGGAGGGCTTTAAATAACAAGGGGTTTTATTAAAAATAAAAATCAAAAAGTCTCCCCTTCCGGGGGAGATTTAGAGGGGGCTATGCGCATCACTATTATCGGTTCGGGCAATGTAGCCACACACCTGGCAGCCGCATTTAAAAATGCCGGTCACGTTATTGTGCAGGTTTATAGCCGGAATATGCAAAATGCCGCTTTATTAGCGTATCACGTAAAAGCGGAAGCGATTGACAGCCTGGATGCCATAAATACCGATACCAACCTGTTTGTAATAGCTGTAAAAGATGATGCCATAGGCCCTATAGCCGAACAATTGGCTAAATATCAAAAACTGATGGCACACACGTCAGGCGCTACCGATTTGTATACCTTATTAGCCTTTTCAGATAACGCAGGCGTGTTTTATCCGCTGCAAACATTCAGTAAAGTAAAAGAGGTTGATTTTTTAAAAGTACCGGTATGTATAGAGGGTGCAGATGAAGCCATCGCCAAACTGCTGACAGAACTTGCACAAACGGTCAGCAATAACGTTTACCAGATAGATTCCGCGAAGCGCAAAACCCTGCACCTGGCGGCCGTATTTGCTAATAATTTCCCCAATTACCTGTATAACATTGCCCAACAGCTATTGGCCCAGCAAAACTTATCATTCGATTTACTACGGCCACTCATCTCAGAAACCGCTCAAACGGTACAAACCCGTTTACCAAACGAGGTGCAAACTGGCCCTGCTATCCGTAACGACGAAAATACGATGGCCTTTCACCTGCAATTGCTTCAGGATCAGCCCGAACTGCAACAGTTGTACGAGGCATTAAGTCAGGGTATTATCAAATTGGATATTACTGCGCACGGGGATAAGTAATTTTCTTACTTTTGACCAAATGAATGTTTTTAAAATAAAGATCAACTTTGAGGAAAAGGGTCACGAAACTATAGAGCTGCCCATTGCCGAAGGTGAGTCTGTATTAGATGTTTGCCTGGAAAACGGTATTGAGCTACAGCATAATTGTGGTGGCGTATGCGGTTGCAGCACCTGCCATGTATATGTAAATAAAGGGATGGATAACATCCAGGAGATATCAGATAAAGAAGAAGATTTTATTGACCGGGCCGTTAATCCGCGTATAAATTCAAGATTGGGGTGCCAATGTATTATCATTGATGGCGATATAGAAGTAACTTTACCCAATCAATCCCAGTTTTTGGGCCACTAATAAGTTTTACGTATAAAAAAAATGAACGACAATAAATTTGCCTTACCTATTCACTGGAATGATCACGAAGATATTGCCATGTCGCTTTACGAAAAATTTGGCGACGATTTCGATGAATCAAAAATATATCGCATCCGCTTTACCGATTTATTAGAATGGGTGCTTGCTTTACCTAATTTTGCCGGAACGCGTGAGCAGTCAACCGAAGGTCACCTGGAGCAGATACAATCGGCTTGGGTTTATGAATGGCGCGATAACCAGTAATTTTTAGTTTGCAGTTTTAAGTTCGCAGTTTGCAGCCTGTCAATCTTAAAATAGTTATTAAATTTGCTTAGTAAAGTAAACATAATGCATCGCGCAAACATAAATACTTAAAATAATCAAACCGGTTCAACTGCAAACTGCCCACTCAAAACTGCAAACTAACTAAATGGAATCTTTCCTTACTAAACTTAAAGACATAACCACTTTCATTTTTGATGTGGACGGCGTACTGACTGATGGGTCTGTATTTGTAACAGAAACCGGCGAACAAAGTCGCGCTTTTAACATTAAAGACGGATATGCCTTACAATTGGCTGTTAAGTGCGGGTATAATGTAGCTGCCATTTCTGGTAGCCGCTCAAAAACGGCTATTTATCGTTTAAATAGTTTAGGCATAACCGATGTTTTTATGGGTGCGCAGGTAAAGTCGGAAAAATTTAAAAATTACCTTGAAAGTAAAAGTATACTTGCCGCTAATGTTTTGTATATGGGCGATGATATTCCTGATTTGGGCGCGATGAAATTAGCCGGCCTGCCCGTTTGTCCTTCAGATGCCGTTGAAGAGATCAAAGCCGTAAGTGCCTATGTTTCTCCGTATGGCGGCGGCAAAGGCGCTGCCCGCGATGTGATTGAGAAGGTGATGAAGATACAGGATAAGTGGATGAGCGAAGAGGCGTATAGCTGGTAAGGGTTTAGTTCATAATTGATGGTTCATAGATCATAGAATTAGTACCATCAATTTTGACTATCCGTAACCGACCATGAACTATTAACCATGAACCCAAATAGTATTCCTAAAATTATTCTCGCCTCTAAATCTCCTCGGCGGCAGGAGCTGTTGAAGCTAATGGACCTTGAGTTTCGGATAGTTTTAAAGGAGGTGGATGAATCTTATCCCGATTATTTAAAGCCTGAAGAAATTGCTTTGTATATCGCTCAAAAAAAAGCAGAAGCGTTTGATGAAGAAATAAATGACGAGGTAGTGCTTACGGCTGATACCATTGTTAGTATAGATGGTCATATACTGGGTAAACCCGAAACGCCCGAACATGCAGTAGAAATGCTAAAAATGCTGTCGGGTAAAACACACCAGGTTATTACTGGTGTCTGCTTGTTATATCAACATAAATACCATAGTTTTTTTGATGTATCTGATGTATCATTTCGTGAATTAACCGAGGACGAAATCAGGAGCTATGTCGACAAATATAAACCCATGGATAAAGCCGGCTCATACGGCATACAGGAGTGGGTTGGTTTAACCGGTATTGAACGTATAAATGGTTCTTATACCAACGTAGTAGGGCTGCCTACCGAGAAATTGTACAGGGAATTAAAAAGGTTAGCATAACGAGAGAAGACTTACGAAGTTTTTAAAACTTCGTAAGTCTGAAAACATCATCCCGTTATCGGTGTCCCCACCGATAACTTTACGAAAAGAGATTTACTTTACCGCCATTGTGTTATTCTTCCGGTTAATATCCGGTAGCGCATTATCGGGGTCAATGGTTACACTTTCGGCTTCGCCTGTGGTTGGGAAAACCAACCCAATGGTTTTGTTGTTCATCCACGCTTCCACCGGGACGTTGATTCGCTGTTTGGTGCCGTCCTTCATTTTAACCTCTACTGCAAAAGGCATTACCATTTGCTCTTTATTGGCTAAAAATACCTGTATGCCGTTTTTAGGATCTTTGTTTACATATTCGGCACTGATCATGGTGAAATCCAGTTTCCAGTTATTATAAAACATGCCTTTCCAGAACCAACTCAAATCCTCACCGGCACCACTTTCCATCGACCTGAAAAAATCTTCCGGTTGCGGATGTTTGTAGGCCCATTGATGAATATAATTCCTGAAAGCGTAATCAAATCTATCCTTTCCTAATATCTGCTCACGCAGCAGCACCAATGAAAACGCCGGTTTAAAATATTCAACCGGGTGACGATAATTCCCGCCAACCGCATCGGCTGCGGTCATCATAACGGGCGCCTTAGGGTCAACTATAGTTGGGATGATCTCATCTGCCGGATTGCCTTTTCCCGGCGCATATTCGCCGTCACGTTTAGGAGCATATTCGCCTTTATTAAATTCATCTGCTGCATAAATGTCTATAAAAGTATTAAAGCCTTCATCCATAAACGCATACCGGCGCTCGTTTGAACCCACGATCATCGGGAACCAGTTATGGCCGATCTCGTGTGCAGTAACCCAATATAATTGGTCGCCCTTGTCCCTGATACCGTCGAATAGAATACCCGGGTATTCCATGCCGCCCGCTGTACCGGCTTCATTTATAGCCACCGGGTAAGGGTAAACAAACCATTTTTCAGAAAAATATTCGATTGATTTTTTAAGATATTCGGTCGATCTTCCCCAACCTGTAGGCCCGGTACTTTCGATAGGATAAACCGACATGGACAACGATTTTTTACCACCCGGCAGATTGATCCTGGCAGCGTCCCATATATAAGCATTGGATGCGCCGAAGGCTACGTCGCGTGTATTGAACATTTTAAAGTGCCAGGTAAGGTTCCCTTTATGAACCGGGCGCGAAGCCGGGTCCTTAATTTCCTCGGCAGTTCTGATCATGATGGTTTTATCGCTGTTTTTGGCTTGTCCTAACCGGGCAATCTCTTTGGCAGTCAATACTTCAGCAGGGTTTTGTAACTCGCCCGAACCGGCAACAATCATATCCCAGGGCACAGTGACGCTGTAATCAATATTACCGTACTCGCAATAAAACTCGCCGCTACCTAAAAATGGCAAAGTATCCCATCCGTGCGAATCATCATAAACGCACATTCTCGGAAACCATTGGGCAATTTCATAGATCTTGCCATTTTTGGTTTGGTTATAATCTGTACGTCCGCCAAATGTACCGGGGATGGTATAATGGTAATTGATTAATAAAGTGATCTTCCCGCCGTTTGGTGCCAACGCATTAGGCAGGCGAATTTGCATCCGCGTATCCGAAACGATATAATTAGCTTTTACCGCCTTGCCATTCACCAAAATGGAAACAGATTCCAGCTGGTAACCATCTGTATGTTGTGGGGTAACCGAATAAAAACCGCTCAGAAAATTAGAACGGGCATCTTTTTTATAGGTATTCTGATCCAACTGAATCCATAAATAGGGCAGGGCATCAGGACTATTATTGGTATAAGTTAAATTTTCTGTCGCGGTTAATGTTTTGGCAGTAGTATCTATGGTAGCTTTTAAGATATAATCAGCCTTATTCGACCAATATTTTGGTCCGGGATCGCCGTTAGCCGAATGGAACTCATTCCCTTTGTCGGTAAACAAAGGCGAAAAAGCTTCTGCAGCATTGTATTTGGAAACTACGGTGTCAGGAACGGATGGCCGGCGCGCTCCACGTCTTTGCGCATTTGCCGAAACGGCTACTAATAAAATAAAGCCTAAGGCAATAAATTTTAATTTCATAATAAGATCAGTTAAGTGAAAGCAATATACAAGGAAGTTTGTAAATTTTAGAAAAGGCGAGCGGGATATTTAAAATTATCCCAGCATATCCGCCAAAACACCTTCTTTTAAGGAGTTGGTTGACATAATTACGGCAGATATATCCAATTTTTGCATAATAAAACGGGTAACCAGGGCCGAAGAAACGATCATATCCACCCTTATGGATGTAATGCCTTTGTTCCTTTCGCGTTCCTGGTGCGAAGACCGGATCAATTGGTCAGTAACACTTAAAAATTCAGCATTTTGAAACAGGTAGGTCTTTATTTTTTGCAGATCAAAGGGGTTTCCTTTTTGCAACTCAATCAGTTCGGCAAAAGTTTCAAAAGCACCCGATGAACCAATAAGGTTGGTAATCGGGTAATTGGCAATGTCTTTAAAAAGATCATTAAGATGAATTGCTAAAAAGTCATTTAGTTCTTTTATAGATTCCGCCGGGATAGGGTCAATTTTATGAAATCTGTCCATTAACCTGGCTGCGCCTATTTCAAAACTTTGTTTATAGATAATGCCATCAATATTGCCCAGGATAAATTCGACACTGCCGCCGCCTATATCAACAATTAATGAATTTTGTTGCGATAAGCACGTACCTGCCTTTACGCCCTTATAAATAAAGTCAGCCTCCTCGTCACCATTTATAGTTTCTATCCTGATGCCTGTTTTTTGTTTAACCTCATCTATAAAGTTACCACCATTAGAGGCACTGCGTAACGCCGATGTAGCGATAGCCTTTAGCTCGTCAACTTTATGCTGTACTATATGCTGGTGAAACTGCTGCATGGCATTTACCCCGCGGGTATAAGCCGCTGGTTGTATAATGCCTTTATTAATACCACCTTCGCCTAGTTTTACAGGTTCTGTAATTTTTAATAAGGTATGCGGGTTAGTGGCGTCGCCCTCCGCGATCAACAAATGGAAGGTATTGGTACCCAAATCCATTACGGCGACTTTTTTGCTCATATATTATTTTGCTCAATCAAATATACAATTCAACCCACAAAATGTTGTAAAAGTAAAAAGCTAAGAATCCTAAAATCCTGAACTTTAAATTATTTTTCTGACTTTCCGTCTTCCCGACTTTCGGACTAATAACTACTCAAAATATTCCCGCATCCGTTCAAAAAAGCTTTTTTTATTTTTGCTATAGTTAGCCGGTATGCCAGCAATTCCTGAATTTTCATAATTAATGAATTATGTATAACTTTAACATGCTTATTAATGATTGCACTATGACCACAATGACACTCCAGGTTCCTGATGCGCTTGAACAAGAGCATGATGAAACAGTACGCCTAATCGCAGCTAAGTTGTATGAAACGGGTAAACTATCTTTAGGGCAGGCGGCAGAAATGTGCGGTCTATCTAAACAAGACTTTCCTGCTGTACTGGCTGAATTTGGTGTGAACTACATCCAATATACTTATGAAGATATTATGGATGAGTTAGCCCAGGCAAATGGCTGATTACGTTGTTATCACTGATACCAGTTGCCTCATTTTGCTCGACAAGATCAATGCATTTGATCTGCTTCACGATATTTATGCACATATCCTAACCACGCCTGAAATTGCTAACGAGTTTAAAAAGGCCTTACCAGTATGGATACAGGTCACGCCAGTTAAAAACATGAGCTTGATAGCTATTTATAACCAGCAGGTAGATTTAGGCGAGGCAAGCGCCATAGCTTTGGCTCAGGAAATACCGAATGCGTTGCTCATTGTGGACGACTTTAAAGGTCGCCGCCTGGCGAAACAACTTAATATGCAGGTCACCGGTACTATAGGTGTTTTGATCACCGCCAGGCAACAGCATAAAATTACTTCATTGAGGCCCTATTTTGAATTAATCCGATCAACGGATTTCAGGATAGACCCTATGTTACTTGAACACGTACTTGCTGATTTTAAGGATTAATCCTTATCCTTTCACCTTTACTCAAAATACTCCCGCATCCGCTCAAAAAAGCTTTTTTCATTTTTGCCGGGATTGGGTTTAAAGTTAGGCGAGTCCTGTAGCTTTTCTAATAAGGCGCGTTCGTCGTTGCTAAGCGCTTTGGGGGTCCAAATGTTAATGTGCACCAACTGGTCGCCGCGGTGATAAGAGTTCACCTCGGGCACGCCCTTGCCTTTCAGGCGCAATATTTTGCCGCCCTGGGTTCCGGGTTCTATTTTAATCTTGGCTTTGCCATCAATAGTCGGTATTTCAATACTGGTACCTAATGCCGCGTCAACGAAAGTGATGTGTAAGTCGTAGATGACATTATTGCCGTCGCGCTTTAAAGTTTCGTGTGGTATTTCTTCTATCAGGATGATCAGGTCACCGGGTACACCCCCTCTTGGGGCTGCGTTACCCTTTCCACTCATGCTTAATTGCATGCCTTCGCTTACACCTGCAGGTACGTTGATGCTGATGGTTTCTTCGCCACGTACCACGCCATCACCATGGCAAACAGTACATTTTGAGGTAATGGTAGAACCCTCACCATTACAGGTAGGGCAGGTGCTGGTAGTTTGCATCTGGCCCAATATGGTATTCGTTACCCGGCGAACAGCACCCTGGCCGCCGCAGGTTTTACAGGTTTGGAATGATGATTTATCTTTCGCACCGGTACCATCGCAGGTTTTGCAAAGTACCTGCTTGTTTACTTTTATTTTCTTTTCGCTGCCGTTGGCAATCTCTTCTAAGGTTAACCGTACCTTTATACGCAGATTACTGCCTTTAACTACCCTGCGACCGCCACTTTGCCTGCCGCCGCCACCGCCGAAGAAACCTTCAAACGGACTGCCGCCACCAAAAATATCACCAAACTGGCTAAATATGTCTTCCATATTCATACCGCCACCGCCATAGCCACCACCGTTGGCCGATTGTGCATTGGCAGCATGGCCAAACTGGTTATACCGCTGGCGCTTTTCGGGATTGCTTAATACTTCGTAAGCTTCTGCCGCTTCTTTAAAATGCTCTTCCGCAGCTTTGTCGCCCTGGTTTTTATCCGGGTGGTATTTGATAGCCATCTTACGATAGGCTTTCTTTATTTCATCCGCATCGGCACCTTTTGAAACGCCCAGTACATCGTAGTAATCTCTTTTAGACATTTTTTATTGTTGATTTATTGAATTATTGAATTATCGATTTATTTTGAGGGGTTTGTTATCAATCAATAACTCAATCCCTCAATAATTCAATAATTATTTACGCTCCAACTATAACTTTAGCAAAGCGTATTACATTATCATTTAAATAATAGCCCTTTTCCATTTCGTCAATTACTTTTCCCTTCATATCATCAGTAGGGGCCGGTATATTGGTAATTGCTTCATGCAGATCAGGGTCAAATGGCTGACCGATAGATTGCATTGGTTTTAATCCTTTTTGTGAAAGAATGTTATTTAACTTATTCTGAATTAAGGCTACGCCTTCCTTAACGGCATTAACATCGGTTGATGTTTCCAATGCTTTTTCGGCACGTTCAAAATCATCCAATATCGGCAGTAGGGATACAATGGTTTCTTTACCTGCTGTTTGTAATAACTCTACACGCTCTTTTGAGGTGCGGCGTCTGAAGTTGTCAAACTCGGCATATAAACGTAAATATTTATCATTAGCCAGGGCCAGCTCTTCTTTTAATACATCCTCTGCCGAAGCCGGTGACTTTGTTTGTGCCTGGGCGTATTCCTGTTCGCCCGACTGATTGGTCTCGTCTATAACCGCGTCTGTGTTATCAATCACTTCTGTATCTTCTTTCTTTTTTTTCTTAAGCATATCAAAATTTCATAAGTAAATACTGCAAGTCAAGTATCTTGCCATTTGCAAAAAGCCGACAAGGTGTCAGCGCTGTAAGTTTATTCAGGTATATGTGACAGTTGTAGGGTGTTAAAGTAGCAGTCTTAGAAAGGGGCAGTGGCAGTAGCCGTTTTGCAGGGTTCTGCCACTGCCATCCGCCACTGCCACTAAAAGTTAAGCCAACTGCACATCTTCCAACACCTTGCCGTTTTCGCACTTGATAATGCGCGATGGGAAAGTGCGGATAATATGATAATCATGCGTAGCTACTACAACAGCGGTGCCCGCCTGGCTGATCTGTTTCAACAGTAATACAATTTCTTCTGAGGTATCAGGGTCCAGGTTGCCGGTTGGTTCATCAGCCAGTATAATTTCAGGATTATTTAACAAAGCGCGGGCAATTACTACGCGTTGCTGCTCGCCGCCCGAAAGTTCGTGGGGCATTTTCTTTAATTTTGAACGCAGGCCCACTTTTTCAAGCACATCAAGCGTGCGGTCGGCTATCAGCTTAGGATCAATCCAGCCGGTGGCGCGCATCACAAACTGCAGGTTTTGTTCAACAGAACGGTCCGTAAGTAATTGAAAATCCTGGAAAACTATACCCAGCTTACGACGCAGAAACGGAATATCGTTATCGGTTATTTTATTCAAATCATAACCGCAGGCATGGCCATCACCGATAGAAATACCCAGGTCGCCATAAATAACTTTCAGCAAACTACTTTTTCCCGAGCCGGTTTGACCAATAAGCCATACAAAATCGCCTTTGTCAATATGCAGGTTAACCTGCGATAGAACCAGGTGCTTTTGCTGAAAAATATCAACGCCGTTTAGTTTTATAATAGAGTTTCCAATCATCTTTATAGTTCTAATTTTAAGATCTTTCCAAACGGAAGATCTTTAATAATATTCATTATATAATCTGCTTTATCGCTCAATCCGGCCTTGTCTAATGATTTTTCAGGCCGGTCAACCCTAAAGTAAGCTAATAATGTAAACTTGTCATCCCGTAATTGTACGTAATCAGGTATTTTGGCTACGCCTTTAACTTTTATAATATACATTTTTTAAGCCTAAAGCTTAAAGCCTAAAGCTTAAAGCATCTAAATTAGTTGGCATTTGCTTTCAGCTTTTAGCCTTGGGCTTTTACCTTTAGCCAAAGGTAATAATTGCTATGGAATTTTGCTATAAAGCTTTATTTAAAGCATCTTTCACCAATTCGCGGTTTTGACGGGAGATAGGAATTTTTGTACTGTCAGTTAAAAGCAAAGCACCGCCATCTTCTTTTAACCAGCTATTTACAAAATGTAAATTAACCAGGTGTGACTGATGTGTGCGGATAAAATTATGAGATCTGAGCAGGTCAGAAAATTCTTTCAACGTTTTGCAGACTAAAATTTTTTCGCCGTTTTGCAGGTAAAACAAGGTATAATTGTTGGATGCTTCGCAGTGGATAATATCATCAACACGCACATACCTGATCTCCTGTAAAGTGGGTAAAGCTATTTTAGGAATTTCTTTGTTGCCTGATTTAATATATTCCAATAGGTTTTCAATACTGCTGTTTTTTTGCTTCGTAAGTATTTTATTCCGGGCCTTTTCAATGGCAGTTATCAACTCCGTAATGTTGATCGGTTTTAGCAGGTAATCTAATGCCGAAAACTTAATGGCCTGAATACCATACTGATCATATGCGGTAATAAAAATTATTTCAAAATTAATAACCGCGAATGCCTTTAGCACGTCAAACCCTGATTTTTCGGGCATCTGGATATCTAAAAAAAGCAGATCGGGCTGGTGGGCCCGTATAGCTGCAATCGCACTATCGGCATTCATAGCTGTTGCTACAATAGTAATTTCAGGGCAGTATTGATTTAATAATATCTGCAGGTTTTCGATATTATTAGGTTCATCATCAATAATTATGCTGCGGATATTCATTAGCCGTTAAGTTATGAAAATAAATTGATGAGCATTATGGTTATTGTGGTACCGGTTTGTTTTGAATAAATAATTAAAATTGCGGGTTGATCAGGATGCACGCGGTTTAAAAGTGCAATACGCTCTTCACTTAATTTTAATCCTAACGAGTCATCTTTTTGCCCGGCTATTTTTCTGTCAAACCCTTTTCCGTTATCGGTTACCGATAAGACCAGGTTGTCGCCTTGTTTATTAACCTGTACCAGTATCAAGCCATTTTGTTGGAGCGGAGCCACACCATGCTTTACCGCATTTTCAACAAAGGGTTGTAACAGTATGACCGGTATTTCGGTATTGGCAATGTTAATATCTTCGCCGACTTTAACCTCGTACCGAAATCCAAAGCGGAGCTGCTCCATTTGCAGATAGGCTTCCTGTATTTTCAATTCATCCTCCAGGCTGATCAATTCCTGCTCGCCGGTGTTTAATACTTTACGGGTGAGATCGGCAAACATAGAAAGATAATGGTTTGCGGCAGGGATATCATTTTTATTCATTAGCCGCTGTACAGAGGATAAAGCGTTGAACATAAAATGCGGGTTTAATTGCGAGCGAATTGACCTAAGCTTTAAGCTAATAGTTTCCTGTGCTTGTATTGCATTTTCTAATTTACGCTTGCTGTTTTTGCGATAAATTCCAAAAAACACCGCCACGCCACCCACATAAAAAGCCACGAACCCGGCTATTATTAAAAAGGATAATTTAGGGATAAGGTCAAAATCCAGCGCTAAATTAATAGTTAAACCATATAAAAAAAACGAAAGTATCACCAATAGAATGATCCTTCTTTCCCTTACCGCGTTTGATCGAAACTTTAATGTAATTTCCTTCTTTTCCTGTGCTGATTTGGCGTTCCACTTTTTGTATACATTGTAAACAGAAATAATAAAGAAAACAAGACTACCTGCTGCAAAATAATGAACAAAAGCATAATAATGAATAAAAAACGACTTATCACCCGACAACCGTCGCCCAGCAAAAAGCGATACTTCTGAAAAGTACATAAGGCCAATAAGAGTGCAAGCAAAGCAAACTACCGCGCATATAGCAAATAATTTGAGTTTTTTCATAATGCTATTAAAGCAAATTTTGAAGTGTTATTATTATAATGGTCCCGTTTTTTGTTGGATTGATATTTAAGGTTACCGGTTGATCAGGATGAACCAGGCTTAAAAGCTTAATGCGCTCTTTACTTAGCTTTAAACCCAACGAACCTGTGTTTCCCAGCGCAGTGTCCGGGTTAAACCCCTTCCCGTTATCGGTTACGGATAAAGCCAGGTTATTGGCTTGTTTATTAACCTGTACCTGTATGCTTCCATTTTGTTGGAGCATAGCCACTCCATGCTTTACCGCATTTTCAACAAAAGGCTGTAATAGCATGGCCGGTATTTCGGTATTGGCAATATTGATATTTTCATCTACTGTAACCTGGTATTGAAAACCAAAGCGTAGTTGCTCCATCTGTAGGTAATCATCCAGTATTTTTAACTCATCGTCCAGGCTGATTAAATCCTGATCGCTGGTATTTAATACTTTTCGGGTAAGGTCAGCAAACAAGGTAAGGTAATGGTTAGCGGCAACTATATCATTTTTGTTCATCAGGCCCTGTATAGAGGTTAACGCATTGAACATAAAATGCGGATTCAATTGTGAACGGATTGACCTGAGTTTTAAAGTAACTATTTCCTTTTCCTGTACCGATCGTTTTAATTTTTGGTCGCTTTTTAAAGTATACACATAATTATAGACTGATATCGCTATTATAAAGGCAAGCGATAACAAGTAAGAAAAATTTGTTTTTATCCATGATGGAAATGGCATTTCATCCATGAAATATAACATACAGATTAAAATAGCTGCATAGCAGATAAAAGCCAGTAAAAGAAAAAGTAGATTTTTTTTCGATATTAAGTCTGGTCTTGGTTTTAATATATAAGAAGTGCTTTTTTGTTCGGATAATGACTGTAATATCTGGGCGTTTCTTTTTTGCTCGGATAATGACTGAAACTTTTTAACTGCCCAATAGATTCCAAGAACCAAAACAATTTGTAGTAACAATACCAAACCCACAAAATAAAAAGCATGTGCTTTAATAAAGGATGAAACAGGCTTTGTTTGCAGTAAGTATGAAATTAAAATAACGCCCACACCAATGCCAAGACCGCGTAATGCTAATAAAAATCTTTTCATAGGGTTTTGATTATAAAAATAGATTTTTTAATAGCAGTGTTATCCTCGTACCCGTTTGCCTGGAATCAATGCTTAAAATTACAAGCTGCTCTTTGTGTAACTCATTCAAGAGCATAATTCGCTCCTCGCTCAGCTTTAAACCGAGCGAATTTGTATTATTTTGAATAGTATTTTTGTCAAAGCCCTTGCCATTATCGGTTATGGATAGAACCAGGTCGTTCCCCTGCTTATCAACCTGCACTTGTATCGTTCCACCCTGTTGCAGGGGAGCAACACCGTGTTTTACCGCGTTTTCTGCAAAAGGCTGCAATAACATAGCTGGTATTTCGGTATTGGCTAAATTAATAGCTTCATCCACTTTTATCTCGTATTTAAAGCCAAATCGCAATTGTTCCATTTGCAGATAATCTTCCTGTATTTGCAATTCATCTGCCAAGCTTATTAATTCCTGATCGCTGGTGTTTAATACTTTACGTGTTAGGTCTGCAAATAAACTTAAGTAATGGTTAGCCGCAGGTATATCGTTTTTGTTCATCAGGTTTTGGATTGATGTAAGCGCGTTGAACATAAAATGGGGATTAAGTTGTGAGCGGATGGACCTCAATTTTAAACTAACATTTTCCTCGTATTGAATTGCTTTTTCAATTCCCAATTTATAATTTCTACGAACAGTCCAATTTAAAAAGGCTACCACAACCATAAATATCACGGTTAGCCCAATAGTTAATAACAGTTTTAAACTTTTGTCCCAATGAGAAAACGTGACAATTTGTGTGCACAACAGAAAAATCATTAATGGAACGGTATCCCGCCAAACATTTTTTTTTATTTTTTTAATGTTTTTTTTCATGATTAGATTTCCTGCCACCCAGACTTCCCGACCTTGTGCAGCTTTCGCTTTTCGATATTTGAAATATCCGATCCCTGTTAAAGAAAGTATGCTTAAAACAACAAAAAGGGAGATATAAATATCGTGCGCAGAAGCCCATGCACCAAAGCTTCCCAACTTATTGGCATATAATAACGCCTCAAAAACGAAAAATAAAGAAAGGATGCAAATGTAGAATAATCTTAACCTTTTCATGATGTTGAATTTATGTTTTAAAATTTACACCACGAAAGTCCTTTAATTATTACCTGGCATCAACACAAAATGAGTAGCTGGTAACAATGAGTTAGAATTTGGCAGGTTTTTGTACTAAAGGCTGGTTAAAAAATCCATCGTATCAATTCCATCGGCATAATCAGCTAAACCGGGTTGTTGGCTCATACCAAAATCAACCACTTGCGGCTTTACATTTAAGGGCAATGAGCTTACTACACATTGTATCTGCTCGCTTTGCTCATTTATAAGCTGCTCTGCTGATGGCAGGTCATCATAATATTCATAATATAAAGCAGCAAGCGGCGATACCCAACGGGCGTCTTCCTTAACCAGCAAAAAGCCATTGTCCAGGTGTTTATCGCCATTTACCAGGTAAATCGATTTATTGTAATCGTAATTGTTATTGTATTTATGATGGTCAATGATGGTGTGGTAGGATTCTATTGACTCAAAAAAGAAGTTAAAATTATACGCTTTAGGTACCAGTAATTTGGATACATTGCGGCAACCCAAGCCATAATAATCAAAAATATCGTGCCCTAACTCATGCAGTTGTTCTGCTGTTTCATTACCCGTCAATACGGCAAGGCTATTGCGGTTTTTGCGGATAATATGCGGTACCTTGCTAAAATAATACTCAAAATAGCGCGAGGTATTATTGCTGCCGGTAGCTATAACCGCATCAAAATTTTCTAAACGATCAATAAAGGTAAATTGATTTGCAAAACGGGGCTCAATGGCAACCAGTTTTTGTAAGATGAATTTGATCAGCCGGGCATCCTGGGCAGATGTTTTTATTAATGCATGATTACCCGTAACCAATACACACAAAACATCATGAAATCCCACTAACGGAATATTACCTGCCAATATTAACCCGATTTTCTTTACAGCAATATTTTTATCCAGATCGTAATTATCCAGCCAGGCCGTTAAGTCGTTTTCATTCAGTGTGTTACCTGTCGCAGTTACGGCTTTGGTCACATTCCCGGCAGTGAACCAGGCGTTGTGTTGCCGCTCGGTTTGGATGATTTCTGACAATTGCTCATCAGGATTAGTTAAATAGGTACCGAGACCCGAAAAAGCATTAATTAGTTGTGTTCTGTTTAATTTTGACATATATATGGTGAGGATTCAAACTCTTAAATCCTTTTTTTGTTATATTTGCGCTTTGTTAATGAATTGGCAAAGGTAATTGAGAATATAAGATTATTTTAAAAATATGGCGATTATAATCACCGACGAATGTATAAACTGCGGAGCTTGCGAACCGGAGTGCCCGAATAATGCAATTTATGATGCGGGAGCTGCCTGGCGTTTTTCAGACGGTACCGATTTAAAAGGTGTGATTGATTTTGGTGACGGTGTAACCCTAAATGCAGAAGAAACACAGGCAGCACTGTCTGATGATATTTATTATATAGTACCTGATAAATGTACCGAATGTGTTGGTTTTCATGACGAGCCACAATGTGCCGCGGTTTGCCCGGTTGATTGTTGTGTCGACGACGAAAACGTACGTGAAACCAAAGAGGAACTTTTGGCTAAAAAAGAATGGCTGCATGTGAATGAGTAGTCGTTATTGATATTTTATATAGAAAGGGAATACATAAACTGTGTTCCCTTTTTTATTGTTACAACTTTTAATTTAGCTTATCGTAAAAGATATGCATATTAGGGTATGGAATACGGCATTTGTAATTTGGCAGTAATACCTCTTAGGGCCGAGCCTAATGAGCGTAGCGAGATGGTTTCGCAAGTATTGTTTGGTGAAACATTTGAAATTATAGAGTGGAACAATAACTGGGTTCAGATTAATACTGCAATTGATAATTATATAGGCTGGATAGGCAGGTTGCAATTTGCTATGCTTAGCCATATGGCGTTTAAACAGCTACAGCAGCATCCCCCTCAATTAACCCATAGTGCCGTAACGCAAGCCTGGAAAATAGTTGATAACAGTATTCTGTATTTGCCTGCAGGCAGTTCGCTTCCTTTTTTAACAAGTACTACCTGCCTCATCAACGGTGAAAAATTTGAAATAATTGGCTCTATAGGCAGGGGCGACGAATTAGATGTTACGGCGCTGTCATTTTTAAACGCGCCTTATTTATGGGGAGGCCGCACCCATTTTGGCATAGATTGTTCCGGGTTCACCCAGGCTGTATTTCGTTTAAAAGGCGTCAATTTGCTACGCGACGCCAGCCAGCAGGCAGGGCAGGGACAGACAGTTGAATCATTAGCCGAGGCCCAATTAGGTGACCTTGCGTTTTTTCATAACGACGAGGGAAGAGTAACCCATGTGGGCATTATGCTTAACAACGAGCAGATCATCCACGCATCGGGAAAAGTTAAGGTGGATAGGATTGACCAACATGGAATTTACTCGGTAGAGCAGCAACGATATACCCACATGCTGAATAGTATTAAGCGGCATCATTTTTAAGATCTGCCCAATAAGTTTGAACTAATCAAGCTGCACGTTCCAAACCATAATATTCTTGTCATCACTAACCGAGATCAGGTGATCTCCATCCCATGCTATTTTATTAATCGATAAACGATGACTGTCAAAACCCTTTTCGCGGCTGATCACCTTATATAATTTAAAATCATCAGCGCCCCATATTTTGATGCTTTTGTCCATGCTGGCGGTAGCAAAATAAGGTAGGGTAGGATGAAAGGCAATATGGTTAACTGCAAAAAGATGGGCTGGTATATTATTTATAAGCTCGTAGGTAATACCATCCCATATTTTAACCTGGGCATCACGGCTTCCTGATACCAAATAATCACCCAATGGCGAATATTGTACAGCAAACACCGCCATGGTATGGCCGCTGAGCGCTTTTAGTACGGTGTAATCTTCCAGGTCATAAATGCGTACCTGGTTATCCCGGCAACCAAATGCTACGTGTTTTTGATTTGGAGATATGCTGATACAACGAACCGTATCGGTTGATACTTTTATTGAATGTACCAATTCCAGCGTATCCAAACTCCATATCGATACCGTTCCGTCTTCCGATGCGATCAGCAATTCTTTTTTATTGCCGGCGGATTTAATATCAAATACAGGTTTTTGATGATGATTTAAGGACTTAATGATCCTTTGTTGTATAAAATCAAAAACCAAGACCTGCCCGCTGCGCAAACCGGCAAATAGCAGGGGATATCCGATCGGGCAATGAATAGCATATACGGATGCCGCAACCGGGAACATGACCTTTATAAACGCATTGTTCTTCAGGCTCCATTCTACAAGTCCTTTATCATTGCCGCCGGTAAACAATATACCCGGTTTTTGTGATAACGCTAACGCAAATATCGGGTTGCCATGTCCTGTTAATTCGGCTATTTTTTCTACGGAGATCATTATGAAGCTGATGGTTCATAGTTCATAGATCATGGCTTTACTATGAACCATGAGCTATGAACTATCAACTATTTATGTCTTTGTTCTAAATTTTTAGCTATTGTTTCTAATGTCAACTCCTTCTCACGCAATAGCATCAGTAAATGGAATACCAGGTCGGACGCTTCATTTATCAGGTCGGTTTCAGTTTCGTTTAATGCGGCTATTACTGTTTCGACAGCTTCTTCGCCAACCTTTTGCGCTATTTTATTCAATCCTTTTCGCTGCATTTTATTTACATACGAACCTTCTTTCGGATTTTCATACCTGTCGGCAATAATCTGCTCCAACTGTAATATAAAGTTTTGATTATAATCTGTATTAAAACAACTGCGGTTACCGGTATGACAGGTTGGTCCATCGGCCTCAACCTTTATCAGCAGCGTATCGTTGTCGCAATCTATTTTGATATCTTTTACGTGCAAAAAATTCTTGCTGGTTTCTCCTTTAGTCCAAAGCCTGTTTTTTGAGCGCGAGAAAAAAGTAACG
>Ga0207020_1050_pt1 | contig 24796 bp, 22 predicted proteins | sample Alteio_BWMinCont_48_FD_153500 | JGI IMG/M metagenome (GOLD analysis project Ga0207020, IMG submission 153500) | Enriched cells from forest soil in Barre Woods Harvard Forest LTER site, Petersham, Massachusetts, United States -... | ecosystem: Environmental > Terrestrial > Soil > Temperate forest >... | reverse complement strand
GTAAAAGCTTGAACAAGGTGTTCGCCATTCAAAAAACGCAAATAAGAGATTGCCCTGAAAGGGCTAAATATATTATCGATGGGCAACGCCCATCGATGAAATAGGGTTATCAGGTAGCCCGCCGCGGCGGGCGCAATACTTTTTTTGCTATCGTTCTCAACAGAACGAAATTGTTTATCCCTAATCAAAATTCAGCCGTTCCCGCTCTATGACTAGTGGGCGCTTCCTTACCTGTGTATGGATAGCGCCTATATATTCTCCTATGATCCCGATAAAAAACAACTGTACCGACGAAAAGAAGAATATGCCAATCACCATAGGCGCCACACCTACATCAAACCTGTTCCAGAATATAAGCTTATAAACCAGGTAGCCAAATGCAATGAGCAGGCTGATGATCGCAGAAAAGAAGCCAATAAAGGCCGACAGCCGCAGGGGAAGTTTGGAATGGCTGGTAAAACCCAGCATGGCAACGTCATACAACTTAAAGAAATTGGAGCTTGTCTTTCCTGAAAATCGTTCCGGTTGAACATAGGGGATCTCATATCTCCTGAATCCCAGTTCTGAAACCAAACCCCTCAGGTAAGGATATTGATCATCAAGGTTCCTGATAGTGGAAATAAATTTCTGGTCATACAGTCCGAATCCGGTAAAATTCTTGATGGTCGGCTCACCATCTGATGCACTTGAAAGTATCTTGTAGAAGAAATTCCTTATCGCAAACATCATCGGGTTTTCCTTGCTTTGCTGCTTGATCCCGATGACGATTTTGAATCCGTCTTCCCATTTCTCTAAAAAACGTGGTATCATTTCTGGTGGCTCCTGGAAATCAGAAACCATGTAGATAACTGCATCGCCATAGCACTGAATCAGTCCATGAAATGGGGACCTGATCCACCCGAAATTGCGTTCATTGAAAATGACTTTTACATTCTTGTTCTTTGCGGCGATTTCCCTGAGTATTTCGGGCGTTTTGTCAACAGAGCAATTATCTATTAAAACATGTTCGTAAGTATATTGAGGAAGTTTTTCAAATATTTTACCGATTGTCTCTATCAGTAAGGCCACATTGCCTTCTTCATTATAACAAGGGGTAATTACAGAAATATGTTTTTTCATATGTTGATATACTGTTAGCGATATGAATCTCTGCATTTTCGCAATTGAGAGCTTTGCCCCGCCATTGGCGGAGTGAATTTCATCATACCAAACCTAATAATTCTTTGCGCCCTTTGCGTGAACCTGTATGCGCTCAACTACATCGTGTGCGGTATAAGTGCTTACTCAATTCTTAAAAAGATTATCCGAAAGTAGTATTTTTGAATGTTATACACAAATTGACAGTATAGCGAAAAGCAGTTCTCCGCTTTATTTATTTCAAAATTCATTTTAAATTCATTTCTGTTGAACAGGATAATCAAAGAAGATATAGACCATATCATTAATGGTTTTAACGACTGGGATCGATTCAGGAATAAAACAGTGCTCATTTCAGGCGCTAATGGTTTTTTACCTGCCTACCTCGTAGAGACATTTTTAGCTTTGGATGCATCATATAATACTTCAGTAATTGCCCTTGTCAGAAACCGGCAAAAGGCCGAAATAAGGTTTGGTCATTTATTGGATAACCCAAATCTCCGTATAGTTGTACAGGATGTGAGCATTGATTTCGACATGGATGATAAAATTGATTTTATTATCCATGCCGCCAGCCAGGCCAGCCCTAAATATTTCGGCATAGACCCCGTGGGTACATTGAACGCTAATGTTTTAGGTACCATCAACCTCATAAAACTGGCAAAAAAGAACGATGTTGCATCCTTTCTTTTCTTCAGTTCAGGCGAAGTTTATGGCGAAGTAAAGGCGGAAGACATCCCCATAAAAGAAGACACATTTGGGTACCTTAATTGTACAAAAGTGCGTGCCTGTTATGGTGAAAGCAAGCGTATGGGTGAAAATATATGTGTTAGCTATCATGCCCAATATGGCGTAAACGCAAAGATCGTAAGGCCATTCCATACTTATGGTCCTGGTATGGCCCTTGACGACGGGCGGGTATTTGCCGACCTTGTGGCTAATATTGTAAATAAGGAAGACATCGTATTGAAAAGTGACGGCAGCGCAATAAGGCCCTTCTGTTACCTGACCGACGCAATTCTCGGGTTTCTCACGGTATTGGTTCACGGGGAGAATGGCCAGGCATACAATGTCGGGAACCCGTTTGAAGAGCATAGTATACTGGAACTTGCCAATATCCTTGTTGGCCTGTACCCCGAACTTGGCCTTAGCGTAAAAATTAACAAACCGATGACGGACGGGAATTATCTCAAAAGCCCCATCGTCCGCAATTCGCCTAATATTGACAAGATCATGGAATTGAACTGGAAGCCGACTGTTACGGTTCAAAAAGGGTTTCACCGCACTATTTCCAGCTTCCTTCAGTAGCTAAAATGCGGGATAATTTCAGTAATATTGCCGAAATTTTATATTTTCAGGAGTAAGAAATATTAGAATATTTATGAAGTGTTTAATTCTTTGCGGCGGACGGGGAGTAATTGATCCGGTAACCCGAAACAGGATACCAAAATGTTTACTTAAGATTGGCAACAGACCCGTTATCTGGCATGTAATGAAGTTGTTTAGCAATTATGGCTATACTGAGTTTGTATTGGCATTAGGGCTTGGCGGGGATCAGGTAAAAGAATATTTTATCAATAGCTTTGAGTTACTGCACGATATCGAGATCAGCATCAACAATAATGAGATCAAATCGCTGAACAAGATCCCGGAAGAGAACTGGACCATAAAACTGGTTGATACCGGCATATCTGCCAAAACCGGTGCGCGTATTTCACGTTGCGAACGTTACCTGAAATACGAACCGTTTTTTATCGCATACTCTGATATCCTTGCAAGTGTAAAAATTAACGAACTGCTCGATTTTCATAATGCGGGTAACAAAATGCTGACTGTTACGGGCGTTCATCCTCCATCCCGCTTCGGCACTTTTTATACAAAAGCTGATGATGGATTGACTTATGATCCGAGCGCCCGCCTTGAAATGCTTGATTCAAGGATTAATGGCGGCTTTATGGTTGCCAATGAAAATATTTTTGAAAAGCTGTCCCCGATAAGCGAATGTAACCTGGAGGGGGAGATATTTGATATCTTGTTAAAGGAGAATCAATTGGGCCTCTGGAAACACAATGATTTCTGGCAAAACATAGATACCGAGAGGGACATTGAGTACGTTCAGGGATTGTATGATATCAACAAACGCCCGTGGATGGGTATTAATTAAACGATAAAAAAATGACCATGTTAAAGAAAGCTGTTATTGTAGTGGGTCCTGCTGTTGAGGATACAGAGTTTGCCTATCCTTATTACCGTTTGCAGGAAGATGATTTCACCGTGGATGTAGCCTCTAATGGTGGCGGGGACATTATTGCCAAGCACGGTTTGCCGATCAAAGTAAACAAAGATATTAAAAGCCTGGATCCGGCAGACTACGATATGCTCGTTGTGCCTGGTGGTTTGGAGTCTCCCGACAGGCTGCGCCAGATCCCAGAGTTGCTGCAGTTTATCAGGACAATGAACGACTCAGGCAAGGTGATCGCTTCGGTATGTCATGGCCCATGGGTATTGATTTCTGCAGGTATTGTGAAAGGTAAAAAAATGACAACCTATGTGGGTTGCAAGGACGACCTCATTAATGCAGGCGCAGATTATCAGAATGTATCCGTGGTCTCTGACGGAAACATAGTAACGGCTCCGCATTTCAGGGATAATGCAGCCTGGATAAAGGAGACGCTCAAAGTGTATTATGCAATCAATAAACAATAATGATCTACAAAGTATATCCGTCATTAAATGATTTTGAGAACCTGTCGAGATTAAAGGTGGAGTCATCTGACTTTGCCAATAATTTCGATTACAGCAATATTGTGGTAAACAAGCCGTGGGGCTATGAATACCTTTGGTTTCAGAAGGAGAAAGTAGCTATCTGGTTCCTCCGTATCACGAAAGGGCAGGCTACTTCCTTGCATTGCCATGCAAAGAAGCGCACATCCTTAATTGTACTGGATGGGGCTATACAGTGTACAACTATTGATGACAAGTACCAGCTGAAGACGCTTGAAGCAGTAGTGTTGGAGCCCTGTGTTTTCCATTCCTCCATGGCTACGGCCGAGGAAGGCGCTTTCATCATGGAAATAGAAACGCCGCCGATGAAAGGCGACCTTGTGCGTATGCATGATGCCTACGGGCGCCAGAATAGTGGCTATGAGCAAACCAAAGAATATTCAACTGATTTCGCCTCTTACGAATACTTCCCTTTCGGGGAAAAAGATTACAAAGGGTGGCGGTTTAAAAACGTGGAAATAATGCTCTCTAAGGTAAAACCCGTAGCAAATGAACAAACACTAATGATTGTACCCATCAATGGAATAGCGAGATCAAAGTCTAATAAGATTGTGGATGTTGGTGAAGCTTTTGCCACAAATGCCGCGGAATTAAACAATGATGAGTTCGCACATGAAGCTTACCAGTTTTTAGTATTCAACAAAATTTAAAGGTTGATCCGGTTCGCGGAACATTATGCACGGGCCGGTTCAGTAAAATAATATAACCATGAAAGTATCTGATTATATAGTGCAGCTGTTTGTTGAAAACAATATGAAACATATTTTTTCCATCTCAGGTGCAGGCAATGTGCATTTATTGAAATCAATTGATGATAACGATCATTTGGTAGCTATCCATCCTCACCAGGAACAGGCCGGGGTACTGGCATCGCTGGCCTACAAGCGTATTTGCGGACGCCTGGGTGTAATGATTACAACATCTGGCGGGGCGGCCACCAATGCCATCACCGGTGCGTTAGACGCATGGGCTGATTCTATCCCGGTATTAATTATTTCAGGCCAGGAAAAATCGGAATTTGTGCAGAAGCACAAAGACCTCAGGATGTGGGGGGTGCAGGGCTTCGATATAGCGAAAACTGTTGCCAACATTACAAAGTACTCTATACTCATTACCGATCCAAAACAGGTAAAGTATGAATTTCAGAAAGCTATCCATATTGCTGAGTCCGGCAGGCCGGGGCCGGTGTGGATTGATATCCCAACTGATGTTCAGGCTGCACAGATTAATCCCGACGACCTGGAGGGATTTGTGCCTGAAGACCATAATAAGAAAATCACGCCGGCACACCTTGCCCAAATAAGCCAGTTGCTTCAAAAGGCTGAAAGGCCTGTGTTCATTTTTGGAAATGGCATCAGGCTTGGTGGCGCAGAACATTTGCTGATGGGGCTTGTTGATAAGTTCAAGACTCCGTTCCTTACTTCATGGAATGGCATTGACATGATATCTTCCCTTCATCCCCTAAATTATGGCCGGGAAGGTACTTATGGACAGCGCTGCGCGAATTTCGTAGTGCAAAACGCCGATCTGTTGATCACGATCGGCACGAGGATGGCCATACCACAGGTTGGTTATGACCTGAAAGAATTTGCCAGGGAAGCCCATAAAGTAGTGGTTGACATTGATCCGACAGAGCTGGATAAATTTTCTGCTGATACCTCTTTTACACTGATCGAAGCTCACGCCAAAGATTTTATTGAGGCGCTGCTGTATGAAGTAGATGCTCCTGCCAGTTCGAACATAGCAGGCTGGATAAATACCTGCAATAACTGGAAAACGACCTATCCATTTGTAGAGCCCAATGGGCTGCATAAAGAGGAAGATGGCTTCCTTAACTCTTACTCTTTTATAAAAGAGTTAAACAAACATTTCACCTCCGATGAAATTATTGTAACAGATATGGGCACAGCCCTTACCTGTACACACCAGGCTATAGAACTAAGAGATCAACAACGGGTTGTCACTTCTACCGGGCTTGGCGAAATGGGTTTTGGCCTGCCGGGTGCCATTGGGGCCTCGTTAGCTGCAGATCATCAAAGGGTCATCCTCATAAACGGAGACGGATCGATGATGATGAACCTGCAGGAAATGCAAACAATAATTCACCATAGGTTGCCCATAAAACTGTTTGTTTATGTCAATGATGGTTACTTAACTATTAAGCATACACAGAACAATTTATTCGATAAAAAATTCTCTGGCTCCGGGGCTGCCTCGGGTGTTAGTTGTCCCGATTATGCCAAGATCGGTGCAGCATTTGGGTTTAAAACGTTTAGGATCAATACCCTTGCGGAAGCTGGTGATGTGGTTGAGCAGGTATTGAACGAGGAGGGGCCGGTGCTGTGCGAAGTGTTTATTCATGCTATGCAATTATTAGTCCCCAAAACATCTTTCAACATCAACCCTGATGGAACGCTTGTTTCTCCACCATTAGAAGACCTTTACCCATTTTTGTCAAGGGAGGAAATGCAGCGGGAAATGGTAGTTCCATTGCATCAGAAATCATTGCTAATAAAAAATTAGATCATGGAAAAAAATCCCTGGCTGCAATCGAAAAAGCACCTGGTTGGGCCTTTTGTCCGCATTGCCCGTCCTGAAGTAGTGGAAATGCTGGGCATGGCTGGTTACGACTTTGGAGTAGTGGACCTTGAACACGGAGGTGCTGTGACCATGAATGATATTTACCCGCTGATTCTTGCTGCAGAGAACAGGGGTGTCAAATTAATGGCGAGGATACCCGGCATCAATGAAACCTACATCAAGTGGTTGCTGGACCTTGGTATCGGTGGTTTACAGATCCCCCATATTAAGACAAAAGAAGACGCGCAAAGGGCCGTAGAATACGCCAAATTTTACCCCATGGGTGAGCGGGGTTTATGTCGCTTCGTGAGAGCTGCCGAATTTTCGAACATACCTAAGGATGAGTATATCGCCAGGGCCAATTCAAAGTCTATCATCATTTTGCAGATAGAGGGCGTTGAAGGCGCCAAAAACATAGAGGCGATAACCTCTGTAGATGGTGTCGATGTTATTTTCGTAGGGCCTTATGACCTGAGCCAGTCAATGGGTGTGCCGGGCCAGATATGGCACGAAAAAGTGACTGCTGAGATAACCAGGATCATTGAAATTTGTAAAAGCAAAAACATTGAAACCGGCGTGTTCACCGATACTCCGGCGGGTATCAAGCACTGGAGCGAGCTGGGCGTAAAATATCTGAATTACCGGATTGATACAGAATTGTTTTTAGACTTCGCGAAAAAAAGTAAGGCAGAGATTAATTCCTTTTTAAGCTAATTGATTACCGGATGCAGGATAAACTGATTGATCATAAAGATATACTTGAGTGGGGTATCAGGGTATTTATTAATAGTGGTGTGCCTGCACCTGACGCTGAGATCATCGCCGGTGCATTAGTTAAAACGTCTTTATGGGGGATTGACTCTCACGGTATCGCTCGAATTACTCATTATTTGACACGGTTTGAAAACGGCACCCTCAATAAAACTCCCAAACTGGAATTAATAAAGACCGCGGCCGCTACCGGGCAACTGGATGGCGACGATGGGCACGGGATTGTAATTATGACTGCGGCTACAAAGCACGCAATAGAACTCGCTAAAGAGGCGGGCGCCGGAGTTGTAGGTGTCAGTAGTTCGTCGCATTGTGGCGCAATAGGCCTGTACACAAGACAAATAACTGAGTCTGGAATGGTTGGTATTGCTTTTACACATGCCGATGCGCTCGTAGTGCCGCATGGTGGTAATAAACCCTTTTTTGGCACCAATCCTATTTCCATTGCCTTCCCTACTGAAAATCCAGAAGAGCCGATTTGCGTGGATATGGCAACGAGTATTGTACCATGGAATTATATGATGAACGCCAAGCGCGAAAAATCAGATGTGCCCCTGGGCTTAGGAGTTGATAAAGACGGCAATGATTCGCGGGTGGCAGACGACATCGTTGCTGTAAAGCCCATGGCGGAGCACAAAGGGTATGCGCTTGCGTTTATGATAGATATGTTATGCGGGCCGCTGAACGGAATGAACTATGGCCCAAACATGACCTCAATGTACAGAGACCTCGACAAAAAAAGAAAACTGGGGTCGTTAGTGATCGCAATAGATCCGGCGCGGTTTGGTGGCAGGGACACAATAAGGGCGGTGGGGACGGCGATCATCAACCAGGTGCGTACACACGGTGACAATGTACTTTTTCCCGGCCAGCCCGAATATATAAAGCGGGCGGAAAGGCTGGAAAAAGGCATACCTGTTTCTGACGCAATCGCGGCGGATTTTAAACATTGGTCAGAGAAGCTGGGCGTGAAGCCATTAATATAAAACATGATAGAAGCTGTAATTTTCGATTTTGACGGGGTGATTGGCGATACTATGGCCGACAATTGTGTAGCATGGCAACATGCCTTTGCAGAATGCGGTTTCTATCTTCCATCTGCAGAGTACTACAAACTGGAGGGGATGGGCCGTTACCAGATCGCGGAAAATATCATTGTAAAAAATGGGCTCCATATTGATGATGTTAAAAGTGTTGTTGAAGCGAAGGAACTGTACTATAAGCAGAACAATACATTCAGGATATACGATCACATTGACGAGATTTTTACCTATTTAAAGAAACACAATGTTCTGATTGCAATAGTGACCGGGGCATCAAAGGCCAGGATCACAGAGCATTTGGGAACCGGCCTTTCAGATCAACTGTCGGCGCTCATTACGGCAGACGACGTAACTCATACTAAGCCCCACCCCGAGCCGTATTTGAAAGCAGTGGAGGAGCTAAACAAGCCAGCTGGCAATTGCCTGATTATAGAGAATGCCATCTTAGGGATTGAATCTGCTAAAGCTGCCGGTTGTATTTGTTTCGCGCTTGAAACGACCTTAACCAGACCCGATCTGGCGTTGGCCGACGAAGTTTTTTCCACACATAAAGAATTATTAACTAAGCTTGAAAGTATGTTTTAAGCTCTTAAATACTAATTTTACACCATGAACATCAAAGACATAAAAAGCGATTTTAAAGCGGGCAAAATATCGAAAGTTGAGTTCATCAATAAGATGCATGAATTTCATAAGGTATTGTTTGATTTTTCTGAAAACCTTGCCGGCACTGAGATCGCGAAGATCGAGATTGAGGACGGCAAGGTAATCTTCACTTCGCGCGCCACTGATTTTCATCCTGGCGGGGCTAAGTTTTATGTTGATGTTATCGATAAGCGCATCACACCCGTTGATACTTTCAACTTTGATCAGTATGAGCAGGAAGATTCCGAAATGCTCTACAAATTGGTGAGCGACAATGACACCATATTTGATATTGGCGGTAACATAGGCTGGTATTCCAATCATTTATCAAAGAAGCTGCCGGGTGCCACGATTTACGCTTTCGAGCCGATACCTGAGACGTTTGCCCAGTTGAAAAGGAACACCGGGCTGAATGACGCTAAGAACATAAAACTGAACAATGTGGCGTTTTCTGACAGCATACAAACCCTTACTTTTTACTATTCTCCTTCTATTACGGGGGCCTCGTCATCGCAAAATATCACTGAAAATGATAACATGGTGAAACTGGAATGCCAGACAAATACCATTGACAACTTTGTAAAGGAGAAAGGCATTACCAAACTCGATTTCATAAAGTGCGATGTAGAAGGCGCTGAATTTATGGTGTACAAGGGTGGTGCAGCAACCATTGAGCAACACAAACCGATCGTTTTCACCGAGATGCTACGGAAATGGGCCGCCAAGTTTGGTTATCACCCCAATGACATTATAGCGTTCTATAGAAATTTCGGTTATAATTGTTATACATCGCACAACGGTAACCTGGTGCCGATAGACACTGTGACTGATGAAACCGTGGAAACCAATTTCTTTTTCCTGCATCCTGCCAAACATGCGGAGAAGATAGCTTTATTAAGTTAGGAACAACAAGCCTAATATTTTTCAGAAGGAGGGCGGGTCTACCCGCTCTCTTTTTCTTTCGATACCATAATGCCCAACTTATCACTATTTTTACAGCCTGATGCCAGAATTTAAAGCGGGTTTTGTAAATATATTTGGCGCGCCTAATGCGGGTAAGTCTACATTGCTCAACCTATTGTTGGGCGAGAGGCTGGTCATTATTTCGCCCAAGGTACAGACTACCAGGCACCGGATACTGGGCATTCTTACAGAGCCTGATTACCAGATCGTATTTTCTGATACACCGGGTATCATAGAGCCTAAGTATAAGCTGCACCAGAAAATGATGCTGCAGGTAAAAAGCGCCCTGGAAGATGCCGATGTAGCTATACTAATGCACGATATTACCCAGCCAATAGAGGAGTTTGAAACTATCAGCAACTCCCTGAAACTGAAAGTGCCGGCCATATTGTTGCTGAACAAAACCGATATGGTCAAGGACAAAAGTACAATAGAACCGCAGATAAAGCTTTATAAGGAGCGCTACCCAAAGTGGGAAGTACTGGCCATATCAGCCCGAAAGGAAACCAATACGGATAAGATAATGCCGCTCATCATAAAGGCGCTGCCGGAGGGTTTCGCTTTCTATCCTGACGATAGTATATCTGACCGCTCAGAGCGCTTTTTTGTGGGCGAAATGGTGCGGGAGCAGATATACGCGCTTTATGAGGAGGAAATACCTTATCATGCCGCGGTGCTGGTGCAGTCGTTTGAAGAAAAGACTACGCTTACCGTCATAAAGGCCGATATCATTGTGAGCCGCGAAACACAGAAAATGATATTGCTGGGCAAGGGCGGCAGTATGATAAAACAACTGGGCATTAACTCGCGCAAGGTGATAGAAGAGTTCCTGCAGAAAAAAGTGCATCTCGAATTATTTATTAAGGTGCGCCCCAAGTGGCGCGACAATGAAAATTACCTTCGCGAATATGGGTACAATTGATGACCGTAATGTAGTTGTTCAGCCTTTAAATAAATTCTGGTACGGGAAAAAGGTAGCCAGCATGGATATGCTGCGACTGGACCTGCTCCATCCCGTTGTCTCGGGCAATAAATGGTATAAGCTACGCCTCAATCTCCTGCATGCTGTAGACAATGGTTTTAAAACAATTGTAACCTTTGGCGGCGGATATTCTAATCACCTGATCGCTACGGCCTGCGCTGCGCGGATGTTTAAGCTGCCTTCTGTTGGTATAGTCCGGGGCAGGTATGATGTGCTTACCCCTACGCTCGAAGCCTGCATAGCCGAGGGCATGGAGCTTATTTTTGTGTCTCAGGACGATTATAAAAATAAACACGAACCCGAATGGGCGCAAAACCTGGTAGCGCATTTCGATGAGCTGTTCATTATACCCGAGGGTGGCGCCAATGAATGGGGCCGCACTGGAGCAGGGCTCATTGACCGGTTTATTGATGATAGCTACACACACATCATATTATCGGTAGGTACGGGTACTACGCTGATAGGGTTAAGAAATAAACTTCCCGATCATCAGCAAATACTGGGGTTTGTGCCGATGAAGCAGGGTGGTTATCTGAAAGAATATATCAGCGAACACCTGCCGTTTGAAAAAGATGGCAACTGGCAGCTATTTGATAGCTGGCACTTTGGTGGTTTTGGTAAATGGAATGATGAACTGATCGGTTTCATGAATGATTTTTATCGTGAAAATAAGATACTCCTTGATGTCGTCTACACTTCGAAGATGATGTATGGCATGAAGCAGATGCTGGAGCAGAACGAGTTTAATACGTGCGATAAGGTGCTGTGCATACATACGGGTGGGCTGCAGGGGAACGCGTCGGTGAGGGGTGGGTTGGTGTATTGATTATGTAGTCCTGCGCTGCGTTCAGGATGACAATATGATGAATGCACAAATTTATGCGGGTTGTACTATAAATAAAAAAACGCCCCCGATCCGGAGGCGTTTTTCAAAATATATTTCCAATAACACTTACGCACTCAATCCCTTCCCGTGGCAGTTCTTGTACTTCTTGCCGCTGCCGCATGGGCAGTTGTCGTTGCGGCCTATTTTTGGGCCTGCTACCACCGGGGCGCGTTTTACTTGTTGAGGTTGTTCTGTTGGTTCGGTGTAGTAATCGTTTTCGTTGGCGGCGTAGTCCTGGCCTGCCGCGTCGATCTGCGCTTTGTTTACGCGCATTTTGCTCATGTCGGTAGGTGGCTCGGGTACGCGGGCTGCCTGTGGCTGGCCTTCCTGTGCGGGTATGCCTGTGCGCAGCAGGAAGGATATGATATCGCGGTTGGTTTCCAGCATCATCTGCTTAAATAATTTGAAGGCTTCAAACTTATATATCAGCAGCGGGTCTTTCTGTTCGTAGGAAGCCATGCGCACCGATGTACGCAGGTCGTCCATTGCGCGTAGATGATTTTTCCAGGCATCATCTATCATGCCCAGCGTTATATTCTTTTCGAGTGAATGCACTACCGGGTAGGCCTCATTTTCTACTGCTTCTTTCAGGTCTACATATACCTGCATACCGCGCATACCATCTGTGAACGGCACTACTATATTATCTATCCGGTCGCCATTGTCATTGTATATCTGGGTGAGGGTAGGGAGCATCTGCTCGCGGAGCGAATGCATTTTACGGTTGTAAAAATCCTTCACTGCATGGTATAGCTGCTCGCCTATGGCGTTTGCATCCGGCTTGCCGGTATGGGCGCTCATGTCGAAATCGATAGCGAGGTGTTTTATTACTTCCAGCTTAAAGGCTTCTGCATCGTTGTTAGCAACATATTGCTCAGCGAGGCCATCGCATACCGCTAATATCGCATTATCGAGGTCTATAGACAGGCGCTCGCCAAAGAGGGCGTGGCTGCGGCGCTTGTAGATAACATCACGCTGGGCGTTCATCACATCATCATACTCAAGCAGGTTTTTACGCATACCAAAGTTGTTCTCTTCCACCTTGCGCTGTGCGCGCTCTATAGACTTGGAGATCATGCCATGCTGCAGCACCTCGCCATCTTTATGGCCCATCTTGTCCATAAGAGACGCTATACGCTCGGAGCCAAACAAACGCATCAAATCATCCTCCAGCGATACGAAGAACTGTGAAGAGCCCGGGTCGCCTTGTCGACCTGCACGGCCACGAAGCTGGCGGTCTACACGGCGGCTTTCATGGCGCTCCGTGCCTATAATGGCAAGTCCACCAGCCTCTTTAACCCCAGGCCCGAGCTTTATATCAGTACCACGGCCAGCCATGTTGGTGGCTATGGTAATGGCACCAGGCAAACCAGCCTCCGCCACTATCTGGGCTTCACGGGCGTGCTGCTTGGCGTTCAGTACGTTATGCGGTATTTTTTTCTGCTGCAGCATCCTGCTCAGCAACTCAGATACTTCAACCGATGTAGTACCCACGAGCACCGGCCTTCCTGCCCCGCGGAGCGCTTCTATCTCGTCTATTACCGATTTGTATTTTTCGCGCTTGGTTTTGTAAACGAGGTCCTGCTGGTCTTTACGGGTCACCGCCATATTGGTAGGTATGGTCACCACGTCCAGTTTATATATCTGCCAGAACTCGCCCGCTTCCGTTTCGGCCGTACCGGTCATACCGGCCAGCTTATGGAACATACGGAAGTAGTTTTGCAGCGTCACAGTAGCGAAGGTTTGTGTAGCGGCTTCTACCTGCACGTTTTCCTTGGCTTCAATAGCCTGGTGCAGCCCGTCGCTATAACGGCGGCCATCGAGTATACGGCCCGTCTGCTCGTCTACTATTTTCACTTTACCTTCCATTACCACATACTCTATGTCTTTATCAAACAGGGTATAGGCCTTCAGGAGTTGCTGCACAGAATGTATACGGTCGGCCTTAATAGCGTAATCCTGGATCAGCGCATCCTTACGGGATACTTTTTCTTCCGCAGAAACGCCTTCTTTTTCTATTTCAGCTATTTCGCTTCCTATATCGGGTAGTATGAAGAAACTGGTGTCTTCGCCTGCTCCTGTGATCAGGGCAATGCCTTTTTCAGTAAGGTCTACACTATTGTTCTTTTCATCAATGGCAAAAAACAGTTCGGCATCTACCTTGGGCATATTGCGCTGCTGCTCGCCTATATAGTAATTCTCAGCCTTCTGTAGTATCTGCTTGTTCCCTTCTTCACTGAGGAATTTTATCAGTGCGCTATTCTTGGGCAGGCCACGGTAAGAGCGGTATAAATAAAGGCCACCGGTGTCAGAGCCTGTCTTGCCGTCTGCTATCAGTTTTTTAGCTTCAATGAGGCTTTGGTTAGATATACGGCGTTGGGCTTCGAGCAACTTTTCTATACGCGGCTTTAAAATATGGAACTGCTGCTCATCGCCCTTGGGTATCGGGCCCGAAATGATCAGTGGTGTACGCGCATCATCAATCAATACGCTATCCACTTCATCCACCATGGCGAAGTGGTGCTTACGCTGCACCATTTCATCGGGGTGGTGCACCATATTATCGCGGAGGTAATCGAAGCCGAATTCATTATTGGTACCATAGGTAATATCCGCAAGGTAAGCCTGGCGGCGCTCGTGTGAGTTTGGCTCATGCTTGTCGATACAATCGGTAGTCAGCCCCAGCCATTCAAACAGCGGGCCGTTCCATTCCTGGTCACGGCGGGCCAGGTAATCGTTTACGGTAACTATATGCACCCCTTCACCTGCGAGGGCGTTCAGGTAGGCGGGCAGGGTAGAGACCAGCGTCTTACCTTCACCTGTTGCCATTTCGGCTATTTTGCCATCATGCAGCACCATACCCCCTATCAACTGCACATCATAATGCAGCATATTCCAGGTCACGGTGATACCCGCCGCATCCCAGGTGTTCTGGTATATCGACTGATCGCCTTGAATAGTAATATGTTTTTTCATCGTAGCCAGTTCCCTGTCCAGGTCTGTGGCAGTAGCGATGATCTGGGTGTTGTCCTTAAATCGGCGGGCTGTTTCCTTAACTACTGCAAAGGCTTCGGGGAGGATGATGCGCAGGATTTCCTCTATCAGCTCGTCTCGTTTTTTTACCAGTTTGTCTACCTCATTATATATTGCTTCCCGCGACTGTATATCTTCTGCATTTTCAGCCTCTGATTCTGTTTTTTTGTCAGCGATCTGCTGATCGATATCTGATAAGTGGTCATTTATGCGCGCACGAAACTCCTGTGTTTTATCACGGAGCTGGTCGTTAGATAAAGATTGAAGCTGGGCGTAATGGTTATTTATTTCAGTTACAACCGATTGTAATTTCTTTACATCCTTATCGGACTTGCTGCCACCAAATATTTTTGAAAGAAAACCTATCATTTGAATGTTTTATAAAATTTTAATATGATTACTATAAACTAACAGATAAATAGCGTACTTTTGTCACTAATACCCAAACTGTATCAAAAGCCATGCAATTTTTTCCCCACTGACACGATGTCATATAAGGGGCGTCAAAGCTACGCCAAAGGCTGCATTTGAACAAGAATAAAAGATTGATATTAAACCGGTAAAAAAAAATAGGCTTAATAATTTGCAAGGCAACAAAATTTTTATGTATTTTGGGTGCAATTTTGAAAAAGAGAACAAACATGAAAAGAACCATCATCCTAGTTACAACAGTTTTAGCAGCGATTCTATTTGGTAATAAGAGCTTTGCGCAAGAGGATCTTGTGAGAGTTTTTCGCTGGTACATTCCCCAGGACGGCCAATATGCAACCGTTGCCGATGGCGAATACCAGGACGGACAATTAATTAACTGGGGCTGGCAGGATAAAACCCTTTTGTTTTGGGCATACCGCAACGCAGGCCCGAACAGGGTAGCGGTAAATGGTTGGTTCAATCCGGTGAGCAGGGCGCGTATCAGTGTTTGCGAAGATGAATTTACAGATGACCAGATGTTGAAATGGGGATATACTCAGAAACATTTACAGTACTACGCTTTAACCCGTCGTGGACCAAATACCATATGTGTTTATCGCTGGAAGATCGTTAAACGTAATTCCTGGATCACAATACCCGAAGATACCGATACGGATATATACCTGAAGAAAGGTTTCCGCCAGAAAAAATACCAGTATTATGGTGTGACCCGCAGCGTGGATTCACCAATATATGATCAGCTTTAATTTGATTGAAACTTCTTTAAAATATAAAAGCCCCTGCGATTGCGGGGGCTTTTCATTTTGATATGCTAATCAGGTTGTTCTATTTTAGAAATGTGGCATAACCGGAGCAAATTACAGCACCTGTACGATTAAAAATTTCAGGTATTGGGTAGATGGTACGTTCCAGAGAATAGGATGGTCTGACGCCTGGGTTTGCCAGCATACCTGGCGCAGCGTCCGTTTTGCGTCTTTGGCCGCCTGGCCTATGGTGTTCAGGAACATTTCCGGGGTAACGAGATTTGTACATGAGGCGGTTACCAGGAACCCACCGGGTTTTATCAGCTTCATGCCGCGCAGGTTTATTTCTTTATACCCGGTTATTGCTTTGTCAATATTTTCCCGGCTTTTGGTAAATGCCGGTGGGTCCAGGATCACCACATCATAGCGGTTGCCATCTTTTACCCATTGCTTCAGTACATCAAAAGCGTTTACCGCCTGGAACTTGCAAATATCTTCATACCCGTTTAGTTCGGCATTGCGGCGGGCTGTGCTCACCGCGTTTTCTGAAATATCGAGGCCGAGGACGCTTTTTGCGCCATATTTGGCGGCATGAAGCGAGAAAGTGCCCGTATAGCAAAATGATTCGAGCACATCAGCGCCTTTTACAATGTGCTCAATAGCCCTGCGGTTGTCCTGCTGGTCGAGGAAGTAACCTGTTTTCTGGCCGTTCTCTATATCTACATGAAATTTCAGCCCGTTTTCGTTGATGATGATACTGGTATCAAAAGGCGCTGACAAAAATCCTTTGATCTGTGGCATGCCTTCCAGGGTGCGTACCGGGACATCATTTCTTTCATAGATGCCTTTGGGGCTGAATATTTTTTGCAATGCTGCTACAATGGCATCTTTCCATTTTTCAATACCTAAAGCCAGCGTTTGTATGACAAAATAGTCATTAAATTTATCAATAATAAGAGCGGGAAGCTGGTCGGCCTCGCCAAAAATGAGCCGGCAATTTTCTACATACCCAATCTGTTGCCGGTATTCCCACGCTTCCTTTATCCGGTTATAAAAAAACTGATCGTCAATGGCTTCATCCTTATTCCGGGTAAGCAGCCGTATACGTATCTGCGATGCGGGATTGATGTATCCCTTACCTACGAAGGAACCATTATAAGAATAGACCTCTACAATATCGCCCGGCTCTGCAGCGCCTTCGCTGTCACCAAGTTCATTGCCAAAAATCCATGGGTGCCCGTTAACTACTCTGTCGCCTATTTTTTTTCTCAGGAAGAATTTCGCCATGCGGCAAAGATAGCGTAAACCCCAAAGCTAAAACCCCAAACCCCTCCCGATGAAAAATCGGGACCTTGTTCCGGGGCTTCCCCATATTATTTACACCGGGTGCATTTCAAATTGTCGCGCCAATATTTTTTGACGATACACTCTTGTAAGTGTTGCCCCATCGGGGCTGTCTGTCTGTAGCAAAGTAAAACCAGTCCCACGCAATGCCCCATCGGGGCTATCCTATTCGCGACAATATGAAATGCACCCTTTACATCGGAAAATGGTGCTTTTGATTGAAATATCTATATTTGTGTTCTTATCTTCCTTGCTAATGGAACGAATTACTATTGATGCCGCAATATGCCATGGAAAGCCCGTCATACGAGGGTTGAGATATCCTGTAGAAATGATTAAGGAATTGATAGCGTCTGGCATGGGTATCTCGGAGATCCTTATGGATTATCCTGATCTTGAAAAAGAAGACATATATGCCTGTATTGAGTATACACCAGGATAAATTCTTTCCGTTACAGAAATAACAATCGAAAAATATCAGGTAGCTGGTTTATAGATTAACTTTACAGCCATTCCACTTTCACTAAACTATGCTGCAAAAGTTAGTCATAAAAAACTACGCTATTATTGATCATCTGACCATAGAGCCTGACGCCCACCTGAATACGGTAACAGGCGAAACGGGCGCAGGCAAGAGCATTATATTGGGCGCGCTGTCGCTGATACTTGGCGAGCGGGCTGATACATCCGTACTTATTAATAAGAATGAGAAATCGGTGGTCGAGGGTTATTTTGATGTGAGCGATAACGAAGTATTTAAAGTCGCGCTGCAGGAAGCGGAGCTTGATTATGACGCCCAGTGCATCATCAGGCGGGAAATAGCCGTAAGCGGAAAGTCGCGAGCATTTATCAATGATACCCCAGTTACACTTAACCTGCTTAATAAGCTCACATCATTGCTCGTAGACCTTCACCAGCAGTTTGGCCACCTTGCGCTTGAAGAGGATAACTTCCAGATGGAGGCCCTTGATGCCATCGGTAATACCGCCGCAATTGCGGCAAGCTATCACAAACTTTACGTGCGGCATAAAAAGGTGAAACAGCAGCTAACGGAGCAAACTGAGCTCAGGGCAAAATGGCAACAGGAAGCAGATTATAAGCAATACCTGCTGGACGAATTAGTACAGGCCGGATTTAAAGAAAATGAAATAGAGGATGCCGAACAGCAGTTGAAGCAAATGGCCCATGCTGAGCGAATCATCAGTGTATTGCAGGGTGCGCAAATCATACTTGACGAAGGGGAGCAGCCATTGGTAAATGAACTGAAACGTATCAGCCAGCAAATGGCTGGGATAACCGATGTGCTGCCGGGCATAAAGCCTTTGCAGGAGCGGATAACATCGGTATGGGCCGAGCTGAAAGATATATCGGGGGAACTGGAGCATGAGGCTGGCAAAGTGACCCTTAACCCCGCGGTAATGGAAGAACTGCAGCAGCGCAATGACCTGGGATATAAATTGCTGAAAAAGCACGGGCTAAAGACAACTGCGGAATTACTGGCTTTGCAGGCAAGGCTGGAAGAGGAACTAAAAGCCACACTCAATGTAAATGAAGCGATAGAGCGGCTTTCAAAAGAAGAGGCCGTGCTGTACAAAGAATTATTAGCGTCGGCGGAAGAACTTTCTGCGATGCGCAAAAAAACAATCCCCTCGTTTACCGGCAGGATCAATGAACTGTTGGTGCTGGTGGGTATGCCCAATGCCCGGTTTGACGTGCGCATAGAGCAAACATTGCCCACCGCCCAGGGCATTGACCATGTACAGTACCTGCTGGACGCCAATAAAAGCGGGCAGTTCCAGTTGCTGCAAAAGGCGGCTTCGGGCGGGGAAATGAGCCGAATTATGCTCTGTATAAAATCGCTTACCGCAAAGGCCCTGCACATGCCTACGCTTATATTTGATGAGGTGGACACTGGCATCTCAGGCGAAGCTGCGCGGCAGGTAGGGGTGTTGCTCCGGGAGCTATCGGCATACCACCAGGTGATATGTATCACCCATCAGCCGCAGGTAGCCGCCCGTGGTTCGCGGCACTTTTATGTGTACAAAGAGGCCGATAAGAACGAACGCCTCACGACAAAGATTAAAGTACTAAAACCCGATGAAAGGGTACTGGCTATAGCGCGGATGATAGGCGGTGAGCAGCCGAGTGAAGCAGCTATCAGTAATGCCAGGGAACTGGTGGTGTAGATTTAAGTCAAACGGTAAAAGTTAAAATCCGGAAGTGTGTAATGTATTCGGCACAATGCTTTACACGACTATTTTCGTTCGGATTTTCAACCTTTCTTCCCAATCTTTTTCACCGGGAACGCCAGCCATCCGCTGCCGCCGGTTTTATAAAACAAGGTGTTTTTAGTGCTTGTGGGTATTTCAGCGGGTATGGGGAACCTGCCCCCGGTTACAGGCGATAGCATCAGTGTGTCGCCTTTGTGTATCTGGCCGCCATTGGCTTCTTCCGTGGTATATGCACCTGATTTTGGTGCTTTATGCGCCTTCTCAATTTTGCATGTCAGCCAGCCGCCTTCGCCTCGCCAGAACATGGTTTCAGGGTAGTTGGCATCCTCCCATTTTATGACAAAATGGTCGCCCGTCATTGGCGGATTACTATTTGTTCCTTCCTGTATCTTCTTATTATATGCTTCTATGAGATTGAAGTGCGCTTTTTGCGTTTTTTTGCCCTTGGCATTTGCAGTCCCGGTTACTGATAAGCCAAGTATAAGTAGGTATAAAAAATATCTTGCTGTCATAGTGGTAAAAATAATCAAAAATGGCCAATATCATTACTGAGAAATTCATAAACCCGAAGGGTTGATATGATTATAGCAAAAACCAACAAATCAGGATCAAACCCCGAAGTGGGTGATATTTTTTCGCGTTAGGAGATTGCAAAAACGCAGGTAACCGCCATAATTCAACCCTATTTACAGGAAATTTATCCCGAAACCAGTAATTCGATAATAGATTTATTTTTATTATTTTATTTAATTATCAGCATTTTATGAAATCGTGAAATAAATATTTTTATTAAAAAGTAAAGCTTACTTGTATTTTATTAAATCAAGCTTTACTTTTGTATAAACAAACTTTAAAATTGCATTTTATGAAAGGAGCAATGTCAATGTACGATTACCGGGGCAAGATAGGTGGCGTTATAGGTTCAGCTATCAGCCTTGCAGCTATGGTGGCGGAAAGGTTGCATGGGTTTATTATTTTCAAAAAATTCAGTGTCGCCCAGCATTATGCAATATTTGAATGGCTGATGCTGGGCAGTTTGTTTGTGATTATTTACAGTAAGGAAAAGCATGAAGACGACCGGGCGAAAATGATCAGGGCGAAATCCTTCCAGCTGGCCTTCATGTTACAGAGCGCGGTATTATTAAGCATGGCGCTTGTTGGCACTATCGGGAAAGGCGGTATGACGCTCATACCTTCAGATCTGTTCATGTTTGCTGCCATGGGTATTGTATTGTACCTGCTGGTGTTCCATATCGGCCTGTACTTCGATTTTTTATGGGATTACAATGATACGGGCTTTTGGGAAAACCTGAAAAACCTGGGGAAGAACAAATGGGGCCTTTTAGTTTACTTCGCCATGAGTGCTGTTTTGCTTTTATTGTTAAGCCTTTTGCAATAACTTATGAAGAATACCATAAAAGTAGAACGGGCCAAAATGAATATCAATCAGACGGAGCTTGCGGATGCTGTAAAAGTGTCGAAGCAGACGATACACTCGATAGAAACAGGAAGATTTGTGCCGTCGACTATTATTTCTTTGAAGATCGCACGATTTTTCAAGACAACTGTAGAATCAATTTTTGAACTGGAACCGGAAGATTAAATAATTGACCCGATAGAATAAAAAGCATTGGTAACACTGGCAAAGCAATTACCGCAAACAATGGAAATGCTGCAGGCAAATGGACATAACACGGGTAGCCCCGAAGTGGGCTTAATATAACAGCGATGGGCAAAGCCCATCGTTAAAACGGAAGTGAGGGTAGCCCTGCAAGGGCGTAATACTTGTGGGATTTATTTTTTTTCACGGCTCCTTATTTTTAAAAACAACCTCTAAAAAACAGAATCTTTAAAACAAACCAGCAACGCTGCCGGGCACGTTATTGCCGGAAGCGAAGGGCCAGGCCAATTATTAATAAGAACGAAAAACATCATCACTTTCTAAAAAACAATCATGAAAAAGATCGGTTATTTAATTGCGGCCATAGCGCTGCAGGGCATCTTATTGCCAAACATTGCCAGCGCGCAGGCCACCGGCAGCTTCGATAGCAGCATCACTTTTATGGGTGCGGCAAGAACATTGTCTATGTATGTGCCAGCTACGTACAGCGTGGCAACACCCTACAGGCTTATCGTGGGTCTTCACGGACTGGGCGACAATTCAGTCAGTTACCGGAATGTCCTGATTGGGCCGCTGGCGTGGGACAGCAACATACCCAATACGATATTTATATGTCCTGAAGCGGCAAATGTCAATTCAGACTATTATTCACCTTCAGGCGACGAAGCGATCATACAGGCAAGTATAGATTTTGCGAGGGCGCATTATAACATTGATACTACCGATATTGTGCTCCAGGGGTTTTCATTAGGCGGCAGGGCTGCATTACGTTATGGCCTCGATAACTATACCAAATTCAAAGGCTTGCTGCTCAATACACCGGCCGTGCAGGGCGTGAAAGAAGCCATAAACGGCGAAAGCTATTATCCCTACGCCTATGCAAATGCGCAACACATACCTATTTACATTACCCATGGCGAAGACGACATTCTTTACGAACCGCCTATCGACAGTGCTTATGAACAACTGGTACTGAATAATGGGGTAGTGCACTATTATGATTTTCCCGGTCTCGCCCATGCCATCCCGCCCATCGCAAGCATACTAAACTTTATACCCTATTTCGATACCCCCGCTGTGGCAGGTTACGACCTGGATGTAGTGAAGGCAACTATCGCACAACGATCATGCGCCACAACATTACCTGCCACCTGCCTGGTGCGCAATACTGGTACTGATACCATACATTCCGTTACGCTGAATTATACTGTTGCCGGGGCTACACTTAGTTATACGTGGACGGGAATATTACCTTCTTTCAGCCATGCTGTTATATCCTTGCCTGCTATGGCCGCCACTGCGGGTTATCAAACGCTTGATGTTTCCGTCGCATCGCTTGATGCAGGTATTGCTGATACAGTAGTTGCCAATAACGAAAAAACTGTTCCATTCCAGGTAGCAACAACAGGCAATGCATTGCCACTTTTCGAAGGCTTTGAAGGTGTTTTCCCGCCAGTTAATTGGGTGCAATACCTGGCCGGCGATGCATACTCGCCGTGGTATGCCGATAGCACCAACAAGAAAACAGGCATAGCATCCATGGGCGCGTTTAACACCATACTGATATTCGATAACGATGGCCGCAAAGAAGAACTCGCTTCGCCATTACTCGATCTCACTTCGGTGGTCTTCCCAAAGCTTACATTTGATGTGGCTTACAACTATCATCATTATACGCCGCCCACACTCACGATCGACACGGCATTCGCGGATACGCTCGAAGTGCTCATCTCTACCGACTGTGGCGATACCTATACTTCGCTGTACAAAAAAGGGGGTGCGGAACTGGCTACTTTCGGCAACCCGATTTTAAACCCATTATCTGTTGATGCTGATTTTATCACCCCCGCTGATAGCAACTGGAGGACGGAGACGATAGACCTCAGCGCTTATGCCGGGAGCGATAAGGCCATTGTAAAGTTCAGCTACATTTCGGCATTGGGCGGCTCAATAAATATAGATAACGTAAATTTTTCCGGACCTGCTTTAAGCACCCCTAAAATAGCAGGAACTGGCATCAATGTATATCCTAATCCCGCCAATGATATTGTAAACATTATCGCGGGGAACGAGCCGATAAACAAAGTTGATGTAGCAGATGTCACGGGTAAAATTGTGATGAGTATTGATAATGAAAAAGGGAATAACCAGTTTTCGGTGAATACATCTTCGCTGATAGAAGGGGTGTTTGTTTTCACGGTGTTTACAGAAGGTAATGTATTGGTTAAAAAGGTGAGTATTGTGAGGTAGTGAGAAGGGACTTTAGTAGCCCCGGCCTTCTAACGGTCTGTTGTGTACCAACATCTTTTTAATTGGCTGGTATGCCCCGGCGGAGCTATCTGTCTGTAGAAAAAATAATAGCCAAAAATTTCATTGCCCCGTAGCGGGCTGTCCTACTCGCGAATAGGACAGCCCGCTACGGGGCATGCCCACATTATCTGGTGGCTTACTACTACAAACCGACAGCCCCGCTGGGGCAGCACTTATTATAGCAAAATACTTGTGGGAACACGGTAGACCTTTAGTCCGGGGCTACTGAAATTAGTGACCCGGTCATTAGGAGGTTTGTTAAATGAATCGTCCCTTAACGGCTATCTATCTGTAGCAAAAAACAATCCACTCACAAGCTGCTCCCCCGTAGCGGACTATCCGATAATTTAAGTGTTCAAGTAGAGGATGAAATTGAATAAATTTGGATAAAATTTTACTGCAATGGCTAATACATATACCCAACTTTATATTCAATGTATCTTTGCGCCAAAATTTAGGGCGGCTATGCTGCAACCTCAATGGGACGAACGTTTAAGGATGTACATTTCTACCGTTGTCAAAACAAACGGGCATAAGATGATTGCTATTAATAACATGCCAGACCACCTTCATCTCTTCGTAGGATTAAATCCCACACAATCTATTTCGGAAATGATGAGAATAATAAAAGGCGATTCTTCTGAATGGATCAATAAAGAAAAACTAACAACGCGTAAATTTCAATGGCAGGAAGGTTACGGGGCGTTTAGTTATTCCAGGTCACACATCGGAGCTGTTGCGGCTTACGTTATGAACCAACAGGAGCACCATAGAAAAATTACTTTTCTTGACGAGTATAAGAAAATGCTTGACAAATTTGAGGTTGCGTATGACGAACGCTATATTTTTAAATTACCGGAAGATGAATAATGCGGGCGATAGGACAGCCCGGAGGGCGCAACGTGAACTGCGTTTGCAGTAAAGAAACAGTTTCATCACACTCATGCTTCGCCGCCCGGACAATCATATTTGCGACTGGTTTTTCTTAATGACATCCGTTCACTTTGTAAGTGATGCCCCAGAGGGGCTGTCTGTCTGTAGCAAACCTAAACCAGCCAAACACAATGCCCCATCGGGGCTATCCTATTCGTGAAGAGTTAACGGAATTGCACAAAGAAATTATTTTGTACGCCACCTTGCCAATAGCTCCCACAATTCCTCTTCCGAGATAGTATCCTTTTCGTCGGGTTCTTCCATCAGGCTGGTTAGTTCCTGCAATTGATCGGCATCTAATCCATCCGTAATGTCCTTATCATTGCTGTCGTTGTATGTATCTTTTAAGTGCATGAAT
>Ga0207020_1049_pt2 | contig 24865 bp, 24 predicted proteins | sample Alteio_BWMinCont_48_FD_153500 | JGI IMG/M metagenome (GOLD analysis project Ga0207020, IMG submission 153500) | Enriched cells from forest soil in Barre Woods Harvard Forest LTER site, Petersham, Massachusetts, United States -... | ecosystem: Environmental > Terrestrial > Soil > Temperate forest >... | reverse complement strand
AAAATAATTACACTCAAAGGTATTGCACATACTGATATCAACTGGGCAGTTGTCTATCTTTTTTTGCTGCTGCAAATTTCTGAAAACTTTTTCATTGCACATGAAAAACTCTTTATCACACAAGAAAAAATCGATCGCCTCTGGTGGATCTATGCATCAATTATTGGCGCTGTGTGGCTCCTTGCCCAACAACCTTTCTGGCACCTTTCTCCATTGATGTTATTAGTAATCATGCTACTCTTACGCCTGCTTTCTTTTGCATGGATTACGGCGGCCACCAAATCATGGTGGAACTTGCACACATCGTGGGCACTATCATTTGCTCAACTGATTGGTTGGATTGCAGTTTCCGTTGCTTTTCGGTTGATAACAGCGTTTGTAAAATAAATAAGAGTGCAGACCAATCGAAAAGAGCTATTCAATCTATCAAAAGAGCAGCGCCAACAAATTTGCCCTTTTAAGCAACGATTTAAATCAAGATATACATTTGAGTTAAGAGCGAAAAGCCAAAATTGACGGGCGAATTTGAACACGCAATCTTTTTTTATCGATTTGTAACAAATTACTTATTTTTTTGCATGCGATTGGCTATTAAGCAAAAGATAGAAAAAGGAATTTATTTTTATCTTTTGCACTATTCGCAATAAATAATATTCGTTACAAATAGCCAATTACTACAATTGATTAAATTCTCTTTTTCGGCTACTATTTTAACTATGAAAACACTCAAAATTCTACTCGTTCTGGGGATTATTTTATCATTCCCTCTCAACACATCGATCAAACTTAATACCGGTACCTGTCTTACTACTGCTGCTTGCCTAACAACAGCGACCCAGATATATGTGAGCACCCAAAATAAAGACTATACCGACCCTTTGCCAATCTTTTTATCGCTCGCAACTCCGTCATTGCTTCTTTATTATGCCAACTCGCCCATTGCACCAGTCGGCGACTTAAAGCATGTGGCTGGTACCGTGGTTGGCCTTGTACAATTGGTTGGCTGGGCACTTTTTACAAAAATGCTGCTTGAAGAGATTTGTTTAAAAACAAAGCCCGATCAAAAAAAATCTAAATATCAAACACTCAAGCCTGCTGAACAGACCCAACACCTAAGCCTTACGGCATGGACACTCAGCATGGCACTTTGCAGCGCAGCAACAATCGTATACGCCAACCAATCATTGTATTATAGTTAGCAGCATCAACTACCGCGTATATGCACTCGGGCCACCCAACGCTATCGCAATATCTTGATACGCAAGCTTATTGGCAATATCTAAGGGAGTCTCTCCTTTTTTATTCTTAATTGATAAGTTCAGTTGCGAACCATAGACCTGCATTAAGAATTTTATCCAATTAAGCTCTGCGGGCCGCTGTACTGCCAAATGCATGGCGGTGTCACCAGTATCCGTTTGCGAATTAATGTCCCCCCCCTTATCCATAATCAACCGCATCATCGCCATACGATCATCTACCTTAGAAACTTCTAAAAGCAGATGAACAGGCCGCAATCCCAACATGCTCCGCATCCCTACATGTGACCGAGCTTTGTTAATCAAATATTGCACAATCACTAATTGCAGCTGGTTATTATTAACAATTGCATGCATTAAAGGCGTATAGCCAAAAGTCCTATCTTTTTTATCGATATCCGCCCCTTTTGATACAACAAGCTCTAATACATCGAGCCTTCCATCTGCTGCAGCCTTCATTGCTGCTGTCATCCCTTTTATCGGTGAATTAGGATCATCATCCTCGGTATCTACCGGTATTCGATCGATCTCAAGCCTCTTGCGCAACAGGTCAAGCGGCTCAGAACCGTCAAACAATTTTAGTGACCGCACATAACTACCAATACTCATCACCAGTAACGCAAGAACAAGTGGAACTACAATTCGTTTCATTACCTCTCCTTTAAAGATCAAATTCGCAGTATACTATTAGTATCTAACGGAAATTAGGCTCTATGCACAACAATTTACTCGAAAAATTTAATAGTGGTATTAATTGGAACGCCCTTGGTTACGGGGTTTATAAAACACTAGCCACCCTACTCACCATACTGCTCTATAGATCTCTCACCACTACCGATTTCGCACTCTGGGCTAATTTCAATAGTGTTATCTATTTAGCATTGTTGTGGCTCGATTTTGGATTTCGCAAATCAATACCCCGCTATGCCCCTGAATTTGCCCGCAATAAACCAAGCATGACCCGCTTTATCGGCAGCATTATCACCTTTCAAACAATCGTACTGATTGCAGCATTTCCACTCTGTATTTATCTTCTTGCACAAATCACCGCACCCCTTATTGGTACCCATGCAAGCTCTACCCTTTTTATTATTGGATCCTGCATTTTTTTAACCGAAGGGATTACTTCTGTTTTGCGCCTTATTTACCACGCCTATTTTTGGAATAAACAGTTCAATATACTGGTTATGGGCACTGAATGTGGTAAACTCGCCCTCAATGCAGCGGTAATCATCACAGCACAAACAAGTGGGCAACTACTAACCGGCATTTTGATAAATAGCATTATTTCTAGCATCATCATAAATATCATTGGTATCGGCATGCTGAGCTGGTTATATAAAGATGCAAGCTATCCGGGAACGCACGAGCTTGATTACGAAAAAACCCGTACCGCCTTTATTAAACATTCAGGTATTATGTGGATTAATAATAATCTCAAAAGTCTTTCTGAGCGTAACTTTTTAGTGCCGCTGTTAACCCATGTACTCGGGCCCGCGCAGGCAAACTTATTTAAAATAGCTAATGATGGGGCATTGTTGTTTCATCGCACCATCATCAAAACAATTGGCACCACAGACACAGCATTGCTCTCACATTTGCAAGCTATACAAGAACAGCAAAAGTTGATCCCATTTGCATTCCAGAAAGTAACCTCAAAGATCGCGGCCCTCTGCGTTCCCCTTTTTGGGGTTTTAATACTTTTATATCTGTTAAGTGATACGATTTTTGTACATTCGTTTGTGTTTAAAGCATTTTTTACACTAACTGCGTGCTATGTTCTTGAAACGCTGCTATCGCCTTATGAACGGGTGCTCGAAGTAAAAAGGTGCTACTGGAAGCTTACATTTGCATATCTACCATATATAACAACGATTGGGTTGCTCTTTCTAGGAAATAAGATTCCGTTGATTGGTCTATTAACGTCGATATTTGTTATTCAAGGCGTGCGATTGGTTAGTTCCTTCTTAATTGTCTTCTTTGCACATCAAGAATATGCGCTCGTTTTTCCGTATAAGGATGTAGCGCGTAAAGTTCTTTTTTGGTTACCCTTCTTTATACTCATCTTTCTTCTTCTCTTTCTTGCCCAAGATTACCTCGTACCTTATATCTGGTTACTCCTGTATAAGGGGAAGTGATAAGGAGGGAGAGTTTCTTTATACGGTTATTTATCTATAGGGTTATTCCTTTCTCTTTCTTATCTCTTTATCTTTGTTGTTATTGATCGTATCTCTTTCTTATCTCTTTATCTTTGTTGTTATTGATCGTATGTAATGGATCTATATGGATCTTAATGGATCTTATGCCATGAGGGAGGTATCAGTATGGATCTTAATGGATCTTATGCCATGAGGGAGGTATCAGTTGGGTAGGTAGAAGTGGGGTAGGTATCAATCAGAACAATATCTCGTTGCCAATACGGATCTTTTTGGGGCTTTTAAAGTTGGATGATTTTGTGTGTTGTTGGCTTGTAAGTTTAAACTGCTTGAGTCTGAACTATAGATGTAACTGAGATGAACTATAGATGCATTGTGTAATGGGGGTGATAAGAGACTAGCAGGGGAAGCATAAATAATCCCCATAACCATATAACAACCTAAAACCCTAAATAACTCTCCATATGGAGTGAGTTGGTAGTAAAACTCTTATAACCTACCTACACAGTTCGTTTAGACTATTACCCTCTTTATCTTTCGTCTTTCTCTTGTCTCTCCTTATCACGCAGGCAGAGATCAGTCTCACACAGGCAGGTATCAGCCAGGGCAATGTCTCGTATATACCCATGGCATTACGGGCCCATCAATAACACATGGGAAGATACCAATAGGCTATATATATGTTTCTATATCTTCCTTATCTTCCCCCTCGTTTCTCCCCCCGCATTCCCCCATTCATTCAATCTTCGAAAGCGTTACCACGTAGTCTGAGCCCCGAAGCCCCATCCGTGCCCCCAGGAAAGGCTGAGGGGTGAAGGACGGAGTGAGGCGAAAGAAGGAGACCGCCAACAGGCACGGCACAATCCTCGACTCACCAAAAAAGAGCGACGCGAAGGTGAAAAGCCACGCATGGCACAACCAAAAAATGTTTACCATAGATATAAAATTATACGACATTGGGCTATGTCCCCCCGGCCAAAAAAGGGGTCTATGCACACAGACCACGGGAGGGATACTTGACATAAAAAAGCCCCCTGTTAAAAATCTGAATACATTCACCAGATAATCTAATGCGCAAATCATATGCCTATGAATCTTCAATTATAGACGAAGATTATGTTAAGCATAATTTGACATATTCTCCAAAATGCTTTATAAAATTACCTATCAAGAATCGTAAAAAACCCAACGTTAAATCAGAATAAAATCATAACCCAGAGGGTCTTATGTCGAAAATTATCGGTATCGATCTTGGTACCACCAACTCCGTTGTCGCATTCATGGAAGGCGGCAACCCAAAAGTCATCCCAAATAAAGAAGGTAATAACACCACCCCCTCCATCGTTGCCTTTACTAAAGACGGCAAGCGGTTAGTGGGTGTCTTGGCAAAGCGTCAAGCGGTTACCAACCCAGAAAACACTATTTTCTCTGCAAAGCGCTTTATCGGTCATCGGTATGATGAAGTAATAGAAGAAGCTAAGCACATGCCCTATAAAGTAGTAAAAACTGCTGATGGTGGCGTTACGATTATCGCGCAAGGCAAGGAATATACACCACAAGAAATTGCAGCCGCAGTACTCAGCCATTTAAAACAAGTGGCAGAAGATTATTTAGGCTCTCCAGTCACCCAAGCAGTTATCACCGTTCCTGCTTATTTTAACGATGCACAACGGCAAGCAACAAAAGATGCTGGCAAAATTGCAGGCCTCGATGTTAAACGTATCATTAACGAACCAACAGCAGCTGCACTTGCCTATGGATCTGATAAAAAGAAGAATGGGACTATTGCGGTGTTCGATTTTGGTGGCGGTACCTTTGATATCTCGGTGCTCGAAATTCACGAGGGTGTGATCGAAGTTAAATCAACCAATGGTGACACTCACTTGGGCGGTGATGATATCGATAACCGTATCATGCAATACCTAATCGATGAATTTAAAAAAGAAAACGGCATCGATTTACGTGCCGATAAAATGGCATTGCAACGTTTAAAAGAAGCATGCGAAAAAGCAAAAGTAGAACTTTCAACATTGCACGAAACTGAAATTAACTTGCCGTACATAACTGCTGATGCAACCGGCCCTAAACATATGACCATCAAGCTCTCGCGCGCAAAATTAGAATCATTGTGCAGTGATATTTTCGATAGATTGCTCGAACCATGTAAACGCGCAATGGCTGATGCAAAGCTCTCAAAAGAACAAATTGATGAAGTTATTTTAGTCGGTGGTTCAACCCGTATTCCAAAAGTACAAAATCTTGTGCAAACATTCTTTGGCAAAGCACCAAATAGATCAGTAAATCCTGATGAAGTTGTTGCTGTAGGCGCCGCCATTCAAGGTGGTGTACTTGCTGGCGATGTTACCGATGTATTATTGCTCGATGTCACTCCCCTTTCATTGGGCATCGAAACAATGGGCGGTATCGCAACTAAGCTGATCGAACGCAATACCACCATCCCAACAAAACGTTCACAAATATTTTCAACCGCAGAAGACAATCAAACATCAGTAGAAATTAAAGTAGTGCAAGGTGAACGTGAATTTGCACGTGATAATAAAATGCTTGGTCAATTTAGGCTTGATGGCATTCCGCCAGCTCCACGCGGTGTTCCGCAAGTTGAAGTCACCTTCGATCTTGATGCCAATGGCATTGTGAATGTTTCTGCAAAAGATAAAGCATCAGGCAAAGAACAGCGCATTACCATCACCAATAGTGGCGGTTTAAACAAAGATGAAATCGAACGCATGGTGCACGAAGCCCAAGCGCATGAAGCAACTGACAAAAAGCTCAAAGAGGTAATTGAAAAGCGCAATAGGCTTGATAGCACTATTTTAGAAGTTGAAAAGACACTCAAAGAGCATGAAAGTAAACTCACGCCTGAGGATGTCACTACCGTGCAAGCAGCGCTTGAAAAGGCTAAGCAAGCACTCAAAGAGCATGAAAATAATGCCGATGAGTTACAAAAAGCAACTGATGAGCTGTTGCAAGCTTCCTATAAAGTTGCCGAACTGCTGTACAAACAAGGTCAGCAAGCTGATACTGGCAAGGACGATGCATCAACAAAAGAACCAAAGAAAGATGAACCAATTGATGCAGACATCAATTAAGTAATAGCAACGAGTAAACAAAAAAGGGCTCCGGTGAAAGATCGGAGCTCTTTTTTTATTGTTTGTATATGGCATTCTTTATAGATCATTAGCTCGCACGAGTCATTTGCACCTCAGCTGGCCTAACAGCGTATGGATTTGCAAGTTTCTCACAATCAATAAAGCAGCAGCTACAATATGGTTGACTCCCACATGGTTTACAACAGGTTGTGGCAAGAGACCATTGCTGCCAACAACCTATTTCAGTGCTGGGAGCACTTGAATAATCTATAGCAGGCCTTATTTGCGTAGAAATTTGCAGAGCCTTTGCAACTGGCGCCACTGGCCCAGAAGATGTTGAGGCAAGTGCAACACGCGCACTATTTTGATGCGCCCCATTACTGATTGTTTGGGTAGCAGTAGCCGAAACAACCGCAACAGCTGCTGCAGATTGAGAGGGAAATGCTTGAACAGTTGAACTCGGCAAATCAGTAGCCTCTACCACTAGTGCAATAAGTGCTGGAGCAGAAGCACCATTCGCCGCACTATTTTCTTGAACTTCGCGTGCGCCATTACTGGTTCTGGTTAATAACACTGCAGCACAAGCAGCAGATGCAGTTATGGCACTTTGGCTTGCCGGTAATACCCTTGCAGTGGAAGTGTTCCATTCTTCTAGTATTGCTTCCTCAGTTTCCCAGGTCTGTCCATCATCTAAAGAAAAAACATACCCTTGCGCCCCCTCCCAACATTTCAAAATCTCTTTTCCATCCGCCGTAAGCCCCCTCAAGATTTTAGCTTTGTCCTTCTCCACTGTAACACGCATATTCACATGCTTGGTATGCCACTCTGAAACGCCCAGAGATGAAAAACGATTATGCTGTCCTTTTTTAGACATAGTTGATTTACCGCCAGAACCTTCCCCTACTGGTGGGTTTGGTGGCGGCAACATCATCCCTGGATCCAGTCCCGTAGAATCAGGTGGCGTTGGCGGTGTTGGTGGTGAAGAAGGTGAATGAGAACTTCCAGATGAGGATATGGATCCAAGAGTAGTAGAAGATGGAGTAGAAGTTACTGTTGTCGGAGTAGCACTTCCGCTCGGTGTAGGCAACCGTGGCTGCACCACGAGGTGTTTTACCGCTGTTAACCCGAGCGATGGCGGTACCGGCCGCATCGGTAACGCGGGTAGTACGCCACTTCTACTAATTGGAGCACTACCAGCCCCCTGCATCGGCACCACTACCCCACATCCCATCATGAAGATTACAACATTCGTTAACCTATTATGCATGCGACCCTTTTTGCAAATAGTAATCAACTAAAAAAATAACTGTTTTAAAAGCGTTTTTAGCATAATACGAATTTGCACATTTGCCTAATTTATTTAACTAATCATTATTCGTTGCACATGTAATATAAGCCAGAATTTTATCCACAAAAGAAAGGGTGGCTCTTTTTTTTGTGCCTATTTTTGGTTCCACAAGCCGCAAAATATGTTGTGAATCTTTGCGTGCCCACGCATTCACCGCACCTAAATCAATACTTTTCCGGATATTTTTTTCTCGAGGCGGCATGAATGTCCATGTTTTTCCTCGATCTGAAGAAAAAACAATGCGCTTAAGCTGATCATCAAGTCTTTTTAACACCATCTTCTCACCAAAATAACAATAGTAAGCATCTTTCAGTACTGAAGATGGATACTCCAACCAATTACCCGTCATTAACTGATATTTCGCGTTTTTAGCCAATACTTGTGTGGCGCGTGCAGATGGTGGCGTAGCGAATTCTTGAGGGGCTGTTGGCGTAGGTACTACCAAGGCTGGAATGCCAGCTGATGGAACCACTACACCGCTGGGTGCCGATAACCCCCGCGCTGTAGAAGGTGCTCTATTATTACTCACTTCTGGAGATTCACTCGAACTAGCCGTTGTTTGTAAAGATAACGATGCAGACAGAGGTGTTAATGTCGTTACCTCAACAGAACGTGCCAACTGGACCTCCGTCGCCTGCAATGTTATATAACTGGATAATACCAACAAACCAGACACTTTTATTAATTTACAGCACATAAAATTTCCATTCCTCATATACTTTTTACCTTCATTTCAGAATAAATTGTAGCAATACCTGCTTTTAAAGCGCAAATAAAGAGTGAAGCTCTTGTATACAGCACCCAAACACTTGGCAATTTCCACAATTTATAAACAATTGTATAGCCAAATGGTATGCGGCCTGTTAGACTCCCGGTAAATAAATGGAAAACCTTTATGTAAGGAGCTTTTTTATGAATAGGGTCTTGAACGTAGTTTGTCTCTCATTGCTTATTTCTCAAACAATGATAGCTGCCGACGGTGCAGCGAGAGCTCGCGCAACCAGCGCAACCAGTAACGCAACATCAACGGCACCCGCATCGGCGGCAAGTACCGCAAAAAGTTCCCCAGCATCGGCATCAATAGCAGAAAATATAACTGGCTCGCCTGCACCTATCAGTCTTTCTGCTGCTGCGGTAAAACCCGCACCGGCCGGCTCAGCGGTAGCTGCTGCCATGCAACCAATGCGAGGAAGAGCAAAATCATATGCTGCAAATCCCACCAAAAAAGGTACTTCCGAAGTAGCAACAGAATGGGTAACAGCATTAAGAGGCGGAGTAGCATGCCTCGTTAGCAAGAAAGAGCCAGGGCACATTCTAAAACGTCATCAACATGGCTCAACTCGTTCTATTGATTCTGGAAAAACATGGGTAGAAGTTAATCCCTCTCAACCGAGACCAGACGCTTCGAAACAAGTCACAGACAAGTTAGCAGAGCAAAAAAGGCGAGCCGCTGCAATTGCAGCAACTACCGCGGCATCAGCAGCCAAAGCTAATGAATGGGTAGCGGGCACCTATTTTGATAAAGCAACGAACAAACAGCAACCATGCAGACGCCGCCCATCAGACGGAGTGCTTGAACGCGATTTAGGGAAAAATGTATTGAGATCAACAAATCATGGTCTAACATGGATACCAATGACACAAGCAGCTGCACTGAAAAAAGATCTTGCTGCGGCGAAAGCATCGGATACTAAATAACCATACACGCCCTTTAAAACTTACCCAAAAAAAGAGATTCTATTTATCCATAGAGTCTCTTTTTTTATTTGAAATAGCCCTTTTCTTTATTGCAAAATATTATATAATAGTAAAAAGAGCGTATGTACTGCACACTGCACATAACGCTCGGCAATAGGGTCACTCTTTCTTCTATTTCAAAAGGAGCTTTCACCATGAAAAGAGTACTCTTATTTATCTATCTTATCCTATTTCCGACTGCTCTTAAAACAGCAGCAGCCGGCGGCCACCCTTCACAACTATCCACTTCATATGCCAACCCAACATCATCCTCATTGCCACCTCGGCATCTTCACCTTCCCCCCAATTCAGGACGCGGCAATGGACCAACAGCAATGCCACCATCACCGAGCACATCTTCATCGGGAGCTAGCCGAGATACTGGCCGCTCTTTCTCCACTACCGATCACCTAGATCGCCGTGCAACGCCACTTTCGCAAAACCTACCATCAAGTACTACTTTTATAGCACCTCCACCTTTTACCGTTGTACAAACCCCTCATGGCCCCGTTGCGTGTTTTATCTACCCACCTAATGGTCCAGTCATCTTTCCAGCGCCAATGCCAGACGCCCCCTATATATCACCAATAATAATCGACGGATCAGCTACAACATCAGAAATCAATGGTGCAAACCCACCCCCTCCAGGACCAGACACATCCCGTGCTCTTCCAGCTCAAACTGCCTCCGTCGCCGCCCCCGCTACAGATTCAATTACGCAAGATCCCTCAACCCTTTTGTCTCGTGCAGGAAGCCGTAGAACTAGTGTTAATGGTAGTGTAGCACCAGTAGAACCAAGACACATTCCAATTCCAAAACCACTTACACCCGAAGAAATCGTCCAGGCAAACGTCATTGCAATACTTCCTAGAAAAAAAAATCCTACCATTCGCACAATTGAGGTAGGACCAGGTACAAGTTCACGTGCAGCTCCTCCACTATCATCGGGCATAGCAGCAGCTCATGTTCCACACCACATTAACCCATACCCATCAATATCTCATACAGGAGCATCTCAAACAGCAGCAGTTGGCATGACAGAAGTTGCGATGACCGAACCCATCCCAGATTCAACTGCTGGCACTGCTACTGCGCAAGCCACTGAACAACCGAGTGCGCCAGCTAAACCACAACCACCATCGACAGTACGCAATGAAGCACCTACTTCTCCGGCAAGACATACTGCCAGTCGTGCATCTGCAGTTGCAAGACCTGCTACCGGATTGAAAGCGTGGTGTTTAATGCACTGCTGTTGCACCTGCTGTCCAGCAAACTGCAAAAGTTGTTGCAGAACTTATAAAGTGCAAGCATTGCCCCCATCACCCAACATTTCTATGAATGCAAAACCCGCTGCTAAAAATAGTAATCGCCTGGATAGTATTAGTTAACCAAAAAGAGAAAAAAGCTTCGCTTCACCGTGACGAAACTATTCACAACACGCGCAGCAGCAGCAACAGAACCTTGCCAAAAAACCTTTTTTTGGTGGTTGTTGAGCCACTGTTTTTCCTTGTCCTGCTTGCACAGCCCCCGCATTCACCGCAGCAGCAGTACCTGGAGTCGGCAAAATTGCTGAAGATACAGATTGATAAGAAGCAGAAGAAGTTACCGTTGCAGCAAGCGGCGAAGCACCACCTGAAGCAACAGAAACAGTGCTGCCACTTCTATCTCGCGCAGTAGGTGCTGATGGTGCAGAAGCCGATACAACAGACGTTGGTGATGCTAGAGCACCAGATGTTGCAACGCCAGAAGCAGAAATTACCGCTGCTGCTGCAGAAGTTACCCCATCTCCATCCTGATGATTGTCTCTAATAGGAACACCTGCAAAATAAGATGCACTCGCACGCGCAGCTACCCCTTGAACTTCTGGAGAGTCTGCTGATGTTGGTACAGAACCTGATCTTTTGCGTGTGTGATCATTGAATTGAGAAGGTGGTTTGGTTGGCAACGATGCTGTTGAAATGCGCCTTTTCGCTCCCTCTTGTCCTCCTCCATCGGACTGCTGATCAAATATATCAGGCTGTCCCCCCTGCGCTGCCGCAGATATTGGCGATGTTCCCATCCCTGGACCTGAAGATGGTGGGCTCTGAATCGGAGCGGGCGAGAGAGGAGAATCAGAAAATCTACCTGCACTTTCAATCTTGCTCGAGAGAAAAGATATACATACAAGAACAGCCCACAAACGCATGGTAATACTTCTCATAAAATCCCTTTCACTCTCCCTGCCCTCAGATTAGCACTGTCACAAGACAATCGCAATTAATTTGTTTTTTTTAATATGTTGATAGATACTAATATATATTTTTGACTATTTCATCGCCATTATTCAAAGGACCGGTATGAGAATGACTAAAAAAGTAATCCCCAGTCTTCTGTTAAGCTCTTTTGCAAGTCTTGCATGGTCTACGATGCAACAAGAAATGAATTTGGGTATTACACTCGATATTCCAAAGACCTACGGTATTACATCTGTACGAGAATCTACCCAGAAAACAATTGATAAACTATTTGGCAGTGAAATGTTTTATCCTGAAACATCTTCTCTTTCCACCCTTATATTTCTGCCAGGGGTAAATTTTATAAAAATTCCCGTTATAGAAAAAGCCATTGCCCAGGCCATTACAACTTTTAAGAAAGCTAATCCTGCGGGAATTGGTATTTTACGTCTTAAACCAGGAGCTCATCTGGCCAGTAAAAACCGCACGATAGCAGTACTTTTGTATGAAAAAAATTATGCACTGCATGAACTCATACATCATATTGTTTTTTGCTTAACAGAAGCCCAAATTATCAAGGCAGAGCAAGGGCTTATGATCATAAAGAATTTTGTTCCTTACCTTAACTTAGGCTGCGTTAATAAAACAGCGGTGGAACTATTAAAGGCGCTAGGCCAAGAAGAAGCGCTGAAAAAAAATCTTATGCTCAATCCAACCTCCAAAAGACATAACAACAGAAAAAAATGAATTTACAGCACCTAGTATTACGTTGTGCTATTGGACTGATTATAGCTATTGCCCAATTAAAACATATACTCTGTAGGGTGCATTTTATTTACAAAAAAGCCTTCAGTGTTAAAAACTGAAGGCTTTTTAATCAAAAGCTAGATTACATCTTGCAGTCAGAGCAGCCCATAGAAGAAAAGAACATAACCAAAGAGAATAGTCCTGAAAGACCAACAATATATTGAACTGGTTTTGCAAATGACATCATATTTGCCATTACAAAATGCGTAGTCGTTATATCGAATCCTACCGCTACAAGTCCAATATGTAATGCAGCAAGTGCTGTAATCACCCAAGAAATTGGCACAATAATTTTTGCGCCTGGGAAACGAACGTGCCCACCTGTTGTTAAACGAATTTTCATCAGACCTTCTCCTTTTTAAATAAAAGTTAAATGAAACACTAAAAACTTCCTAAAAAACCACTCTATAGTGAATACCATAGCTTTATAATTAATGCAAACTTCAATTATTTGGCCTTTGAAAAAAGATAAATTTCAAGCACACTATAGATACATAGCAGAAAGCTCACCACAAACGAAAGATTTAATAATGAGTATTCAAGCAGGCCTAGTTGGCCTACCCAACGTTGGCAAATCAACTTTGTTCAATGCACTGACCAAATCATCAATACCAGCAGAAAACTATCCATTTTGCACCATAGACCCCCATGTAGCAATCACTTCAGTCCCTGATAATCGCATGGATACCTTACAAAAAATATATGGATCCCAAAAACAAATTCCTACATCAGTTACCTTCGTAGACATTGCTGGTCTTGTTAAAGGAGCAGCAACCGGCCAAGGCTTAGGAAACCAATTTTTAAGCCACATCCGTGAAGTAGATCTTATTTTGCATGTGCTACGCTGCTTTGACGATTCAAATATTATCCACACAGAAGGTAAAGTTAATCCCATCGGCGATTATGAAACAATTATCGCTGAACTTATGCTTAAAGATATTGAATCGGTAGAAAAGCGACAAGCACGCATGGATGGCTTGATTAAAATTGCCAAAAATAAGCCCGCAGAGCTTAAAGAGCTCGAAGAAGAAAAGCTGTTACTGGAAAATCTGATGAAGGCGCTCAACACCGGTGATGCGGATAAAGTTCGCTCGCTCATTAATCAATCATCAGTAAAAACAGTTCCTCTGCTTTCCGCTAAAAATTTTATCATTATCGCCAACATTGCTGAAACTGAACTTGAGGGGGATGCCTATAAAAACAATCCACACTACCAAACGGTAGTAAAACACTTTGGCCAAGACCGCGTAATCCCTATCAGTGCCAAAGTTGAAGGCGAGCTTTCTCAACTAGCTGAAGCAGAAGCGCAAGAAATGATGGCGATGCTCGGGATTAAAGAACGATCGCTGGACACCGTTATTCGTAAAAGTTATGAACATTTAGGGCTTATCACCTACTTTACCTGCGGGCCCAAAGAAATCCATGCCTGGACAGTCAAAAAAGGCACCCCAGTACGCCGCGCAGCAGGCGAAATACACTCAGACCTTGAAAAAGGCTTCATTTGTGCCGATGTCTTTAATTGTGCCGATCTATTCGCCCTGGGCAGCGAAGTTAAAATTAAAGAAAAAGGCAAAATGCGTATTGAAGGTCAAGATTATATCGTGCAGGACGGCGATATCATCTTGGTTAAATTCAACGTTTAGCAGCATAAAAAGTTTAATTTCTATTGGAAATTATTACCAAAGAGGCTATCTGCAGCTTCATAGCAAATTTCTGGGGGTTATTGACATTTTTGCAACTTTCTGTAGATTTAATAGTATAATAATGAACAATAAGAATTTATTCGCCTTTGCTAACAAAAATGGAGAAAGCCCAGATGAAACTCTTAAAGATCGTTATCCTTTCCCTTCTGCTTGCCCAAGCACCGCTACAAGCTGATCCTGGTGGCGGCTGGCTCTTCGGTTTCTTAATGACCGTTATTGCTGTTGCTAAAGGCGAAATGCTTAAAAAACCAATCAATTGGGCTATTGGTAAAGGAACCAAAATCCTTGCCGCCATCCCTTCTCATCTCAAGCCAACACCTCGTGATCTTGCCATCGGCGCTGCAGTTGCAACCCCAACAATCGCCACTGCGGTATATGAAGGCCATCAAGCACATAAAGTTCTGGGGCAACATGCAACACTCAAAACTGCCAACGAAGCATTACAGCAAGAATTGGCAGCATCTCAAGCAACTATAGCTACCCTCGAAAATGCACATAAACAAAGTATTGGCTACAAATTTAATGAAACGCTCACCTATTTAAATGCAAAGCCGTTTTACGCCGTACTTGCTATTTTGGGCAGTGCAACAATGCTCTGGCTTGCGTATAAAGGTCTACAAAAATTCTTTACTCCTTCAAGTGTATCTCCTGTAAAAAATGCAAAACCTGAAAATATACCTACCCCTATTCCACCTACTACCACAACACCGGGAGCACCTGTCATCAACATTTATTATGTGGATGGTAAAAAAGCAGAAAAAGAAATCGAAAAAAATGATCACAAAAAAACAACCATTCATATGCCAGCTGAACAGATTGAGCAAGAAATTGACCTCGCAAAAGCAACCTCAGCAGCCCCTGAAGCGTAAAAAGGACCACCATGAAAGTAGTTAAAATAATAAGTTTATTATTCGCAACCCTCATCTTTATCAGCCCATTAGTTGCAGCTGATAGCAAGCAAAAAGCAAAACCACCAGTTAAATATGTGGTCTTTGATCTTGGCGGCGTTGCATTTGATACTGATCATGTGGAGGTAGTAAAGGCTATGGGACTCGGCAAGTGTGTTCGAGGTGTAGCAACTTTAGCTCAGGGCCGCAAGAAAATGTTTAGTATTCTTAACGAAGTACCCTATACAATGGGTAATACGTCAGCCAGCCATGATGATTCCGGCCTGTTAATGCCCAATATAATGTGCGATTGGATGAGGGGAAGGCTGGAGAGTGATATTTTACAAGCAGTTCAGCAATCGGTGAAAGCTAATAACCAACTTACTACCAATGAAAAAGAGATATGGAATAGTATGTTTAGTATTCTTTTCACCCCTGAAAAATTTTTAAAAACACGATACTTTTATCAAGATACCTTAAAATTAGCACTCTGGTGCAAAAAAAATGGCTTAAAATGCTATGGTCTGAGCAACTGGTCCAAGGAATCGTTCGATCAACTAAAAGCTCTGTTCCCACAATTTTTTAATCTCTTTGAAGATGGTTGTTTTATATGTTCGGGACATGCGGGGGTTATGAAACCTGATCCTGCAATCTACGCCTATGGTGAAAAACAATGGCAAAGAATAGATCAAGAGTTCACCATGGAACAAGCAGCACTTATCGATGATCAGCCAGAAAACATCGATGGTGCAAAAAAAGCAGGCATGCAAGGAATATTGGTTATAAACCATAATCTACAAAAAACACATAAAGAACTCGCGACTCTCTGCTTTCCAACAAAAGAAGTAATAAGTGATACGCAACTGGCGCAATTGTATAAAAAACCTATCAACCCCTACAAAATCGTTGGGGCATCATTATTAGTCGGTGTTCTCGGTTATTTAACATACACCTATGCAAATGCATCATAGATTAGAAAGGAATAAAATGAAGAGGTTAAAAATAGTTACCTTGGTTCTCGCAAGTATCTTTATAATCGCAGTCACAACTGCCAATGAACCAAAACAACAAGACATAAAATATGCAATCTTTGATCTTGGCGGCGTCGTGTATGGTACTGATAATGACAAATTCACCAATGCCGTTGGCAAAAGTAAATTTGTATGGGCTGGCGCATGGGCAATTAGAGCAGAACAGAAAAAGAAGGTAAAAGCTGAAATCCGTTCCAATATGTTCGAGATTCTCAATGGCATCACACCGCGCAAACCGGGTCAGATTATTTGCAAAGATGATTCAGGCGAATTTGAAATTCCACAAATTATGTGTGATTGGATGCAGGGTGTACCATGCAAACAATTAATGAAACAAATTCATGATCATATTGATAACAATCCCGAAATCTTTAAAAATTCAAGCCAAAAAGATCTTTATACTGCAATCATCGATGCGGCACTCACGCCAGAAATATTTGTCGATACCCGTTATTTTTATGAAGAAGCACAAAAATTGGCAGAATGGTGTTTGCAAAACGGCTTAGAGCTCTATGGATTAACAAACTGGAATGGTGAGGCGTTTGCAGGCATCAAAAAACGCGATCCTGAATTCTTCGCACTCTTTAAAGGCTTTATTTCATCATCTGATGCTAAAACGATGAAGCCTGGCCCTGGGATCTTTAAACATGCAGAACAAGAATGGAAAAAGGTTGGCAACTTTAATCTAGCCCAAGCAGTACTTATTGATGATCAACCAGAGAACATTGATGGCGCTAAGGCTGTTGGTGCCCAAGGTATACTGGTCACCAAAACTGAAGATAACACACCTGAATTGGATAAGGTATATGGCCACCTTACTAAGCTATGCAATATAAAAAATGAGAGCGAAGAAGAAACACCGGAACCGGAAAATGATAATAATGACGATGATGATGATGACGATGAAGAAATAATATCACCAGCCACACCGAGCATCTATTTTAAAGTTTAAAGGAAAATTAATGAAGAACTATACTCATTGTAATAAACTATTCCTCTTTCTTACCCTCTTTACACTCCATGCACAACCAATTACTGCAACAAGCTTTGTACAAGGACTACCATTTGAAGATACCGTTGAAGGATTTGATCCAGAACAAGAATTCTGGCCATGGGATGAGATAGACACAAACGATATCCACTTTCCCAAAAAATTCTTATGGGCAACAGCAACCTCTGCTCACCAGGTAGAAGAAGATTGTACCAATAACGATTGGTCTGATATCGAGAAAGCAAAAGATGAAACAGGCAACCCTCGGGGCAAAGCTGCCGGTAAAGCCTGCGAACATATTAAATATTTTGAAAAAGATGTTGAAAGAATAGATGCCCTCGGCATGAATGCCCATCGTATGTCTGTTGAATGGAGTAAATTAGAACCGCAACAAGGGACATATGATGAAGCAGCATTTAAAGTATACGATACAATGTTTGATACCCTACGCGCGCACAATAAAGAAATTATTGTAACACTCCATCACTACACCTCCCCAAAATGGTTTATGGCACTCGGTGGCTTTGAAAAAGCAGCAAACATTAAATATTTTGTTGAATTTTGCAAACATGCCTACACACGCTGGAGCAGCAAAGTAAAATTCTGGATCACTATCAATGCTCCTGCTGGTTATGCACTTAAATCATACCTGCAAGGTGAATTTCCGCCTTTTCAAAAAAATATGAAATTAGCCGCACAGGTCATTAAAAATCTATGCGAAGCTCACATACAAGTCTATAAGGCGTGTAAAGCAATTGATAAGAAACCTCAAATCGGCATTTTACATCATGTTTATCATATAAAACCCTATTACTCATGGTATCCAGTGCATCAAATTACTGCATACTTTGGTGATATGTTGAATAATCAAGCACTATTGGGCTTCTTTAAAACAGGCACGCTGAGCTTTGGTCCCCTTTCATTAATGCTTGGTACACACACAAATACGGATGCACCACACAGTAATGATTTTATCGGCTTAAGTTTTTATTCTCATGGCCATCTTTCAGGGTTTACCGGTAAAACACCAACTCATTATGCGCAAGAAATTGCCACCGATAAAAAATCATTCGTTATGTACGCTGAAGGGATGTACCACGCAATTCAAAGAGTTGCGCAATTGGGCAAACCAATTTATATCATGGAAAATGGTATCGGCGACAAGAAAGATGCAAAACGTCAACTCTTCTTGCAACGCTATCTCTTTGCGATCTCTCAAGCGATTGCAGATGGGTATGATGTGCACGGTTACGTCTATTGGTCATTACTTGATAATTATGAATGGCTGGAAGCATATGATTCACGATTTGGTCTTTATGCAATCGATTTTGCAACACAAGAGCGAACCTTACGTCCCAGCGCTCAATATTTGGCAGATACGATTAAACGATTTGCATCGCCTACTCCACAATTAGCGCTCGATCAAAAAAATGATGATAAGCAAATGTAGGTATTCAATCTCAAAGCAAATTTCTTATAATCGCAAAAAAGCCCGTCAAGTACGGGCTTTTTTGCTGCCATTACTTTACACAATTAAAAAAATCGATAAAATATTAAATGCTTTTAAATCATCTTTGTAAGAAAGAAACACAATGCATCTAAAAAAATTTTTAGCATTAATCGTGCTTATGCTGCCTTTATCTATAATCGCAGCTGATCAAAACGATGATGCAGAATGGGCAGTAGCCACCGCTATGACCAATTTTGTTTTTCAAACACCTGCCACATCTCCACATCTTCAGAATCAAATATGGACTACTCCTAAAGCTGGAGCTGCTCTAGTAAATACAAGCTCCTGGCCAACTCCTCACAGTGCTGCTGCTGCATCGCCTACTACTCATCATACACCTGTACCCATTCCAACACCTAGTCCGTACCCCACTCCTACGTTAAGCCGAGCAACTTCTGCATCGCCTGATACAGTAAGTAGACAACTCATAACTTCATCTGCTCCATCACCAATGGCAGCCATCGCTAGGCCACCTTCTAACGCTGGCATCGTTTCAAGTCAATACGCAACACCAAGGGCAACAACCGAGCACCAATCGAAACTCAATGCTACCGTTGATGCAATTGCACTACGCCTTGATCAAGCGCAGCAATCACAAAAAGAATTAGCCGCTCTAATGCTGGCAAATAAAACAGCAATCACGCAAACTCAAACCGAATTAGCGCAACACAAGGCTGAATTAGCACATCAAAAGGCTGAATTAGCACATCAAAAGAATGGTCTTACAGCATTGCAGGAACAAGTTACCAGGTTAGACACAAGAGTAGAGTTGCTTGTAGATCGGCTTCCACACTTTGAAGATTTAAATAACCGACTAGCAAGGTTAGAAATAGTCCCAACTCCCATAGATACCCCTACACACCAGCCAGCGCAGGCGGCTGCCTCAGCAGCAGCTAGCGTAGCTGTACACTCGGCACTACGAGGAAAACCAGCCGCTCCTACATACCAACGCGGGCGTGGCCGAGGGAGAGGCAGAGGAGGCAGTGGAAGAGGTTTTTCTGTCAACATGTATCTGAATATTGATTCTCAGGATAAACAAGGGAATACAAATGATTAACTTCAATACCATCTTAAAAATAATTGTTTACTGTAGCATGACTCTACCAAGTATGCTTTCAGGAGCTAGTGACGCTTCACCATCTACGCCGCCCGCAACCGGTGTTTCTGATGAACAAATGGTTATTGCACTCATAAAGCATATGAAACAAATCAAATCGCGCTCAACGCAATGCACGCTTCCCACGTAAACAGCAAACAAAGAGAAAACGCTCAAATGCTTTTTCAACAGCGGATTACAATGTACTTACAGTCTAGAGAAGAAACTCAGCAGCAACATAACGGGATGATTGCAAGCCGCTTAAGGCTTGTAGAAGGCTATCTACTAACACTAGGAGGTCAGATTGCAGCTTTTAACACTCAACTAAGCACGCAAACACACAAAACTGAGCAACAGTTAGCTGCTCGGCTTGCAGCAATCGATGCGGAATTAAAAAAACAAGCCGCTGTTAATGAAACTTTAGAAAACAGGTTTCGCCGCCAAGAAGAAAGTATAGCACCCCTCAAAACTGGCTTCGAAGATTTGTCCAAAAAACTCACCGCCCTTACAGACAGCGCTGATAAAACAAAACAAGCACGAAAGCTAGCTTATAATCAACGCAGAGCTCAAAGAAAAGAGGCTCGCAAGGCTAACAGAGCTCATTTAAGTAGTGTACCAAGCACTCCTACAGAATCAGGGATAAGATCTACGCCACCTCAACCCGCAGCATATGCGCCTCAACTCCCAGCACCAGCACCTGCACCTACAGCGACACGGGCACCACAAAGCTTTACCATGGCAGCACCAAATCTTTATCCTCAACCCCATGTGATCATGCATCCTCAGCCAATGTATCATCATCCTCACATGCCTATGCCCATGCCTACATATCACTTTCCACAACTACAGCCTCATGCACCTGCTGCTGCCCCCCGGCAAATGGCTGCACTGATACCATCGCAACCGGCCGCAACGGCTCACACCACTGCTCCAAGTGGCCATTAAAAAATGAATTTCAGGATTAACTAGGGGAATTTATATGATTAGCTTCAATACCATCTTAAAAATAATTGTTTTCTGTAGCATGATTCTACCAAGTGTGCTTTCAGGAGCTCAAGATCAATCAAAACCATTATTAACTTTTGCACCCATCTCAACTGCAGCCAGCCTTTCTCCTGAGCTCATACTTGCTCTTGGTAATAGTGTGCTTCAGACATCTCAACTTACTTTACACGTAATGCAAACAACACAAACAGAAAGTAAACAACGCGAAGCCGCACTCATTCAGCTTACACAGGAAATTGATGCTCGTTTAACCAATAGAGAAAAACGTGCAGCAGCCCTAGAATCTCATGTTGCAAATCTTGCACAACAACACGCAGATCAATTGACTGCTATAGCGGCTCGTCTTGCAGCAGTCGACGCACAATTAGAAGCTCAGAAACAACACAATAAAGAATTCGAAGATAAATTAAAAAATCACGAAGCATCATTAATCCGCATGCAAGGATGTATATCTAAAGCTACGGCACAAATCATTGACCTAAAATTGCGCGAGCAACAACAGCACGGTGCTGCACAAAGTAACTCTGCTCATGCAAGCAGCGCATCCGCAACTGCTATACTACCTATGCCATATATGCCATTTCAGCCTCCTGCACCAGCACATCACAGTTTTATGATGGGATCTGCTCCACAACCCCCGCAGTTTCTCCTGGTTCATCATCCACTTCCTCCGCTTCCTCTTCCTACTGGCATACCTCTATATCACCCATTACAGCAGCCGCCTCCCCCTGCACCTGCCAAACCACCATCAATACCGTCATTGGTACTACCGCCACCGGCAGCAACAACTACGATTACTGCTCCAAATAGCCGTAAAAAAATGAATTCATGATTAAATAAGGTAATGTATATGCTTAAATTTAATACTATTTTAAAAGTGATTGTTTTGTGTAGTACCATATTACCAAATGGACTTACAAGAGCTGGTGATTCAATATTTAGTCAACAATTTGATGCACAAAAACAACCATCAGCACAACCTGCATCAAGCTTACCTACAACTGGTGTTTCTCCTCAGACAATGGCTACGGTTGGTGAAAGTGTACTTCGAACATCCCAACTCATTGCAGAAGAACTTCAACGTGTACAGACAGAAAATAAAAAAACTGCAAACGCTATCATACAACGTCAAGTACTGATGGAAATGGCACAAAATCAACATCAACAACAAGTCAACGCTCGGGTAATCGTGATGGAAGAACGCGTTGTAGGGATAGAGCAACGTACAAATACCCAATTGCGCGACATAGTAGCTCGTCTTTCAGCAATCGATGCACAATTAGAAAGTGTAAAAAAAGCCACTGCTACATTCGAAGTTCAGATAAAAAATCAATCAACAGCCATTGAAAATCTCCGCGAACAACAAATGGAACTGGCTGGAAAAATACTTAGACTTGAACACATGAAATCGGCACAGCTACAAACACATGCTCAAGCCCGAGATAGAGCCAAAGCAGGTGCACAAAATACCCAAACTCATGTAAATACCGCATCAGCCGCAGCAGTAAGTGCACGATATAGGCCACCTCACCCTCCAGCTGTAGCACCAGTACAACCTGTTATGGCGGCACCGCCTCACTATCAGTGGGTCACGTTCCATCATTACCCACCTCTTTCCGGCCCACCTCTTCCCGGTAGTATGCCTCTATACCAAGTACAGCAACCACCACCGCAGCCCCCTGCACCTATTGCTCCGCAAATGCCAATATTGATGCTACCGTCACCGGCAGCAACAGCACCAGCTACGGCTACTTCTCAGAGTGGCCATTAATGGTCGTCATATGAAAGAAATAATTTTTAGATGGGAAAGAATATATAATAGAGAGGTTATTGGAGAAGTTGCGCGATAGCGAGATGACCGTTTTTTTGGGCATGCCAATGAGCAGTATAGCCTTGATGATCTGTTAAGGTACGATCAGGATTTCTTCCACGAATCAAATAATTTACAACAATTTTATGCCCAGCAGCAGCTGCCAGTATCAATGGGGTTCTTCCAAGATTATCTTGTTGATTTATATAAACGCCACGTTCTAAAAATAGTCGCACCATTTTAAATTTATCAAAGTTAGCCGCAAAATGGATTGGTAATTGTCCTATGAAATCAACAGCATCTCTACCTTTAATAGCCGCACCCTGACTTATCAAATAATTAGTAATCGTGTAAGCTACTTCAGGATCTGGATACATAGCAACATACATAAGTGGTCGCCAGGATCTTGGATCTTTGGCATTAACGTCGGCACTGTAGTTTTCAACTAATTGTTGTACTAATACAGCTCGTCCATTGATACATGCAAGCATTAACAATGTGGTGCCTGCGGCAGTTGACGTTTCCACAGAATAACCAGCATCTAAATATCCTTTTACAGTATTAATATCGCCTTCCTGAACTGCTCTGAACAACCTCGATTGTGCGCGTGCACGATACCACCACACCAACGCACTAATCCCTAGCACACACGTTGCTGCAATACACAGCTGCGCAACACGTGATGTTTTAAGAGTTTGCCATACATTCCACTCTGCGTGCGCAGACGTTGTGATGAGTAAACTGATAAGAATGAGTTTTGAAATGAGATTATGTATTTGCACCATCTAAACTCCTATTGTTCAACGGCGGTGTAACTATGATTTCAAAGGATGATTTAACAACCGGTTGAGCTAGAGAATTCGGAGCCTGAATGGCCGCTTGAGCGTCTGCAGAAGCATGGGTGTTAGATGCCAACCTCCGTTGTTGCTTTTTAGCCTCACTCTTTTTAATCTCTCTTTTCAAATACGCAATCGTTTCTTCATATCTTTGTTTAATCGAATCAGGTAAAGAACCATGTGCTCGCAATTCATTATACTTATTCTGCGTATATTGTAATGGTGTTAGGTCTAGGCCAAATTTAGTGATATTAGGATCAATACTGCATTTATTAACAAAATATTTAACAACTTCCAGATGCCCATTTTCAGCAGCATAATGAAGTACATGCATTTCATTCTTATGCCAATATCTATGATCTGCACCGCACGCAATGAGAAGTTTCACTAATTCTAACTCGCCCCATTTACTTGCATACACAAGCGGCGCCATACCTGCAGTATCACAAAAATTAACATCTTCTATGTGCTCTTTAATAAGTCTACTTATCAATGCAATTGCTTGTGGTTTTTCATCATTACATAAAACCGGTCGCGTCCTATTAAAATCTGTATCCAACGCCTTCATGAATGTCATAAGTACTTGGGTGCTATTAAAAGATTTCGCACCAAAAAATAACGACGAAATTGCATCATTGCTATGCTCAAGAAACGTATTCATCGCTTTTAGATTTAATCTACCCGCCGCCTCCAGAATATCTTTTGGTGCACAAGGATCGGTAGCAAAAGGAGAAACTGCCGTTTTTTGATTGCGCGAGTACAAGAAATAGTAGGCCGGCCCCACAATGGCCGCCACTCCTATTAATGCACCAACACCAACCCCAATTTTCCAGGGCCATGAGAGTTCTTTGTACCAATTAATCATGCCGCTTATACGGGCGAATGGGCTACTAAAATAATCACGAATATTGAACGCAGCTTGGGTGTGCGCACTGAAGGTGAGCAGAAGAGAAAAGAGGAGTGTTTTAGAAATTGACTTGGTAAGTTGCATAATTATCCTCTATTTTTTTACCCGCCCTATAGTCGTCTTTTTTTCCTTGTCATTTCGAGCTACTGCCTGAACCTTGTGATCAGAATCCGAAGAGACTTTGTCAGCTTTTGATCCACAATTAATCGATACACCGTGAGTTATCAGCTTTGCAATTTCAGCATCTGTATGGCTCTTTCCACATAGTTTTTTAAAACTAGACCGAAGAATACCTACTATCGCCACATCTAAAAATTTACATGAAATTTCTACGTGTCCATGATCTTGGCAAATTAATGAATGTTCGGCTTGAACTTTTAGTTGTTGAGCTTGTGCTGATGCACTGAGAAATTTACGCATATTACATAAGTCAGCAAAAGTGTGTTCGCATCCTTTCTTCCT
>Ga0207020_1045_pt2 | contig 25069 bp, 20 predicted proteins | sample Alteio_BWMinCont_48_FD_153500 | JGI IMG/M metagenome (GOLD analysis project Ga0207020, IMG submission 153500) | Enriched cells from forest soil in Barre Woods Harvard Forest LTER site, Petersham, Massachusetts, United States -... | ecosystem: Environmental > Terrestrial > Soil > Temperate forest >... | reverse complement strand
GTTACATTCTTAAATCCAAGTGGTGTTCCTATTGTACTGAGATTTAATGAAATATGTGTTGGATCAATAAAGGTAACAGAATTTACCACTACACCGCCACTTACGCTGGCAGTAAGTCTGTTATTAAATCCAGTGCCTGGATCAAAAAAACCTGAACCACTCATTGATCTACCCGTAATGGTAATAGTAACTGAAGAAAGGCCGCGGTGTATGTTTGATGGTGATGCAGAAGTGGGTGTTGCAGGTATTGGTGCAAGCAATTTGGCAATGCGCACAGCCCATGAGTTAGTTGCATTACAAAACTCCTGGATTGTCCACATGGTCATGTCATCATTTGGATCAACACTTGTGTATGAATAATCACCCCAACGGCGCCCGCTGCTTGAGCCTGGATCACCAGCAGGATTATATGCGGTGGCGCTTGCGGTAAGAAGTGTTGCGGCTTGAATTGTGTTTGAAGGATCTGTTGCTAATTTGCCGGCAGTTGCGGCATTGGCATATTCATTGGTGCCAGCTGTGCTGCATCCAATTGCCATATGATTTTGACCTGTGGTCATGATTGATGGCATCCAATAGTGGCGTTGATTAGGGTCGTTATTAAAGGAGGTGGTAAAGAGTGTGCCTGCTTGTGTAAGTACAGGTGAAAGTCCATTAAGGACTATTTCATACCACCGTGCTCCGTTACGTGTTATGGTTGATTGTGCTGCTCCGGTATTATTAATGCCAATATTATGCACTGTCCATAAATGCCTGTTACGAATATGTGCGCACATCAGGCGATCATCAATTGAATCAAGGTAGCCATTAGTACCATGCGTATTACCCAAATGAGGAACAAGAAGAGGAAACTGTGTAGCGGGTACGGTAAGAACAATATTGCCAGAAATTGCTGGTGCGCCACCTGGATTTATAATTGCGCGCAATACCAGTGTGCCAAAGGTAGCATTATCAACACCAATAAAGTAGCCAATCGTTGCTGTCGCATCAAAATTATCAACCCCTTGTGGTACATAAGGTCCCACACCAGTTACTGGGTTTATAATGTTACTAAAGGTGGTAACAATGAGTGGACCAACACCAAGTACTGAAGATTTACGCACAACATATACTTTGCCAGTATCAGTATTGCTAAATGTTTGGCCACCAATATATAATGCGTTGGCATCAATACCTAGAGTTGGATAATCAAGGAACGTTCCAGTACCTGCATTAAAAAAGAAAAAATGCCAAATCGTAGAGGGAGTGATAGTACTTGAATTACTCACCGCGAGCATGCAGCGATTTTGTGTGAAATTATTTGGCACGTTAATCATAATGATAAACCAGCGCCCTGTTAATCGATCATAGCGAATTCGTGGATCGCTTGTGAAGGCCCCATTACGTACTAAGTTAAAAAAAACATCGGTATCAACATTCATAACGCCGTCAGCGAGTCCTGTTGTTTTATTGTAGGTTTTTATGCGTCCATTAATGCAGACGGTAAACTGTGTTGGGCCAACAACACCCATTGAATCAGGTGGAAAAAGAGGGACATCAGAAAATTGTGGGCCAGTAAAACTTCTGCCTATGATTTGAGGAGACTTAAAAACATTCTCTTCGGTTTGTGACAAATTTTCTTCTATAGGTGTAGGGTAATTTAGTTCGAGTGATTTTGCATTTTGTGGGCGATTGCGGCGATTTTTATCAACACATACTGGCTTGCTGTATCGTGTTATATGTTCAGCGCGAGTTCCATGTAATGCTTGCTGTTGCATGAGTTGTTCAGTGGTAACTGCTATAGCATTTGACTCTGTTGTGGTTGTGCCATTGGTATAATCATCGGGTTTTGGCGAATGATAGGCATCTTGATCGTTTGCGCTATACGGTTTTGGTGCGAGTATTGGTTCATCAACTGCTGAAACCGTACTTACCATCATTATATGTGTTATACATGAACACATAATAATGGATAAGAACTTTGCCCGTGTTGAAGAAAAATTCATTAATGTATCTCCTTTGTAAAAAAGAAGGCCTCGAGAAATACTCGAGGCCTTTAATAATGATTACTTAGGTTATTGTTAAAATACCAATACCTGTTGCACTTTGATCATCTGGATTGGTAATGGTTACATTTTTTGCGCCGGTAATAGCGCCAACTGTTGAAATAACGAGTGTAACATGTGTTGGGTCAACAAAGGTAACGCTTTTTACGGTTACGCACCCTGTGATACATGCGCTGATTCTACAGTTAAAATCAGAACCTGGATCAAAGAATCCAGAACCGGCGGATGAGCTTCCTGTAATGGTGATTGTAGCTGAAGATAATCCACTTGCTACCGATGATGGGAAAGCAGATATGGGTGTTGCTGGTGGTGGTGCTAGCAACTTAGCAATCTGCACACCCCAAGAATCTGTTGCATTACAATATTCTTGAATTGTCCACATGGTCATATCGTCACATGGATCAACACTGGTGAAAGAATAATCACCCCAACGGCGACCTCGATTTACTGATCCAGTATCATTAGCTGGATTGTAAGCAGTAAAACTTGTGGTGTATAATATTGCAGCCTGGATTGTGTTTGGATTGTCGGTAGCTAATCGTCCTGCAGTTGCTGCATTTATATATTCGTTAACTCCAGCAGTGCTGCATCCAAGTGCAAGAGCCTGTTGACCGTTGGACATTACTGATGGCATCCAATATGAACGTTGATCTAAAGTATTAGAACCTGATGGCGTATAGAGGGTTCCTACTTGATCGAGTACTGGCAATATTGGTGTAGTATCAATTATATAGAATCGACTGCCATTTCTTGAGGCATCTTCAAATTCAATTGGACTCACACCGGTATTATCAACACCAATGTTATGTACGGTGATGAGAAGTCCATCGCGAATATGAGCTGATAGTAATCGATCATCTACTGCATCAAGTTCACCATTAAATGCATTGGTGTTACCAAGATGTTGAACTCTTATAGGAAATTGTGTGTTAGGAATAACAAGCGGAATATTGCCAGAAATTAATGGAATGCCACCAGGGTTAGCAATACGGCGGATCATAATGGTGCCAAATGTGGCGTTATCAACTCCAACAAAGTAACCATAGGTTGGATTTTCATCAAAATTATCAACACCTTGTGGTGAAAATGGGCCTTCGCCTGTTGTTGCATTGATAATGTTACTAAATGAGGTAACAGTAATAGGACCAGTGCCTAACACGGTTGATTTTCGTACTACAAATACTTTGCCTGTATCGGTATTGCTAAATGTTCTGCCGCCAATGTACAGCGCATATTTATCAATGCCTAATGTTTCATAATCAAGGTAGACTCCATTACCTACTTCAAAGAAGAAGAAAGTCCAGACTGTTTCATCAACAATATCTCCCCCATCACTTACCGCGATTAATAAACGATTATTTTCAAAGGTTGGTGGTACGTTTACGATGGTAATAAACCAACGATCACTTAAGCGATCATAACGAATGCGCGGATCGCTCGTGAAAGATCCATCACGTACTGAATCAAAAAAAACATCCATATCTATGTTAAGAACATTATCAGCGGCTCCTGTATTTTTATCAAATGTTCTCAAAAGCCCATTGATTGCCATTACAAATTGGCTTGGTCCAACTGCACCCATGGAATCTGGAGGGAATAGACTAACATCAGAAAGTTGAGCACCGAGGAAGTTTATGGTTACGGTTTGCGGATCTTTAAAGAGCTGTTTTGTTGGATTCTTTACAAGATGTTGCGTGTGTGAAAAAAATGCTACGGCTGGAGATAATGGGTTTTGCGATAATGTTTTACGTTCTTCATGAGAAAAAAGAGGAAGAATTTTGTTCTTTTTTTTTGTTATACCTAATGCTGCCTGAAAATCCATAAGTTGTTTTGATGTATACTGTATACCGGCTTGCCCGACTGTTACGGTGCCGGGAGTAAAGGCATCGGGTGCTGGTGGATTGAAGAATGAATCTATGTCAGCGCCTGCGCCATTTACCGGTTTAGGACTGCGTTGTGTGCGCTCGCGTGATAGTAGCGGGCTTGTTGCAGCAAGCATGGTGATGATGATCAATAATAATTTTACAGAAAATTTTGTCATATAACGTACCTTTTTTGAATTGATAAACAATAGGCATACGTCAGTTTGCTAAGCCGTCTCGTTGCGATGCCTGACAACAACGATGCGGTTCAAGCTTCTAATTATGTAATTACCGTAATGAGTCCATTTGCTGTTATACTTTGCCCATCAGGATTGGTAACAGTCACATTTTTGGATCCGAGGGTTGCTACAACGGTACTGACATTCAAGGTAATATGTGTTGGATCTATAACCGTTTGGCTATTTACAACAACACCGCCAGTAATCCTAACTTTGCATCTACTATTAAAACCGATACCTGAATCAAAAAAAGCTGAACCACTTATTGAATTTCCTGTTATGGATACGGTAATCGATGTTTGACCATGGTGAATCATGTTTGGCGATGCAGACACTGGGGTTGCTGGTGGTGGGGCTATCAGTTTAGCAACTTGCACTGCCCATGAGTTGGTTGCGTTACAAAATTCTTGGATAGTCCACATAGTTTGATCATCAAGTGGATCAATTGCTACGTATGAATAGTCACCCCAACGGCGGCCGCTGCTTGATCCGCTATCACCCGGCGGATTATATGCTGTTGAACTTGCAGTAATCGGCGTAGTAGCTTGAATTGAATTGGCGGCGTCAGTTGAAAGGCGTCCGGCAGCTGCGCCATTTGCAAACTCCATGGCACCTGCGGTGCTGCAACCAAGGGCCATATGAGTTTGGCCTGTGGACATGATTGAACCCATCCAATATGAACGTTGGTTAGCATCGTTCATTGGTGTTGTAGCAAATAATGTGCCAACTTGATTAATAGTTGGTGTTGATAGTCCATTCAATATTATTTCGTACCATCGACATCCATTGCGTGATGGAGTGGGGCTTGCGGTGCCAGTATTATCGACACCAATATTATGTACTGTCCACAGATGATTATTGCGGATGTGTGCAATCATAAGACGATCATCAATCCCATCAAGATTGCCGTTGGTGCCACCTGTATTACCTAAATGCGGCACCGATATTGGTTCTGCAGTAGCTGGCACCGTAAGGAGAATATTACCGGAAATTAATGGTATGCCTCCTGGATTGGTAATTGCCAGTAAAACAAGCCTCCCAAAGGTAGCATTATCTGGTCCAATAAAATAACCAAAGGTTTGTGAAGCGTCTAAGTTATCAACGCCCTGCGGTGTTCTAGGACCAACGCCCGTTACCGTATTAATCACGTTGCTAAATGTAGTAACTACTATTGGGCCTGCAGCAAGTACAGATGATTTTCGTATAACATATACGTTACCTGTATTGGTATTACTAAAAGTTGTGCCACCTATGTAGAGTGCGTTCTTATCGATGCCCAATGTTGGGTAATCAAGAAATACACCAGATCCAGCGTCAAAAAAGAATAGTTGCCAAACGGTAGAGGGCGTAATTCTGCTCGTACTACTTACCGCAAGCATGATACGATTTTCTGTAAAATTTGTAGGTACGTTAATCATAACAATAAACCAACGGCCAGTAACTCTATCATAGCGAATGCGAGGATCGCTGGTAAATGAAGAATTGCGGACCGACGCAAAAAAAACATCAGTGTCAACATCCATAACGCCATCAGCGAGGCCAGTTGTTTTACGAAATGTTTTAATGCGGCCATTAATGCAAACGGTATATTGTGTAGGGCCTGCAGCGCCCATCGAATCGGGTGGAAACAGAAATACATCAGAAAACTGAGGGCCGGTAAATGATGTGCCAATTGTTTGGGGATTTCTAAAAGTTGTATTTTGAGCAGCTGTGTTTTCTCGTGATTCTGAAAGAAGCAAATCTAAAGATTCATTATTTTGAGGAAAGTTACGGTGGTTTTTATTTCTATACAGGGGTTTGCGCAATTTGGGTATTCGTTCATTGTCTTCTTCAAATTCAGCTTGTTTTTTCATGAGCTGCGCTGTAGTAATAGCGATGCTATCTGCTCCTATTGTGGTGGTACCCGGCGTAAAATCAGTTGGCTTAGGTGAATGATACGCATCTGGATCGTTTGGATTGTGAGGTTTAGGTGATTGATCTGTACAAACAAGCGGTTCCTCCTTGCTAGCTGCTGCATCAACGGTATTGTATAGGGGACAGATTAAAAAAGTAAAAAGGAGCAGAAACTTGTAAAAAAAACGCATTGAGTTCCTTGCATTATAAAGTTTTATATTTACGTTATGCATACGTTAATTCACTCAGTCGTATTGTTGCGATACCCGGCAACAACGGAGCTGTTGAAGCAGATGGTTTTGGCACTTTAAGTATAAAAGCAAGAGTGTTTGCAAATTGCAATGTACTCACAGGATCATGAATTACTTGTTTTTCCCAAACCTTTTTTTGATACAAAATGAGAGGGACATGAGTATTATATTCATACGGAGTGCTGTGATCAGTGCCTGTTGCATATGTTGTTATTGCGCAGTAAGGGAACGGCTGACAAATAAGTTGACCGCTACGTCCTGGATACAGTTGGCGTTTATACAACAATTCGAGCTGATTTGGTTCAAATTGTTGACTGGCAAGTTCATCATAAGTCCATACATTTTTAATGCCGGGTTGTTGTTTTAGATATGTTTTTAACGATCCTAATGTTTCATGCTGATTTTCTTTGGTAAGAGAATTAAATGATTCCGAATTGAGATAAAATTGGGATGGTAAAAATCCATGTAACACTTTTTCAACATCAGATTTTTTTTCTACCATTTTATTCATTTCTTCGACTAATGGTTTAGCAAGTATTCTGCGTGCTCCAAATCCTTGTTTTTGTACGAGTTCAGGGATTGGTTCGATTCCATGATCGGCGGTAATTACCACAAGAGTTTCACTTTTCTTAACTCGATGACCAAGAGCCTGTAAAAATCTATTTAGTTGGCGATCGAGATGGTAAATCATATCGATTGTTTCAAGACTATAAGGGCCAAAGGTATGCCCTGCATAATCTAGTGGGCTGAGGGAGAGCCATATAACTAATTTATCGGTTCTGGTAGGACTCAAATTTGCATCGATACATTCTAGTGTGAGATCAAAGAGAGCCTGATTTGCCTGTGGTGTGGCTTTAAATAATTTATATGGTTTTTGTTCATTTTTAGTTGAGGTAAATTTACGTTGAATAATGCCGGCTTTTGGTTTAGTTGTCTCATAATCATTTATTAAGGTAAAATTATAGGCAGGACTTTTAATGCGATAAAAGCGTTTCCATGGAATCGCTGCAAGTTTATCTACCCTTTTTTCTTGATTAAATGTAGTTACCCAGTCAGGTAATTTTTCAAAATAAGCTTTGCTCGAAGTAAATAAGCCATTATCTTCATCAAACCATACTGCTTTGCCAAGTTTGCCCGCTATTGCAATTGCAGCTCTGCTTTTCAGTGATATTGTAAAAACTTGATTTTGCAGCGAAGGTGTTGAAGATAGAATGCATTGATCAGATAATGTATCAACCATAAGATTGTTTGCCGATCTGCCTATTTTACTCAACGTATTATTTACTGAAAAAACAGGCGCTGATGGATCGTTGTCGCATTCAACCTCATTACCAGCATTGTCAAACCAGTCATTACTCACAAAACCATGATCACTTGGATAAGTACCTGTGCTCAAGGCTGCATGCCCCGTGGCCGTTTCTGGAACTGCATGAGGGTGATAAGCATTAGTATACGAAATACCATTACGCATAATATGTTTTAGACCCCATTGGAGGTACGGTTCTAGTTTTGGCAAATAGTGGTAGGCAAGTTGGTCGATAACGATTACAACGGTGAGCCGCGGTGGTTTTGGTTGCTGGCTGAATAAAGTGCCGATATCATACGCAATAATAAAAAATACAAGACCGATACGTTTAAGAGGTGGCATATATTCTCCTTTTATTAAATTAGTTACGTTACCATGCTACATAGTTTATATTTCTAACTAAAGTAATAAGATTAAATGAGGTTATTCAATAATTGTATTAAGGTGATTGTAGTGAAAAAAAATGCTGAAAAACAGTGTGGTATTGTTATAAAATCGTATCTTCCAGGTAAACAAAAGCTTATTGTTTTAGATCAATATCACGGAAAAGTTGAAATGGTACCCAATGTGGCGACAGTATATGCTGGCATGCATGTTATCTATACTCGTATGCCCGCAGCAGGTTCTCATTATTTTATGAACGATGTAGAAATAATTGATGTTCCTTGTGAGTTGGTACAGCACGATCTGTTATTTTTGCATCACATATTTGAGCTTTGCTTGTACGGTATTCCATTTGGTAATTGTGCTCAAGATGTTTATGAGCTCTTAGTTCGATTGTATAATATGCAAGCGCATTTTAAGAATTCATATAATAAAAAAATTTTTTTATTTAAATTGTTACAGGTAATAGGTATGCACCCAGATTCTGGACAAGATCAGGCTCTATCATTAAATCGACTAACTTTTGAGCCTCTTGACATTCTGCTGCATGAAACCATAGATTTAGAGGTCGAAAGCGCACTCGATATTTGGTTAACAGAATGTATTATTGCGCATCCTTATAATCGTAATTTTAAAACGGTCCACTTTTTAGCGAAGAATAGGGTGGTATGAAAAAATTAGTTTTATTAGCTCTAATGTTTTTAACTTCTGGGATACATGCTGCTGCTTTGTTTGAAACGCTAGAGCAAGCCGGTAAAAAACTTTTTGTGGGCGGTGAATCTGCTCGTAAGTTGTTTGCCAGTATAAAAGAAGAAAAACAAAAAACGCTCGATGTTTTAGAAAAAGAAAAACAGGTATTTTCAGAAACTGAACCACAGTTTTTAGAAACGGTTCGTACGCGGAGTGAAGCACTGAGCAATCAGATTGCAGCGGTTAATCAGCTTTTAGCAACTGATACGGAAGAATACGATTTTCTTAATAAAAAGCTTTCGATGCTTAATGAGCAATACCAAGTGTTAAAGGATATGCAGCAGGTGCGTGAACAGCTTGGGGTGGTTATTGATCAGCATATTAAGTTATTGCGCGATTATTTAAATGATCCAGAGTTTAATACGTATAAAAAGGAATATCAGCTTGGTGAAAAAGTCTATTCATTTGAGGATTTGCAAAGCCTTAATCAGCTGATTACTGAGCAAACAAAAAATTTAGCTACCTTAGTTGAGCAAGAAAAAAATGCTAACGGTGAATTGGATAACCGTAAAAAAAGTGCTGCGGCTACGCAGGATGCATTTAAGAAATTTACTACACAAGAAAGTAAAGGGACATTACAAGATAAAGAGCGTGGTTTGAGCACGCTTGATCTTAATGACTATCAACATACGCAACTTTCGCAACTTCAAAATGACCTGTTTAATGATAAAAAGCAACTTGATGAATTAAGACTCCAAGAAGCGGGTCATAAGATTGAGCTTATTAAATCGCGCATTTTTATTGTCAAGGCGCAGCTTGATCTTTTAAAGGAAGAGGCACGGCGTATAAAACCATCAATTAAAGTTCGTGATACTGATATTTTGTTTGCTAAGGCAGAGCTTGAAAAGAAGCGTCAAGAATCGTTTACCATTACCGAAGATTATCGCCAAAAGCTTGATGAATTAACCAAAGATCGGGATATAAAAGCTAAAGAGCTGGAAAGTACAGCAAAACGGTTAGGCGTTGCATTAAGTAAAGAACTTGATGATTGGAGCAAGCAACCGCGTAAAACAGTGAGCAGCTATCTTGCTTTATTTCAAGTTGGTGTATTGAATTCTCAGGTTTTGTTATTAAACGCTAAACGTGAACAACAAGAAGCGTTGCTTGGCTTTGAAAATGAGAGATTACATCAAGAGAAGGTGCGTGTTGATATCAAGGAATCATTCTTTAAAGTTGCTTCGCGGAGCTTTAGATCAGAAGAGGATATTCTTAAGGAAATCAAAAAGTATGAAGCACCGCGGGCAGAAGTAAATGCTAATGCGGCACTTTATAAGGATAAAAAGGCTGCAATTGGCGATGCACTTAATGCACAAAAGAAAGCTTACGAGAACGTTAAGGCGCGTATAAAGGATGTTGGAAATCAACAAGAAGGAATATTTAAGCGTTTTTCACAAGAGTATAGCAGCTGTATGGTGCTGTTAATACAAGCTCAAACGTTAATTCAAACAGATATTGATCTTTTGGGTCAGTTAAATAATACATATGCCGATATTACTACGGTAATAATGAATGAAACTAAGCAGTTGGATTTTATTACGTCTGAACTTGGTTCAATTACCATTTGGCATCGTCCTGAGCATGCAATTTCTTTAGAGGGTGTTAAGAGTATTTTTTCTGATCTTGAGACCTTTATTTTGGATGTTCGTTCCTATGTAAGCCAGTTAAGCGTTGCCGTATTTATTGAAAAAATAAAAGAGATCATTTTTAATCCATTGCGCTATCTGGCGGATTTTATAAAAGTACTGCTTTTGGCAATATTTTTATTGCTCTTGCGTATCTATCTGCCCACTATTATTACGCGATTAATGAATGTACAAACTACGGGTCTTCGATTTTTTAGTTTACTATTGGCCTGCTTTTTGGGCTTTGCAGCACGCTATTTCTTTTTACTTTTTGGATGGATACTTATCTATGCTCTTTTTAAAGTAGAGCTTATCCAAGACCTCTATTTACATATTTTCTTTTATCTTTTTTCAATTCCCTACCTGCTTTACCTCAGTTCAAGATTTGTGAGCTATTTTGTGAGCTTTAATGTGCGACAAAGTTATGTATTGCTTAATAGGGTATTGCAACGTCGTATCATTTTTGTGCTCTATGCAATGCTTTACTCATCAATTACAGTACTTTTTTTTAGAGAAGCGTTTATTTTGTCGAGTTACCACAAGTCTGAGTTGCCTACGATACTTTTAGCAATTAACTTTATTATCTTTCAAATTTCTCTGATTTTCTTGATTGGTAAAGAACAGCTGTTAAGTATTATCCCGAGCAAGGGAGGATTTTGGGAAACAGTGCATGAGTATGTTGACCGTTATTATTATCTTATTTTGCTTTTTGTTATCACCATCATTATCATGAGCAATCCCTATGTAGGTTTTGGTCGGTTGGTACTCTATATTCTCTCGAGTCTTATCTATACAATACTCTTATTCAAAGTGGTACTCATTGCCCACTCGTATGTTAAAAAGATTTCATCGCATATCTTTTTTTATGTGAGTGACGATGAAGCAATGCGCGAGCGATTTTCGTATGCTAAAACATGGTATGGGCTCTTTATCATATTTTCGCTTGCCTTTTTTGCGGCTGTGGGGTTTTTGATTTGTGCACGTATCTGGGGTTGGCCAATTGCATTAGAAGAAGTATACGAGTGGTTCCAGGCACCTATTTTCCGTATTGCTGATGCTAAACCAATAACCTTTATTACATTGCTACAGGTTATAGTTTTTATATTTTCTGGTTTTTTTGTTTCATTTATCTTCAACCGCTTTGTTCTTGGTAGAATCTTTGATCTTCTTTTAGTAGATGCGGGCGTTCAAAATACGATTTCGAGTATTTTTGAATATCTTATTCTTATAACTGCTATCTTTTTAGGTTTTCATCACGCGGGCCTTGGTTCATTAGTCGGTTACTTGGTGGGTGCTCTTATACTTTCAATTGGTTGGGTAATTAAAGAGCCGATGAGTGACTTTATCGCCTATTTTATTCTATTAGTGCAGCGGCCTATAAAAATTGGTGATTATATTAAGATGGATGATGATGTGAAGGGGGTGGTGCGTAAAATTACCCCACGATCGGTAGTTATACGCAAAAACAACAGCCATACAATTGTAATCCCGAATACCAATGTAATTAATAAACCGCTCTATAACTGGAATTACGTTCAGAACTTTATAGCATTTGACGATATTATGGTTCCGGTTGCCTTTAAAGAAGATCCGGTGCGTGTAAAAGAACTTTTATTGAGTGTGTTGCAAGCACATCAAAGTATACTCAAAAACCCTAAGCCGATTGTGCGGCTTGAGGAATTTAAAGATTATGGCTATCTCTTTTTGGTTAGAGGATTTTTAAGTTCAGAATTGACGCTGGAGCAATGGGATATAGCCAGTGATGTGCGGCTTGCCCTGATTAAAATATTGCGTGAAAACAATGTAGAAATAGCATCACCGATTGAAATTATTCGAGTGCTTTCTAAAGGTGTTGAGCGGGACAAACGAATTAAAGAAGAATAGAGATAAAAGCCGATTTATAGTTTAGGTGTTGTTGTTGGTGGTTGCTGCCGTTTTTTGTTGACCATTGCTACGAGTTTATTCCAGTAGCCGGTAATATAAAAGCCATAAACAATGAGTCCAACTGCGCCAAAGAATATGAGGATGTTAAGTACCTCGCGCAGGATACCGAAAGAATGTAACAAAAGAATAACAGTACCAAGTGCTAATGCACCAATTCCCTTTTGTTGATCTGATAAATTATTAAAGAATGTGATCATACCCGTTCCTTTTTTATACAGATAAGATTTTTTTACTTACCTTCTATTCTTACCATGTCTAATCTATCAATAGTCAAGATTATGGTTGGGGGAGGAAACCGTTTATGGGCCATGCAGCTGCAAAATCTAAATGTGGGTCACTCAGAGGTGTATGATGGACAAGGAAATGAACGCGTTGAATTTTAGTCCCATTTTCACGTATTGTTTTAAGGAGTCCCTCTATCCACATCAATTTGTCATGAATTGATGATTCTTGATCGAATGGATACCGATCGAATGAGAGGTAGACATCTTGGCTAGACGACGAAATAAGGGTAGTTTGCAACGATACTTTTTTATCTACAATATGTTCTTCATCCAATAGGGTGAGCCAACAATTAATCAGATAATGAATATTGTGTCTCACATCGGTTGACCATATAAGATCTGTATGTTCTATGTTCCATTGGTTTTCCTGCCAAAAGATAAGATTCACACGTTTTTTGTTGATGATAGGCATACCAGCTTCTGCCTTTGATTGAGCGATAATGTTTAAGGGATTGCGAATAATAATCCAATCATTACGTAGTGCAAAAAACATGATGCCGCACATAAAAAAGATGCTGCAGAACAATTGGTTTTTGGTTGGTTTTATAGGTATCATAAAAGTAATTCAATAATTGGGCCTAGGCTTTGTGCAAAAGCTTGGCTGTATAGTTTCCAATCATCTTTGTTTTTCAAGCCAACTTCGATGGCAAATGCGGGGGCTTTTATACCAACTAATGGTTTGAAAGGTATCTTGAAGATACCTTTAACCTCAAATAGTTTCTCGTATTCAGGTAACTCTAAATGTTCTTTAATTTTTAAGGCCCACGTTTGAGTGGTGGTACTTGATTCTAGGTGTGCTTGATCATAGGGGGTAAAGGTAAGACCGATCTTTTTGGTGGGGAAAAATGTGTCATTGCTATACGAAAGTTGGTAAAGATACAATTTTGGGACTCTTTCTTTTTCCTGATAAAAATGGATGCTCAGATACAATTGAATGTCTAAGCGATTAGCAAAATTTGCATTTTGCAGTGGCTCGAGTGTTTCTCCTGGCCACCGCGTAAGAACAACACGAATTTGTTTATTGGTGCTTTCTAAAAGTTGTTTAAGATGTTCGGCACATTGCAAAGTAATTCCACGTTCAAAGCTATCATGTAACTTTCTACCGGTGTTTTGTGCATCGCCTGCCGGATCTATCATGATTGAGCAAATACGTGATTGTTCATGGGCATTGGTTATTTGAAAAATAAGGGTTAATAAAAAAAGAAAGTAGGTTAGCGACATTGCAAATCACTGGTTAAAAATTGTTTGAGTAAAGTGGTACGCACGACGCTCTTATTATTTTTTATACCCATTGCAATTGCTCGCGGTTGGCCGATAAAAATACAGAGCTTTTTGGCTCGCGTTATTGCGGTATAGATTAGATTACGTTGGAGTAACATAAAATGTTGCATAAAGAGGGGTACAATTACTGCAGCATATTCTGAACCCTGGCTTTTATGAATGGTAACGGCATAGGCAAGTACTAACTCTTCAAGATCATTGGAATCATATTCGACCTCACGTTGCCCAAAAAGAGCTGTTAAGGTGCGGTCTTCAGTATCGATGGTGGCAATGACACCAATATCACCATTAAAAACAATTTTATCGTAATTATTACGAATTTGCATAACCCGGTCTCCAACTTTAAAAATCGAGTCGCCCCGGTTGATTTGCTTGGCATCGTTTGTTGGGTTAAGAATGTTTTGAAGTGTTTGATTGAGTGTTTGAGTTCCAACAAGGCCTCGGTTCATAGGTACCAAAACAATTGAATCCTCTGGCTTAATGCCAAAACGATGCAGTTTGGTGGTATAAATGCTTTCAAGGTGAGCGGCTACTTGTTCGGGTAAGTCTTCTTTTATATAGACAAAGTCTCGTTTTGCCTCGGGTAAGAATGAGGTTGGGAACTCGCCATTATTGATCCGGTGTGCATTGATAATGATTAAGCTATCTTGGGCTTGGCGAAAAATATGTTTTAACCGAATACTTATCGCTTTTTCACTTTCAATAACGTCATTTAAAAAATTGCCTGCACCGACTGAAGGTAATTGATCAACATCGCCGATCAAGAGTAAGTGAGCATCGAGCGGTAGTGCTTTTAAAAGTGCGTGTGCTAAAAAAATATCAATCATTGATGCTTCATCAACAATTAAAAAATCTAATTTCAGTGCGTTTTGTTCATTTCGAGTAAAACTTCGTGTTTCAAAGTTAAATTCGAGCAGTCGATGGAGGGTGAGTGCATTACGTCCAGTTCCTTCAAACATTCTTTTTGCAGCACGGCCGGTTGGTGCGGCAAGGCTATATTGCAATCCTTGAGCATCGAGTAAACTGAGCAATTTTTTTACGAGCGTAGTTTTACCAGTGCCGGGTCCCCCGGTAATAACGGTAACTTTGTTTTGCAGACATGCTAAAATCCCGCGTTGCTGCTCATCATTAAGGTTAATTTCACCTTCATGATGAATGCTAAGCGTTTTATACAGTGTGTCTAAATCAAATTGATGGGGGCTTGGGCGTTCGATAAGTGAACGTATTTTGATTGCAACACCTTTTTCAGAAAAATAATACTGAGTGAGAGTCACAAGATGTTGGGTATTGTAGGTAATAAGCTTGATTTTTTCATCATGATAAAGATCGGTGAGTGCAGTTTTGAGTTTTTCATCGATTGCAGGATCATCGCGCAGCTCAAGAAGTGCTTTTGTTTTGTCCTTGATGTTTTGCAGTTCAACATACAGATGGCCATTACCAATTTCTGCGGTAATAGCAAAAACTGTGCCAGCTTTGAGCCGTTTTACCGATTCTTTATCATAGCCAAGGTTTTGCGCAATGGTATCAGCAATTTTAAAACCTATTCCCCAAATTTCATCTGCCAAGCGATAGGGGTTTTCTTTAACCAAAACAATCGATTGTTGCCCATATTTTTTGTAGATTTTGGTTGCATAGGCAGTGGAAACTCCTTTTTCTTGTAAGAAGACCATCACATGGGCGATTTCTTTTTGTGTATCCCAGGCTTTAATGATCTGATCGATACGCTTTTGTCCTAAACCGGGGACGCGGCCTAACATTTCTGGGTTTTTATCAATTATTTTGAGTGTATCTAAGCCAAACCGATCGACTAGTTTTTCTGCATATTTTGGTCCTATCCCTTTAATCAGACCAGAGCCCAGATATTTTTTTAAGCCAAAGATGGTATTGGGCAAATCGGTAGAAAAGCTTTCGGCTTCAAACTGTTTGCCAAATTTGGGGTGAGTTGTCCAGGCACCCTTAACCTGGATTTGAGAGCCAGCGTGGATGTTAGGTAAATATCCTCTAACAATAGCAGTGGTGGTAGAGCTCACTTGCAATACCACCACCGAAAATCCATTATCAGAATTCTGAAAGAGAAAACGATCAACCGTACCGGTTAGTTCATCTTGTTGGTTCATGAATCCCTAAATACCCCTATTAAGCATGTATTTTCTCTGTTTTATGCTTTTCTTCTTTTAATAAGTGTAGCAGAAGTTTTTTAATAGTATCTTTTTCAATTTTTTGATTTGAAAGATCAAGTTCTTTTTTTATTGCGATTAACAATAATTCCCGAGAATGAGTATCTTTGATCTTTTCAGCATCGAGAAGTGGACTAACTATTTTATCAATAGCAGCTGCTTTTGCTTTATCTTCCTGTAGAATTACTGAAAGCAACTTTTTATATGGTTCTTTATTGATTTGATTGAGTGATTGTGAAGTAATATCTTGTTCTCGCTCAATGCGGTGGAGCAAGACATTTTTAATGTGTTCTTTATTATACGGAACTTTTAAGTACGTATCAGTTTGTGATTCTTCTTCAAGGATTTGTAGTGCAACTTTTTGTTGCGTTAAGCGTTTAGTTTTACTGATAAATTGTTCAGTAGCTATCGGGCAACTGCGAATGAGAACTTCAAAAAAATCAGCTATATCAGTTAAAAATGTGTCCAAGGTTTTTACCGAATTGACTTCGCGCATAAAAGAAGCAACTTCCTCACCCTCACGTGTTTTGCCCCATAATAATAAGTAGCTCTCTTTTCGCTTGGTCATTTCACAAAATTCGTTGATAAAAAAGAGGGTAGTACGTTTGACGCGTCTTCCTTCTTCTGTCCAAGGTGCAATCTTTTCTGCAAAATCTTTTTTTGCAGCTTCAAGACACACTTTAAAGGCTGGGTCATTAGAATACTGTGCTTCGAAAGAAAGCAATGTTTTAATCGAATGTTTTTTACCATAAAAAAGATAGTATCCTTCTAAATTGCCATCTTTGGTTGGCTCGCCATATTGAATTTTTTTAATATCCCGGCGTACTTTATACATAAAGGCAACGCCTTCCCCATTAACATCAGCACCATCAACGCCAGAAGGGATAGGAAGCTTCATATTAACAAGTTCGGTAGAGCCTAAAAGATTTGTGGCTAATAGTGTTACCCCTAATAATTTCTTTATGTTCTTCATCGAGATTACTCCTTATGAGTTAGAAATTTGTTTCAAATTTGAACGATAAGCCAACTTCTTCACCAATGCCTTGATTAATTGTTGTGCCTTCGACATTGAGTGAAATCATTAAATCATGATTCCTTTTTTTCATTTTATAAAAGAGACTACCCATTACTTTACCTTGGAAAGCCAGAGGTGTAACTCCTTTATCAACATCGAGATTGCTAATGATTGGTTGTGATTGGACTAAGCGTAGACCTTCTTCGGTTTTTAACCAAAAATTAGAACTGATAGCAAATCCCCAATTTCTTTTACGCCATTGGAGGATACTGCTCGTTTTTACTATTAAGCCGGGTGATACCAGCGTGTCAACCACAAAGGGATAAAAGAAATCGACTAATTTCGTTTCAAGAAAATCAAGATTATCAAGTTGTGGACCTGTCGTAAAATTACGACTATCGAATTCCTTGGTGCTTATTTTTTTTATAAAAAATCGCTGCTCTTGTGCTGGAAACAGATATTCTAATGACATCAAACTTTTAAAATTAAAATTAGTAGCCCAGGGGCGACGTATAAAGGTTTCTAGCTTAATTTTAGATTGCATAAATGCACCGAGACTAAAATGTCGTCCATTACCCATTGATGTTTCTAATAAATTTGCTGCTAAGTGGTCAAGGGCACCGAAAGCAAAACTTTGCAATGTTTGCCGTGAATCATCAAAATTTCCAGTAGCACTTGTTTCTAGAAGTGCCCGTATATCAACGGTACGGCGTGTTGTCGATTTAGGAAATGATGATCCCAAAAGTCCTTTAATTATTGCAACATTGGTTGGCAGCGTAGTTAACCCTCCGACTTTAAAGTTATAATTGGAATGTTGAATTACTTGGTAGGCGGCACTCAAACGTAAATCGCCAAATCCTATTTTGTCGCAAATAAGATGTTCTCTTTGAAGAATTTCTGTTTCTGAGGGTTCATTAACGCCAAAAACTTTTTCAATCTCTTCTTCTTCCTCTTCAGTGGCATAGAAGTTTCGTTCAAGGTAATAGAAAGGAAGTTGTGCCCGAAAGCTCATGCCTTTATATTTACGAAATCCTGAAAATATAAAACCTAATTGTCGTTCTTGTGCCGTAAAATCTTTAAAGAGGGTAAGAATAGTTCCAATGTCGAGGGTAAAATCAGTCAGACCGAGAGCTCTTGCTTGAGCAATAATCTTATCACTAATTATTTGTAGTTTATTAACGAATGATGGTTTTGAAAGAGCAAGATATGAGTCAATTGAATCGCTATCATCGGTAAAATAGGCACGATCCATAGATGTTAAGAAAAAATCGGTACTAAAGCCATTAGTAAGTGGATAATCCCAAAAAGTTTGTTGTGCTAAAGGATCATCAAGAATATTGCGTTTATTGAATGGATTAGTATGTAAAAAAAGTGTTTCATCGCGTAGCAGATCAATAATCATAAATGCTTGTAAAAGGGCAACTGCTCTTTCTGGTGTTGGTAAGACTTTGATGCCCATTGAAGAGGGATTTGCTTGAATAGATTCGTTTACTACTGAATCAATAAAAGCATTATCAAGATTGCCTCCTTGTTCATCATTAAACAGATCTGAAAATTCTTCTGAAGTTGTACCTTTTATATAAAAAGTTGTGCATAGCAATAAAATTAAAACGGGACGCAGTTTTTTTAATTGGTGCATATATTCAATTTTTAAGTGTTTCTCAACTAAAATCAACTGATTATGATGTAATAGTTTTTAATCAGTATAGTTTTGATTTACCATTGAAAAGTGATTAGTGAATTTTGATTCGTATCTCCGGGGAAATTATTGTATCGTATTTTGTGTGTAATGACAAAAGAAGGTAAAATAGATCAAATTAAAAAAATTATGCATTCGAGGAATTTAGTATGTTTACCAAAAATCATAATTTAGTGGTTGAGGGCAATGTTGGGGCTGGCAAATCTACCTTTTTAAAGATGGTGTCTGAGCATTTACCAGTACAAATAGTCTATGAACCTCTTGAGCGTTGGCAGCATGTGGGCGGAAGCAACGAAAATTTATTAGAGCATTTTTATAAAGATACCCAGCGCTGGGCCTATACTTTTCAATCCTATGCATTTATTACTCGTGTTTTAGAGCAAGAAATGCACGCCCGCGCTAACAAGCATCAAGTCCAAATTTTAGAGCGCTCGGTCTTTTCTGATCGTTACTGTTTTGCGCAAAATTGCTATGAAATGGGTAATCTGACTGCTCTTGAATGGAAGCTTTACAATGAATGGTTTACCTGGCTTGTAGATAGCTATATGATCAAACCACATGGCTTTATCTACCTGCAGGCGAACCCAAACACCTGCTATGCCCGTTTACTTAAACGTAAGCGGTTTGAAGAGGCGGTGGTACCCCTTGAATATTTGCAGCGGCTTCATGATCGGCATGAAAATTGGCTTATTAAAAAAGAAGGTGTAGCATCATATCTAAAGGATATCCCGGTATTGGTGATACCGTGTGATAGTGACTTTGAACATGATAAAGAGGAACAAGAAAAACATATCCAGCGGATTGCCGCTTTTGCTGATTTACATTTTGGCGTTACTATGGATGTTTCGAAATTTTCCTCGGCACACTTGTAAAAAACCTTTGAAATAGGGTAAAATAGTTAAAATACTGTAAAATCTCGCAAATAACATTCTTAGAAAGGATAATCTATGGACGGGGTTGATGGTATCTATTATGCAAAGGCTGCTGCCTACTTAGGAGCGGCTATTGCTATGGGAATTGGTGCAATTGGACCAGCAATAGGCCAAGGGCTTATTGGTATGAAGGCGTGTGAGAATATTGGTAAGTATCCAGAGAGCTATAGCAAGATACGTGGTACCATGTTTATTGCTATGACCGTTATTGAAACATCGGCCATTTATGCACTTTTAATTGCTCTACTTCTAATTTTCCTTCCCTAAATGAATATTAATTTTACCCTTATTCTGCAATTTGCTCATTTTTTTGTTGCTTATTTGTTAATCCGTTCATTGCTTGTCAAACCAGCGATGAAGGTTATTGAGCGGGAGCATGAAGAATTTGATCATTTAACACATGCGCTAGAAATAGGCAAAAAAATTATTGTCGAGCGTGAACGGGAAAAGCAACGACGTTGGGAACAATGTCAGGTGTTGTTTAGTCAGAATATTCCTGGTAAAAAAGAAAAAGGAATTTTTCATTTTGAAGAGGTTGAAATGGGCAGACCTGCCCTTCTTTCCCGTGAGCAACTTGTGGTTCATGTGCATGATCTTGAGAAAGCTATTGTAGAAAAGGTCAAACATGTTCGCTGATCAAACTGCAGTGATGATCTTTTTTCGAATCTTGAATTTTGCGGTGCTTATTGCGGTTGGCTGGTATGTAGGTAAAAAATATATTATTAGCATGGTGCAGACAAAAATTGCTGAGCGTCAAAGCCGGCTTAAAAACTTAGGCCAGGAATATGTGCAATTGAAATTGAAGCAGCGTTCATTAGATCAGTATATGATGGAGCAGGAAAAACTAACGCAGGCATTGATCAGTAAGGCGCAACGATGGAAGCTCCTTGTTGATGAATATCATGTTCGCAGGCAAGCTGAAGGTCTGCAGCTTAAAAAGGAAGTTGAGCGGCGCATGACCGTGCGTACAGAACAAGCAGCATTTATGGCATTGCAGCATGAGGTTGTACCGCGGGCATTGATGCAAGCGGAGCAAGAGCTTACTGCCTATTTTTCTCAAGAAAAGCATGGTCGTCTTTTTATAGATGCTCTTGTGCACAAGGTTGAAAGAGAAAATCGTGGATAGTGGTACAACTATTGTTTCAAAAAAATATGCTACTGCATTTTTGAATATTCTTGGCTTGCGGCTTGTACCTATTGATTTTGAGCATGCTGATGCTGCTATGCGCTATTTATTTAATAATCAACATGCATTAGGACTCTTAAAAATTCCGGGGATTGATACTGCGAGCAAGCAAAAAGTGCTGTATAAGTTTGCTGAAAAATTTAAGCTCTCTGAACCCTTTAAACAGCTTATCGATTTGTTACTTGAACATAAGCGAGCCTTCTTATTACCGAACGTTTTAGAGATGGTTGGTTTTATTAATCAGCAACGGAGGGGGATAGATCATTTTGAAATTAGCAGCTCCCATCCACTTGAAAAATCCCATATTGTGGCGCTTGAACAATTTTTAATAAAAAAAACTGGTCAAGCAGTGCATTCTACCTATACGCTAGATAAAACCCTAATCGCAGGTATTCGCCTGCAAAGTTCTACCTTATTATGGGAATATTCAGTGCGTAAGCAGCTTAAGATGCTGCAACCCCATTAACCCCCAAAGAGGTCTTCCATGGAAATAAAAAGTACCGATTTAGTCTCATTACTTGAAAAATCATTGCTTGAGGTTTCTACCCAGAAACTTGATGAGATTGGGGTGGTTGTGCAGGTTGGTGATGGTGTTTGTAAAGTTCACGGACTCACCAACGCGTTGTTTGGGGAATTGGTTTCATTTGAGGGTGGCAATCAAGGAATTGTTTTTAGTCTTGACGAAGATTTAGTTTCGGTTTTTTTACTCTATAAAAGTATTGATGTTGCTGAGCTCGAAGTTGCCAAGCGTACCGGCGATGTGTTTAAGACTCCTGTGGGACCAGCATTTTTAGGGCGTGTAGTTAATATTTTGGGCAAACCTTTAGATGGTTTGGGTGAAATTAAAGCAACTGAATTTAGACCGGTAGAAGCTCCGGTGCCACAAATTATCGATCGTTCGCCGGTAAATGAATCATTAGAAACAGGCATAGTTGCTATTGATGCCTTGATTCCTATTGGTAAAGGGCAGCGAGAGTTGATTATTGGTAACCGTAACACGGGAAAAACGGCCATAGTACTCGACACGATTTTGCACCAAAAGGGCAAAAACGTTATCTGTGTGTATGTTTCTATTGGGCAGCGTCAGGCAAATTTGGCTCGCATTGTACGTCTTTTAGAAGAAAATGGTGCGCTCTCCTATTCTATTATCATTAGTGCTGATGCTAGTGAGGCAGTCCTTGATCAATATCTGGCACCGTATGTTGGCTGCACTATTGCTGAGTTTTTTCGTGATCAAGGCAAAGATGTTCTTATTATCTATGATGATTTGAGTAACCACGCTATTGCATTTCGTGAAATGTCGCTGCTTTTGCGGCGTGCGCCGGGGCGTGAAGCATACCCTGGAGATGTATTCTATTTACATTCACGTCTTCTTGAGCGTGCTGGTAAGCTTGCTAAAGGCGGTTCATTGACTGCACTGCCTATTGTGCAAGTGTATAGTGATGATATTACTGCCTATATCCCAACCAATTTAATTTCAATTACCGACGGTCAAATTTTCTTAGATACGCAACTGTTCAATAACGGTATTCGCCCTGCGGTGAACGTAGAACTTTCGGTGTCGCGGGTTGGTGGTGCTGCTCAAACCAAGGCGATTAAAAAGATGACTCGCGCTTTACGTTTAGAACTTGCGCAATACAATGAGCTGCTTGATTTTGCTCAATTTGGTACTGAGCTCGATGAAGTTTCTCAAAAACGATTGGCACGGGGTGCCTTGATTGTTGAAATCCTTAAACAGCCAGAGCATGTTACTTACTCGTTTGTGGATCAATCGTTGATGCTTTTCACCTTTAAAGAAAATTTCTTAGATAAAATAGAAGTTCGCCACGTGCGGACTTTTGTTACCCAGTTTGTCAGTTATGTCAAATCTGTATATAGCTCTGTCTATAATCACATCGAGCAAGTAGCTGACATCACCGATGAAGATCGGGCGCAGTTACTGGCAATAGCAACTGAATTCAGCAAGCTCTTTGTGCCGGTTGAGTTAGTGCAAGAATAGTTAGTTTATCTATACTTCTATGAAAGAATTCGAATGTCTCAAGGTTGCAAAGTAATAACGGGTGTTACTCTCATTTTGAAACAAGACAACAAAATTTTGCTCTTTAAAAGAAACATTCCAGGCAAGATAGCCTACGGACTATTTGCATTGCCAGGTGGTACAGTTGAAGCAAATGAATCGGTTATTCATACCGCTTGTCGCGAAGCTGAAGAAGAAATGGGTATCACCATCGATCCGCAGGATGTCGAGATAGTTCATCTTATCAGATTGCGGGAAAAATATGATCCTGTAAGCCAAGAGACGCAGCAAATCTTGATGCTCTACTTTGCCCAAGTGAACAAATGGCAGGGACAACCTCAGAATCTAGAGCCCCATAAACATTCAGATCTTGCATGGTTTGACCTTAATGCGTTGCCCAGCAACATTTTTGATCTCAACCTGCGGGCTCTTGAAGATATCAAGCGGGGTAAATTCATTGGGGAACAAGGGTGGGAGCAGGGGAATTTGCAGGATTTGACTGGCCAGCAAGAGATTCTTAAACAACCAACTACGTCTCAAATTTAGCCCTAATCCGTTGTAAATCCTATCTTGATTCAAATTCTTATAGCGCTCAACAAAAAATGCATTTTTCGATCGACCGCAGGGACGGTTTATGAAAATCATATACTAAGGTCTATGAAAATCATATAGTATGATATATGAAAATCATATACTCAAGTCTATGAAATTCGCATAGTTTGTGTTATGATATTCATATAGTCAAGGAGAATTATATGAATATTCACAGAGATATGGTCGATCGAATAAAATCAGGGGCAAAGCAAGTGCCCGTTATCGCGATCATTGGGCCGCGGCAGTCAGGTAAAAGCACCCTGACCAGAGAAATTTTTAAAAAACATACCTATATAGATATGCAAGATGCCGCAGCCTCTGAATTTGCCAATCAAGACCCTAAAGGATTTCTAGAAACATATAGCAACGAACATGGGATTATTATTGATGAAGCCCAATATGCACCCAAGCTTTTTGGGCAAATCAAAGTAGAAGCGGATAAGAATCCACAACCTGGTTACTATGTGCTATCGGGATCGCAGAATTTCTTGTTGCATGAAAAAATTAGTGAATCATTGGCAGGTAGAGTCTATTTTTATACCTTATTGCCTCTTTCTATCAAAGAATTAAAGAAAGCAAAATTACTTCAAGAGAATGCGCAAGACCAAATCTTTAAAGGTTTTTATCCTCGTGTCTATCAGCCACATGTAGATACCAAAGAATATTATGAAAACTATATTTCAACCTATGTAGAACGAGATATACGAACCATAAAAAATATTGATAACGTTCTTATATTTAAACAATTTATGCAGTTATGTGCATTGCGTGTTGGCACTACCCTCAACTATACTGCTTTGGCAGCCAGTTGCGGCATTAGTGTAATCACAGCAAAAAGTTGGCTTTCATTATTGCAAACAAGCTTTGTTCTTTTTCTGATGCCTTCGTATCATGAAAATTTAGGTAAACGTGTTACCAAATCACCAAAACTATATTTCTATGACGTTGGACTTGCTGCTGCGTTAATGGGAGCAGATAAAGAAGTGCTTATTACAAAACGAGTTATCTACGGAGCGCTTTTTGAAAATATGATGATTGTTGATGTGATGAAGAACTTGAATGTCCAAGGCTTGCGCTGTTCGCTTACGTTTTTTAGAGATACCAATAAGAGAGAAATAGATTTGATTGTAGAAGTCGGTGGTAAAACGATACCGGTGGAAATAAAATCATCCCAATCAATGGATAGTGGTTTTTTTGACACTGCTTTGTGGTTCCAGAAAGAAATAAAGAATGTGGAACAACCGGTTGTTATCTATGGGGGTTCTGATGCGCAAAAGAGAACAAAAGGTAGGGCATTACCTTGGAATGGTGTGGATAAAATTGTTGAGTAAATTTCATTTACCTTTTTGATGTGCCCCCATATGCCGCGCACGAATACTCGCTTCTGCTTTTTCTTTAGAGTCTGAATGGGCAATCACTTTCCACTTACCCCGCTCATGTTTAAGAATTGGCCAGCCTTTAGTTTTTGTTTTTTTACCAACTTTGTAGGGCATGATTATCCTACTTTTTCTTTTTTGTAACTCGTTTTGTTGTGCGCTTTTTTTGTTGTTCGTTTTGTTACTTTTTTTTCAGCTTCTTTTTGTTTCGCTTT
>Ga0207020_1001_pt1 | contig 25323 bp, 22 predicted proteins | sample Alteio_BWMinCont_48_FD_153500 | JGI IMG/M metagenome (GOLD analysis project Ga0207020, IMG submission 153500) | Enriched cells from forest soil in Barre Woods Harvard Forest LTER site, Petersham, Massachusetts, United States -... | ecosystem: Environmental > Terrestrial > Soil > Temperate forest >... | reverse complement strand
CTCATATTGGTTATCCCGAGTATTGCAACTACCTCATTTTTTGCATGGACCGTAACTTAAGGCGTGAGGGATCGGACAAATAGCTGCCTTAGAGAGGGGTTCCATGCCCGCTGCTATTTTTTCTAGTTCTTGCGTCGACATTTCTTCTGCATGTGCAACAGATGGAGGTAGCACAAAAGTAAATGAATTGGGTTTATCTTCAATAACTTTAATCTGGACTTCTTCAGGAATATCGAGCCCCATTTCTTTAAATGCTGCCCTTGGATTTTTTAACAGTTTCTCTTTAAAGCTTGGATTTTTCCAAGCGTGTGCGATGATTTTTGCTTCTAGTTGCTCTCTGTTTTGTTTATCGGCCATAAGAGACCTCCTCATACTGTGTATTGAACACCAACCTATTCAAAAATGTATTTATAGGCAAGAAGCTCACTCTTCTTGGGTATAATTCTGCTTTCTATATACTCAGGTGAAATTTGGAAAGAGAATGCGGGATGCGGGCATCCGAAAAAAGTGGCCGTTCTTCAAAAAGAGGGTGGAAGTGGCTCATATTGGGCTTTGCTTGCGTTGCCCTTTTTGTGCTGCGCCATAACCTGGCCGGCTTAGCTGTCGATGCGCTTTTACGGCAAATATTCAGCAGTGAGAGGGGAGCTACCTTCGCCTACGCCGACGTTCATTGGGACGGGCGCGCGATTTCGGTGGGTGAACTCGATATTGAAACCCTGGAATATCGCTTAGCTGTCCAACGCCTCGAGATCGTTTTAGAATTTTCCTTTTCTCCTTTCGGCATCTCTCCGCATATATGGATCGTTCGCCCTTATGTCATCTTCCAGGGAAGCGAGATGCCCTCTTCAGAAGCAGGGACGCTGGCTGCTCCTTTTGCGTTACTCGATTGGATCCGGCTCGACATCGTGGAAGGCAGATGTGAGTGGACGCCTCGAGAAAATGCAGCGTCAGAGGAGCTTTTTCTGCAGTTTGTTAGCGGGACGGCGCCGCATGCGATCGGCATGCTCGAGCTTTTTGCCACACCGGAGATGAATCAAAATCCGCTCATCCGTGCATCTGTTGCCAAACAGTCGGGAGAGAAGCGCGGCTTATTTCTTCATTGGGAATCGCAAAAGCTTGCGACGCACCATCTTCTCCCACTTTTGTGGACAGCATTCGGACGCGCCGTCACGGGCTGGGAGCGTATCGAAGGCGGGTGGGAGCTAAAAGGGAGCCTTGCCCTTGATGAAAAAGGCGCCGTTCTCGATTTACAGAGTTCACTCTCTGTGGCTGATCTGGAGCTGCGCAATATCGAGCTGGGCTTGCATGTGGCCGCACGCAACATCTCCCTCAATTTGCAGCAGCGGCTTCCCGACCCTGCAGCTTCTGCTGGCCAAGTTCCCTGGTACCAACGGATCGAAGCGCACGCCATGATCGAGGAGGGGGAGATCGAATGCACACAGCCCTTTGCCGAACATCCGTGGGGCATTACTCACGTCGATGGCCGCATGAGTTGGTGTGAAAAGGAAGATCCGGTATTTTCTCTCAGAGGGGTGACGATTCAGCAGGATGGCGAAAAAGAACTGTTTGTCCAAGGTACTGGATCGCTCGGCAATGAATATTCTTTCTGGCTCCAGACCTATTTAATATGGGGACCAGAGGAAAAACCGCTTCTTGAGACTACTCTTTCCCTATGCAGTCCAGAACCTGCTTCTTTTGTTATCGAAGCGCAGGTCAGCGAATTGCAGATGAACGCCGCACTCGCACTTGGCTCTCTTTTTGGATTGCCGCGGGAACAGATGGAGAGATTTCATTTCGGTCAGGGCACTCTTAAAGGTATCGTCACGGCTTGGATGGAAGACGAATGCGTGGAGCGCATCGAGTTGCGCGATGTCGGCTACGATAAGGTCGCGTTTCTTTGGAAAGAAGTCGGTCAAGCGGAAAACCTGAGCGGCTCTCTCGAAGGGAGCTGGCGCCGATCCTCTTCTGGGTGGTCGAATAACCATTTCATAGCTTCCTTTCATCTCGCCGAATTTCAGCCCACTGTGGCACCCAAGGGTGTGCGTGTAGTGGATGTGGAGGGAGAATGCGTGCTAGAAGGAGAGAGAATTGTGCGCGCTGCAGCAAAGGCAAGGATCGGCGAGTTGCCCTTTCTTTGCACGTGCGAAGGGCCTACGAATGCTTGCCGCTTGTCCCTTTCTTCCGATACGAATCTCAGCGCTTGCTTAAAGACATTTTCTCCGGCGTCTGCAGCTTTCGATCTCGGAGATGCGAAACACGTGGAGTTGCAAATGCGTGTGCATGGCATCCCCAACTTTACCCATGGATCGCCTATCAACGGCTCTATTTTCGTAAAAAATAACGATGAGCCTGCAAAAGAGATTGCGCTCGAAGGCACTTTTGACAAGAAGGGAATGGAGCTGCACATCGACATTCCGCGTTTGCAGATCGTCACCCCGCTCATTGGGGTCGAACTCCTGCCGCACAAGGAGAAACGCACTCGTGGTACATTCACCGCTGTATGGGAGGCAAAAGAGTTTCGTTTTCTTCTCCCTTTAACGGATGCCAGGTGTACGCTGCCTTCTTTCAATCTCCATATTTCCCAAGTCCGGGCTTTGCTGGAACTGGGCAAGAACCAGTTTCTTCTCAAAGATCTCCACGCGAACTGCGAAGGGATCGCCTTGCAAGGGCATGTTCAAATCGATGGCCGCGGCATTTCTCTTTGCGCAGACAAGATCAAAGGGCGATTCGAAGACCTCGAAAACGTTTGCGTCAAGGCCACGCGTCGTAAGTATCTGGCCATTGGTATGAGCGGCGAGTTTAGCAGCGGTGCGGAGGGCTTCCTTTTCGAGGCGCCTCTCGATTTAAGCCATTGCTCCACCCTCGCCCTCCAGACAACTTTTTCATCTCTCCGCGTCCCCTTACATAAAGATGGATCTTTGGAAGATGTTTCGGGTATGGTCGCCTACGACTCTCGGCAGAATACTCTAAAATTTGGGGAGATGCGCGGGGCCCTTTCCACCCCCAGCGCCGAGTTCGGGTGGGCTGTTCGTCCAGCTATTTTTACAAAAACCGCTGAGCATTGGGAGGGCACGTTAGATGCGTCCCTCAACCAGGACCATCTTGAACTCGTTCGGTTGGTCAGCCTCCTACGATTCTCCGGAAACTCCCTCGCCTTTGCGTCTGATCCGCAGTACACGCACCTTTTGGGGTGTCCGATTGAAAAAGCGAAAGGGATCATCACACCTGACTTCTTCAAATGCCATTGCCACATCAATTGGGATCTCGAACAATTGCCAGCTTTGCGCGAACTCGTTTGCGACACGACCGTTGTGCAGCAGAAAGATCTGCCCAATAGCGAGTTTCTTAAAGCGCCATCATTGGGACTCTTGCATGTCGCGCTTGACTATGACTCCACGGTTTCCCTTTTTCAATTTTCTCTAGAAGGGCAGCAGGTCCAAATTTTTGGCGTCCCATGTCCGGCTCTTCTTTGCCAGGGCAAAAAAATGGCTCAAGCGTGGACGTTCACCGATTGCCGCTTTGGCGATCATAGGTTGCAGTTCGATCTCAACATCAGAAACTTCGAACTTGTGGTACCAGCCTTTTCTGGCACGATCGCTGGACTGCAATGTCGTGGCAGTGCGACCTGCTCATTGCCGAAATACCAGTGGCAATGTCAGTTACACTCTTTGCAGATTCCTGTTGGAAAACAGTTCCTCAACTTCCAAACGAAGCAGCCTCTTATCGTTGACTACTCCGATCACCATCACTGCCTCGTCAAGAATATACTTTTGGAAGAAGCTGACGGCCTTTCACAATTAGCCTGCCCGGAGGTTCAGATCGATTGGCAGGAAAAATCTTACAGGGCGCATGGCACCCAGCACCTTCTCACCCCCAAATTCATGAAACGCCTCTTGCCTCCTGCTTTAGAGAGTCTTGCCATTTCTCCTGAGGATCCTCTTAATGGAACCCTGCACGTCGATGGCAACTGGCAGGGCGGCTTTACCTACCAGGTCCAAGGCGTTTGGAAAGAATGTCTTTTTCAATTCGGCGAGAAAAAGATACCCGTTCAAAAGATCAGCGGCCGCTATCGCGAAGGCGCGCTTCTTCTTGGCGGAAAACTGACTATTGGTCAATTGCCGGCTGCCTTTTCGTTGCAAATCGATCAAGATGAGGAGACCCTCGGTGTCTTCAAACTGCAAGAGAGTGATCACCCAGACAGCGCTCTCTCTCTTTTCTTCCGCGTGCTGAAAAATGGCACGTTTGAGCCTAGCCATATTACAGGAGAATTTAGCGGTATCAAGCCTCAACTTAGGAAAAAAGGGCCTCACGGAATCCTCCATCTATATGGAGGGGTGGAGATCGATTTTGCCAAGGTGCGCCAGCTCTTTCCACGCGACGTGGCTCCACTATGGCAGAGCTTGCAACTCGGCAAGGGATTTACCCTCGAAGGCGACTTTCTCTACCAGCATGAGAAGATGGGATTTCAAGGAGAGGTGCGGGGCGCGCAATGCGAACTTCTCGGCTGTCATATCCAAGGTCTCTCCACAGCCCTTACCATCGAACCGCAGCGGTTGAAATTTGAAAAACTCCAGATCGTCGACCCCGCTCTTACTTTAACTGTGCGAAGATTGACTCTCGAAGAGACAGCCCTCGGCAAGATATGGACGCTGTCATGCCCGACTCTGCAGGTACGTGAATTTCAGCCAAGCCGGCTTAAGAAAATCGGCAAGCAGCCTTCAACGGAAAAACCCTTCGTCGTCCGCAATTTTACGCTCACTAATCTCATGGGCGACCTCAATAATCCTAAGAGCGTCGTAGGAGAATGTTCCCTTCACTTCACCAACACGGGGAAAAAAGAGGCGGGCCTATTTGACATACCTCTCGATTTCCTCAAGGATTTAGGATTAGAGCCTAGCGTTCTGATCCCCATCCAAGGCGAGTTCGATGGGCATTTCGAAAGCGGGCGCCTCCTCTTTACCTCACTCAAAGGCTCCTATAGCGAAGGGCGTAGGACGCAATTTATTCTTTCCGATCGCGGTGACGGCTCTTACATCGACTTCCAGGGAAATCTGCACATCGATCTTGCCGTCAAACAGGCCGTCCTCCTTAAAATCGCTGAATCGCTTAACCTCGGTATCCGCGGCTCCGTCGATAAACCCCGCTACATTATTTTACCTTGATCATCGAAGCTATCTCATCGCTCTTTTTTCCTCCCGCTTGCCTTGCATGCGGCGACAACCTTCTCTCAACGCGTCTTCTTTTCTGTGCCGATTGCCTCGCCGCTATGCCGCGGCTCGATCCTCATGAACGTTGTCCTATCTGCTTCCAACTGCTCGAAGACCCGGATTGTACGGCTTGCAAAACCAACTGCGCGGGCTTGCGCCTGGCGGCAGTGTTTTCTTACGACTCGCCAGCCTCAGGCCTCATCAAGCAGCTCAAATACGGAGCGCGCGAAGAACTCGCTCCTGTCATGGCCGCTTGGATGCTTGTTCACTTGCACGATCTCGGCTTCTCCTGGCCTGATGCCATTATCCCTGTTCCGCAATCGTTTCCACGCCGTCTCGTCCGTGGCTACAATCCCAGCTATCAGCTCGCCGCATCTTTAAGTACACTCATGCGCGTTCCTCTTCTGCGTCCTCTTTCTCGCACATGGAAGGCCTTCCCGCAAGCTGGAAAAGAGGCCAAAGAGCGCATCCAAATGCCGCACGATGAATTTTCTTTGCGCCCCACACGCGCACTCGCCGATAAGACCCTCCTGCTCATCGACGACGTCATCACCACTGGCACCACGATCCGCAGCTGCGCTGCAGCCCTGCAGCCCTCCTTCCCACGAGCTCTTTACGCCCTAAGTTTCTGCCTCGCTTAAATGTCAAACAACAATATACTATGACTACCTCACATCTTAAAAAGGCGAGTATATGGCAGCATCATCTAGCAGTTCGAGCTGTTATTTGGGACATGGAAGGGAGGCAGTGGACGCTTTTAATGCCGCCTGTACGCAACTACAAGTAAGAGGTAATATTACCTCCGAAGATATCAAGGGTTTAGAGGGTTTAAGGGACGTGCTAAAAACAATTTTCGACAAAGAAATAAGTGCTCTCAGAGCGCCTGCAGCTGGAGTAGGGACAGGGTCTGCAGGAACCGAGGAACTAATCCGGAAAACAGCCAAGGATCACGATCTTGCAGTAGCGAGGACTGATGCAGCAATACAAGGGCTAAGCGCTGTTGTCCAGATAACCCCAAGAAACATGAAGAAATCGCCTTCCGAACTCGCACAAAGCGCAACCGTAGATCGCACTGCATCCACACCTGAAGTGCATCATGAAGCCTCACGCAGACAACTGCGAAGCTTAACAACCATTTCGTGGGATCAAATCTTCACATATCGAAACGCACTCGGATTGCTTCATGGTAGAGAGCCCTCTAGTCCTTTGACTCCTGATGATTTGCATGCGGTCTTGCAGGATTGCGTGAACGTCACGCACTTAGATTATCCTTCAATTGGTAGGGCATCGTTACAACGATTGACAGCGCCACTACCGGATTTGCTACTGCCGGCTTTACGTTCTATCAATCTTGAGTACTGCGGCCTCACAGATACTGACCTTACCGCACTCGTTAAACGGTACCCAAAGTTCGCCTCTCTCAATCTTAGAGGCTGCAGCGACCTTACAGATGATGGCATTGCCGAGATTGCTGCACATTGCAAAGACCTAACCCACCTCAATCTTAACAGATGTGAGCAAATCTCGCATTTTGGCATTGCCGAGATTGCTGCAAATTGCCCAGAACTACGCTCTCTCAGTCTTCGCAACAACATCACCCTGGTCACGAATGCTGCCCTTGTCGCCGCCCTTGTCGCCATTGGTACGGGTTGCCCAAAGCTCACCTCTCTCGATCTTACCGGCATCGAACTCATGGATGCCGAGATTGCCGCGATTATTGCACGTTGTCCCAATCTAACCTCTCTTTGGCTTCTCAGTTGCCACAATCTCGCTGCTGCTAGCTTCGCTGCTATTGCACGTTGTCGAAGGCTAACCTCTCTTGATGTTAGTTTCAACTCCGACCTCAAGGATGTTGCTTTTGCTAGCGCTCTTGATATAGGTTTTCCAGAACTAACCTCTCTCGATCTTATCGACTGCCGGGAACTTACGGCAGGTGGCATCGCTGCTCTTGTTGCACGTTGCCCGAAGCTAGCTTCTCTCAATCTTGCCGTCAACGACCTTACGAATACTGACATTGACACTATTGCTACAGGCTGTCCAGGGCTAACTTTTATCGATCTTGGCGGAAACGGTACACTCTCACTCCGTGGCATTGTTGCTCTTATTACGCGTTGCCCTAGACTCGCCTCGATCGATATTGGGGCCTGCAGACGCCTCCCCTATACCGTCGCCGCCGCTCTTGCTGCAGACTACCCTGCCATCACGATATTGCATTAGAACTGTGGCGGGAACATCGATTTTTTGCGTTTTATGCCGCTCTTTCAGAGCTCGTTTGAGGATTCAATCTCATTCCTAGGGTTCCGCCGTGTGCGCGAGGGCTGGTGCCCTCGCCCACGGCTCCACCCTAGGCTATGTTATGGCGCACCTGCGGTGCTCCGGAGAGGGCTTAAGCTTGAAAAAGATCCGTTACTTCGTAAAGGAGACGCCTTCCGGAACGCTGAAAGCGTGCTATAACATAGCCTAGGGTTCCGCCGTGTGCGCGAGGGCTGGTGCCCTCGCCCACGGCTCCACCCTAGGAAGACGATCAGACCGCAAATGAGCTCTGTAAGAGCGACGTAAGCTGAAGAGTATCGACAGAAAAAGCCAATTCAATCTTTGTCGTGTACAGAGGCAATTCGTGGCAAAACAATCGATGACAGAGAAATCAGGATAATTGTAAGTTTTGACACGAATGGAATGTTGATTATTACGGCAATTTGCCTATGCCTAGGAAGAAAAAAATGAATGAGCGCAAAATTGTGGATAGGTATCTCTACAAAGGTTTAGGGTTTCCCGTTTTTTTGATCGATGTCCCGATGATCAAAATACATGGAACTTGGACGCCAGATATTAATTATAATCAGTTCCAGAAAGGGATATTGATAGCGTTAGCAATGCGTCCATTTCCTTTTACGGGGGACCAATTGCATTTCATCAGAACATATTTTGAGATGAAGCTGCAAAGTTTCGCAGCGCAGTTTGGCGTGACCCATGCCGCTGTTATCAAATGGGAAAATCAACGAGAGAAAATTGCCAAAATCCAGCCGACCACTGAAGCATGCGTTCGTCTCTTTATTTTGGAAAAATTAAAGGTTTCCAACGAAGAATTTAGAAAAGTGTTCCGCTCCATGGATCTTGGTAAGATTGCCGATATTCAAAAACGTAGAGAAAAAGAAACCAAGTCGGATCGGCTTGAAGGAATTTTCAAAGAACGCGGCCGGCCTCAAATTCACATTGCAGTTTAGAGAACAAAAAAAACAATTTGTTAGTCTATGAAAATGGAGTCCATTTTGCCTTATGATAAGAAAAAAATGCATCTAGAAGGATCGAATAAGCCTAAGCCACAAGCTATCATTTTGCTGCTTCTCGTATCTTTTGCTTCTGTTGGGGCGGTTCTTTTTACGCCAGCGCTTCCGTCCATTTCATCATTTTTCCACTTATCGGTGGGTCAAGCGCAATTGACCATTACTTCTTATCTTATTGGTTATGCTTTGGGGCAACTTCCTTACGGTCCTTTGGCCAATAGGTTTGGAAGAAAAATCACTCTGTACATAGGTATATCTTTATCTATTGTAGGATGTTTGCTTTGTGCGGTTTCGTCGTCATTCGCGTCATTTAAATTATTAGTATTCGCACGATTTTTACAGGCTCTAGGTGCTTCTGTAGGCCTGAAAATCAGTTTCACTATGATTGCTGATGTATATAGCCAAACAGAATCCACAAAGATGATTGCTCGTAACCTTATCGCGTTTGCTGTAATGCCTGGGCTTGCTGTAGCTATGGGAGGGTGGTTGACTCACTTATTTGGTTGGGAAAGCTGTTTTTATTTCTTAGCCCTTTTCGGGGCATTTGTTTTGTGGCTTTCCACCAAATTGCCAGAAACAGCACAATCGTTAGACCGTTATGCTCTAGGTGTATCTTCTATCATTCATGGTTACACATTAAAATTTAAGAATCAACGACTCGTCATCAGCGGATTCATGTTGGGATGCGTGTCATCAGTACTCTATATCTTTGCTTCAAAAGCACCTTTTATTGGCATCAGCTTAGTCGGGTTGACGCCCGATGTATTCGGAACTTACAACCTAATTCCTCTCTCGGGGATGCTCTTAGGGGGGCTTCTATCAGGACGTTTGGCAGGACGCTTCCCTTTACTTGGACTTCTTTTAACTGGAATTGTCGCCTCCTTTATTGCGACTTTCACGATGCTCATCCCATTCTCAATAGGAATGTTCAATTCTGTAACGCTATTTTTCCCCATGTTTTTGATCTATATGGCTGAAGCCCTCGTTTTTGCTAACATCTCATCTTTTGGGTTAGCACACGCACAAAACAAATCAAATGGCTCAGCAGTTTTGAATTTTATTAATTTAAGCATAACTGTTGTCGCTGTTGTTTTATCGGAATTCATTTATCCAGAATTAGCCATTCTAATGCCTATTAGTTTTCTTATTTTCTTTTTTCTATGCTTTTTACTCTGGCTCCGTCTTAGGAACCTTGATTCGGCCAGCCCGACTTAATAGGTACAAGTCTCTTTATACAAGTGACTTAAGGTAAGTTGTGTAAAAATGCTATCGCTAATGTCATTTTTCATGCTAAAATGCCATTAACGATGGTAAATATGATGACTTACATTCCCAGGTCTATGATTCCCCCCGAGGAAACTTATTTCTTATTGGGTCCTCGGGGGACAGGTAAATCCACCTGGCTTCTGCATAACTACCCTAAGGCAGTTCGCATCGATTTGCTTTTAGGGGATGAAGCAAGGCGCTTCAGCGCTTACCCTGAGCGTATTAGGGACGTAGTGGGAGGGATGGAACCTGGTGGAACACTTATACTAGATGAAATTCAGAGAGTTCCTCAGCTGCTTCCAGAGATTCACGCCCTTATAGAACGGAAAAGCGGCATCCAGTACATCATGACAGGTAGCAGCACGCGTAAGCTTCGACGGGCTGTGGGTGATTTATTGGGTGGCCGTGCGCTTGTACGTCAAATGGGGCCATTTCTCGCTTCGGAACTTGGGAGTTTATTTGTTCTCGAAAAAGCCTTAAAAGTTGGCATGATTCCCTTGATCTGGCAATCGACTGATCCTGAGGAGCGGTTGCGTAATTATATCAGTCTTTATCTACGTGAAGAGGTCCAGGCAGAAGGACTTGTTCGTCAGGTGAGTGACTTTGCACGGTTTCTTGAAACTGCGAGTTTCTCTTACGGTTCCCTATGGAGTACAGCCGATATCAGCCGCGATTCGAGTGTAAAAAGAGGAACTGTCGATAACTATCTCCAGATTTTGGAAGATCTCTTGCTCTCCTTTTCCATTTCTGTGTTTTCACGAAGAGCGAAAAGGCGTGTCATCGCCCACCCGAAGTTTTATTTTTTTGATGCTGGAGTTTATCGGGCTCTAAGACCTAAAGGTATTTTGGACAATGAAAGTGAAATGGAAGGAGTAGCCTTAGAAGGCTTAGTCGCACAACATCTTCGTTCATGGGTGATGGCGCAACGCGAGAACCATTCCCTATCATTTTGGCGGACACAAACTAAACTTGAAGTAGATTTTATTGTTTATGGACCGTCCGGATTTTGGGCGATCGAAGTCAAGCGATCGGGTAATTTAAAACCCGATGATGTTAAAGGCCTCCATGCATTTAAGGAAGAATATCCTGAAGTACAATGTGTCCTTCTCAATGGATCGAAAAGGCGAGAGGTTTACCGCAATATTTCTGTGATGCCTGCAGAGGATTTTTTGCGCCAATTAACCCTCACCGCTCCTTTATTTTGATCACTGCGTATCTTTGATGAGGAAGCTGTGCAGGAAGCGATGGAAGAGGGGAGCGATGAAGATGGCCATTACAATAAGAAAGATGATGCCGCTGAAGAGGGCATAACTGCCGGCGAAAATTTTTCCAGCTTCGGTGTGCAATTCTGTTACTGGACCCATGCCGGAGAGGATCATGGCGGCGTTCACATAAGCATCCACCACATTCATGCTCTCGAAATGGCCATAGCCGACCATCCCTAAGATCAAAGAGAAGAGGATGATCGAAAAGCCGATAGCGAGATGCAGCAACACGCGCCGCAGGAAGGCCCGCATCGGTAAGAGGGGCGGGTGGTGCTGCTTCATGTCGAGGAAGAGGCGTTCTTTGTACTGACGCAGATCTGGCCGACGATGGTGACTCCCTCATCGACGCTGACGACAGGAGCCGTGATGTTGCCGTAGACTTCGGCTCTACCGCGGAGGACGAGGCGGTCTTGCACGCAGATATCGCCCTCGATTTTTCCTGAGACGAAGGCTTCTGCTAAACGGATGTCAGCTTTAACATGGCCATCAGGCCCGACAATGATACGGCCGGATGAGGTGATTTTTCCCTGGAATTTTCCATCGATGCGGAGAAGTTGGGGGAATTCGAGCTCTCCTTGAAAAGTGGTACCGGGTCCTAGATAGGCATCGGGAACTTCTTGAGGTTCAGGTGCCAATGGGAAAAGTTTTTCATTTTCCTCTTCAAGAAGCGGTTCGGGCATAGGGGGAACAAAAGCTGTCGCTACGCTCCGTGGTGCCTGTGGTTCATAATCTCCGATCTCTTTATCGAGAAAACTCTTGGATGATTTTTTAAATAGCATGGGAACTTAAGCCTCAAGGTTACGCCGCGCCATCTGGATTTGGCGCTTCAGCCTATCATCTTTCTCTACCTGTTCTGCGATTTTTTTCCACGCATGAATTAAGGTCGAGTGCGTTTTGCCACCAAAAGAGGAGGAGAGTTTCATCAGGGATTCATTGATGAGTTCTTTCGCTAAGTACATGGCGACCTGCCTGGGGAAGGCGATCTCTTTGGTGCGAGAAGTGCCGCGCAAATCGCTAATGCGGACATCGTAGATCGTGGCGACGCTTTTGAGGATGCTTTCGACGGAAATTTTTTTCGCAGGGGCGTGCTGCAGAAGTTCGCCGAGAGTTTTCTCGACCATCTCTTCGCTCACTTCGATACCCATGAGGCGGCTATAGGCGTTGAGGCGATTGAGCGCGCCTTCGAGCTGTCGCACATTGTTATAGATGTGCTCGGCGATGAAGAAAGCGACCTTTTGCGGGATACGGAAGCCTTTCTGGTCGGCTTTATGCTGGAGGATGGCCACTCTTGTCTCGAGATCTGGAATGCCCACATGAGCGACAAGACCCCATTCCATACGTGCGATCATCCGTTCGGACAAGCTGAGCTGTCCAGGTGGTTTATCGCTCGTGATGACGATCTGTTTATTTTGGTTGATCAACGCTTCGAAAGTGTTGCAGAGTTCATCTTCGAAATTTTTTCGGCTTTGGAGGAATTGGATATCGTCGATCAGCAGAATATCGAGAGAGCGATAATAGCGTTTCATCTTATCGACCGACTTGTTGCGCAAGTTATCGACGAGATCGTTGATGAATCCTTCAGTGGTGACACATTGCACGCGGAGCTTCTTGCTTTTTTCACGCACTTCATGACCGATGGCGTGCAAAAGATGCGTCTTGCCAAGACCCACGCCGCCGTGAATGAAAAGGGGATTATACGAACGACCGGGACGCGCCGCCACACCGAGAGCAGCAGATTTGACGAACTGGTTCGAGGGTCCTTCGATGAAATTTCCAAAAGTATAGAAGCTATTCAGCGTGCTGGCAGGTTCAGGATGGGCAGCTTCTTCACGCAGAGGAGCGGGTTCGTTAAATTCGACAATCGCAGCGGGTTTTTTCGAATCGCTGATTTTAAAGACGATGGCCGGTTCCCCACTGACACGTGTGGGGAGAAAAGCGACGAGATCGCGTTTGTAATTATCGAGTAGATATTCCTGCACGAAGATATTTGGCACTTCAAGCGTGATCTCTTCATGCGAGGCATCGAGCACCTGAATGGGTGCGAGCCAGTTCTCGAACTCAGAGGCCGAGCATCGCTCTTCCACATAAGACAAAAATTGGGACCATGTTTCATGAGTATGTTGATGCATCAGCATGAGTTTTTCCTATCTTCTTTGTTGCGGAAAAGTTATGAACAACCTTTCCACAATATGTTCTGAGGGCTTTTTTCGATGTCAATCTAACACGCGACCCCAAACCCCGCAACAAAATTATCGACCCCGATTTTAAGCGTTTGAACATGAGGATTTAGGGAGCTTAATTTAGGCTCGCCCGTGCACCATGAGGAGTGCGGTGGCTTGATCGGCGACGCGTTTGTTGGCGTTTTTTTGCAGCTCAATCGCTTGCATAACGGCTTGTCTTCGGTAGCCAAGGCTGAAGAGCGCTTTCGTGCGGTTGAGAAGAGAGGGGATGTGTTGAGGTTCTAATTTAAGGGCGCGCTCGATGTAGTTGAGCGCGGCGAGATTGTTTCCTTTTTGCAGATAGAGAGCGCCAAGCGTTTGCAGATCGTAGGCGCTTTGCGGCGCGAGAATAATGAGCGCTTCGAAAAAAGAAATGGCGGTGTCATAGTGGCCTTGGCGGATATAGGAGTAACCGACAAAGCGCAAGTCATTGAGCTCGTCGGGACCCCAACCGAGAATTTCCAACCACGCTTCACTTTTCACAAGTTTATCCTTTATGATAGCGGCGCCGTTCGGCATTGATGTCATACAGGTCCTTATTACGGGACATGACGAGATCGACTAAACGGAGCAGCGTCTCGCGTTCACTATCATACTGGACTTGGGCTTTTTCCTCTTCCCACTTCATTCTACGGGCGGCCGTGGGTTCTAAAGGGGGGTTATTCGCCATGGGGGGTCTTGGGTAGGGATTTTAATCTATCTTTGAGGATTTCTAGTTTTTCATTGTTTCCCATGCGGGGAATCAGGTCTTCCGTGAATAAGTTGGTCTTCGCCCCGTATATAGCTGGCGGTTCGATAAGGGCCCATCGGACGTTTACCTGGTCTTGACCGGTGAAAGCGCTGATCTGGGATAGATAGGCGGGTTCGGTGACGTCGGCCCTTGCGGGGCCTACCACAAACCGGTCTTCTTTAATAGCAGGAGCGCTTGCCAAGGCTTCCTGGTCTTGGGCCCATCGATTATTGTTACCGAGCGGGAGGTTATCAATCGTCTCTGCCATCGCAATCACCCTTTTATATCCGCATGTGCCAGATTGGTGCATTTTTCTCAAGTTCTGGAATTTTCCCACTCATTCCCACGATTCGGGCTAGATAAATGTAGTAGTTTGTTATTCAAAGGATTGCGTACTCATTTTTTGTGATTGAATAGGGGGTTTATCATGGATTAAAAAGAAAAATAATTTGCCAAGTTGCGTTTTCGGTGTTAATCTGTGGAAAAACGTGGGAAAAATGGCCTTTCGCCATGGGTAAATTCTTTTTTAGTGGCTCAAATTCCGCGAAACTCGATGAGAAGAACCGCTTTGTCTTGCCGCAAGACATGCGATTCGGATTGGTGGAAGAAGGGGAACTCTCCTTCACAATCGCTCTTGGCCTTGGAGGATGTCTGTCTATTTACCGGCGCAGTGATATCGATAAGATGGTAGAACGCTTTCGTGCCAAGCAGCATTTGGCCAAATACCAGAAATTTTTCACCGTCTTCTTTTCCACGCTCTTTCCAACGACTTGCGACAAGATCGGGCGGGTGACGTTGCCCGCGACTCTGAAGAGCGCGACCAATATTAAGAACGAGATCATCGTTGCCGGAGTCTTGAATAAAATCGAAATCTGGCCGAAGGATCGCTACGAGACAAATCTCAAGGCTATGATGGAAGGCAAAGATATGGAGTTCGATCTCGGCCGTCTCACAGAGGAGGCATTTGCCTTACTCGACGAAAAGGAAGAGGAGGCGTGCTATGAACCCTGTTAATACAGCTAGATCTTCTCATAAGTCGGTCATGCTGCAGGAAGCCTTACATTTTTTCGAAGGCAAAAGGCTTCGTACCTTTTTCGAAGGTACGGTGGGGGCAGGCGGTCACACTCGCGCGATTTTAGAAGCGCATCCAGAGATTGAGCGCTACATCGGCTGCGATAATGATCCCGAAGCGTTGGAGATCGCGCGCGATATCCTTGCCCCATGGAAGGATAAAATCGATCTCGTCCATGACAATTTTTCTTCTCTCGATACCGTCTTAAGCGGGAGGAAGATCCTAAAAATAGACGGTTTTTTTTTGATCTGGGAGTCTCTTCTATGCAATTAGATCACGGAGAAAAGGGCTTCAGTTTCCAGAAAGAGGGTCCCCTCGATATGCGCATGGATCCCAGAGAGGAGCTGACGGCAGAGGAAATCATAAATAGATGGGGTATTAAAGAGATCGGCGCCGTCTTGCGCGATTTAGGTGAAGAGCCTCGTTGGAGGAGGGCCGCCGATGCGATCGTCAAAGAGCGACGTCGCAATCCGATCAGGACGACGAAGCATCTCGCCGACCTCGTGGCATCGGTGCTGAGGTGCCGTACACGAGGAAGACTGCATCCCGCGACGTTAGTATTTCAGGGTCTCAGAATTTGCGTAAACCGTGAGTTGGATGTCCTGAGAGAAGGTTTGGCCAAAGCCATGGCGTTGCTCGCTCCTGGCGGACGACTTGGAGTGATCAGTTTTCACCGCCTGGAAGACCGCATCGTGAAAGAGGTCTTCCGCGCGGCCGCAGCTCCTCTTAAGCTCTCGAGAAGAGATGAGGAGCCGCACACGCCACTTTTTCGGTTGCTGACGAAAAAACCTTTGGCGCCGACCCTTGAGGAAATGCGAACCAATCCACGTTCTCGCAGCGCCAAAATGCGATTTATTGAAAAAATTGAGCGATTATGAACGGAAAATGGACGTCCCGCTTTGCTATTTGCCTGGCAGCGCTTGGCTTTTCTCTTTATGCGCACATCGAAAAACAGAATCAGATCACCGCTATGCGCATCCAGCTGCCGGAAAGTGCGGACCATCTCAAAGCGCTTCAGGAAGATAATACACGCCTCCGCTATGAGGTCGAACAGTTTGAAAGCCCTGAGCATTTGATCGAACTAGCGCGCCATCATGAATTCAGCCATTTGCGGCATCCCTTAGTCAAGGAAATCCTCACTGTAACCGAAGGGATTGCTATACAAATACCATCGGATGAAGAAGCACTTCCATCGCGACGAACCCCGAGTATTGCAACTACCCCCCCAGGAACTCCTTAGACCATGTCGTCCCAAGGTTCTTGCGGCTCCTCTGGCACCGGAGATCGCAAGAGGCTCGCCCTCGTGTCCATCGGCCTTTTTTTTCTCTTCGCTCTTCTTTTGATTCGCTTTTACCACATTCAAATTCTCGAGGGGGAAAAATGGCTTCGTCTAGCTGACGGCCAGCATTACACTGTCGTAAAAGAGCCGGCGCGGCGGGGCCTTTTTTATGCCGACAATTCGCGTAAGGCCGGGCATCCTCAGCCCAATCAACCGTTTGTAATCGATGTCCCCAAATTTCACCTCTATATCGACCCATTGGCAATTCCCGCGGGCGAGCGGCAGGCGATCGCAAAGAAGCTGATCGACTCCTTGCATCTCAAATCGAAAGATAGCGTCAAACTGAGGGCGCAATTCGATAAAAAGAGTCGCAGCCGCAAACTGGTCATGTGGGTTGACCACAATCAACATGAAGAGATTGTGGCATGGTGGCGGGGCTTTGCGAAGAAGAAAAAAATCGCGCGCAACGCACTTTTTTTCGTGCAAGACTGGCGCCGCTCCTATCCCTATGGCAAATTACTGGGACAAGTTCTGCACACCGTCCGCGATGATCGCGATGAAAAGACCCATCAGGCCATTCCTACAGGGGGATTGGAGACGGTTTTCCACAAGTATCTTTCAGGGACACCTGGCAAACGTCAGATCATGCGTTCGCCGCGCCATCCGCTTGATACGGGCGAGCTGCTTATAGAGCCGCAGCATGGCGCAGATGTTTACCTCACGGTCGACCATTATCTGCAAGCTGTCGCAGAGGAGGAGATAGGCAAAGCTGTGCGTCAGGCGAATGCTAAAGGCGGCTGGGCGGTCATGATGGACCCGCACACCGGCGAGATCTTGGCCCTCGCCCAGTATCCATGGTTCACGCCAGGATCTTACCGCCGGTTTTTTAACGATCCCAAATTACGCGACCATACCAAGGTCAAAGCGGTGACTGATCCTTACGAACCTGGATCGATTATTAAACCTTTCACCCTCTCTCTCGCTCTACTAGCGAATACGGAACTCCAAAGACAAGGGAAGAAGCCTCTTATTTCTCCGGAGGAAAAAATTGCGACTTCGGCCCGCTCTTTCCCGGGCCGTTCCAAACCTATCAAGGACTTGCATTCTTATCGCTATCTCAACTTCTCCATGGGGTTGCAAAAATCCTCGAACGTCTATATGTCGACCATTGTCCAGCGCATCGTCGAGCAGATGGGTCCCGCTTGGTACCGTGCCTGCTTACAGGATATTTGCGGTTTCGGCGTCAAGACAGGCATTGAATTGCCCTCTGAGAGTTCTGGATTGTTGCCGAAACCGGGCAAGCTCCACCCCAATGGCGCTCTTGAATGGTCGGCGCCCACTCCCTATTCGCTCGCGATGGGGCATAATGTCCTGGCCAGTAGCATGCAAATGGTGCGGATGTATGGGATTCTGGCCAATGGAGGCTTTGCGGTTCAGCCGACCCTCGTACGCAAAATTTCGCGTCGGGAAGTCGACGGGAAAGAAACCGTCTTGGTCGATTATGGCCTAGAAAGGCAAAAAAAAGAGCGTAAGAGGCTTTTTCCTCCAGAGGTCGTTCGCGAAATTGTCAAGACGATGAAATTCACCACGAAACCTGGGGGCTCAGCTTCAAGGGCCGATGTCTATGGCTATACGGAAGTGGGAAAAACAGGGACCTCTGAGAAGGTGATTGACGGGCAATACTCCAGACAAGACCACATCTCTACCTTTGTCGGCTTTGTACCCGTCGCAAAACCCTGTTTTGTTCTCTTGATTGCGATTGATGAACCGGAGTATAAATATATTCCCGGAGTTGGCAAAAACCAGCTTGGAGGCATGTGCTGCGCGCCCGCGTTCCGCGAAATCGCAACCCGCGCTTTGCAGTACTTGGGTGTCGAGCCGGATGATCCCTATGGTTATCCCCCGGGGGATCCCCGCTATGATCCCCAAAAGGCCGATTGGGTGAAGGAAACAGCACATCTCAAAGAGCTCTTCCAACAATGGAATCATTAAAAAAATAATATGAAAAAATTGAAAGCTTTGCTCAAAGACCTTCCAGAAGCCGTTCTTCGTGGGAATAAAGAGAATACGATCACCGGCCTTTGCGCCCATTCTAAACTTGCGGCGCCGGGCAACCTTTTCATCGCGAAAAAAGGATTACAGGTAGACGGGAACCGATTTGTGCAGGAGGCTGTCAATGCGGGTGCCGTCGCCGTTCTTTCCGATCTATACGACCCATTTCTGCCACCTCATGTGACACAGATCGTGCACCCCGATGTCGCTACTGCAGAGGCCCTGCTCGCCGCAGCCTATTACGAGAATCCCGACCAACAGCTCTTCCTCGCAGGCGTAACAGGGACAAATGGGAAAACGACGACGACGTTTATGCTCAGGCATCTCCTCAGCGAAAACAAGCATCCCTGCGGCTTGATCGGGACAGTCGAATGGGACCTCGGACAAAAAATCCAGCCAGCCCTGCAGACGACGCCAGATTGCATCACCAATTGCCGTCTCCTCCGCGAAATGATACAAGGCGGATGCCGCGGGGCAGTGATGGAAGTCTCTTCGCATGGTATCGATCAAGGCAGGGTGCGCAAACTCGAGTTCGATGCTGTAGTTTTCACAAATCTCACTCAGGACCATCTCGATTATCATCTCACTATGGAAAATTATGGAGCAGTGAAAGCGCGACTTTTTTCCTCGCTTGGCGAGCATTCTAAGGCAAAAGCTTGGGAAAAGACGGCGGTCGTGAATATCGATAGTCCCTGGTGGACACGCATGATGGCGGATTGCCATGCGACACAATTGACCTACTCGATACTAAGGAGCGCCGATCTTCAAGCGTGCAATGTGCATTTGGATAGCAGCGGCACTTCCTTTGATGTTGTCTATCAAGGACAGAAGGTCCCTATGCAAAGCTGTCTGATCGGACGTTTTAACATCTATAATCTACTGGCCGCAACCGGTGTGGCTCTTGTCTACGGAATGACTCTCACGAGCATTGCAGAAAAAATACGTTCTTTCCCTGGCGTCCCAGGTCGGCTTGAACAGATTGCCAACGCGCGCGGGCTTTCGGTGTTTGTCGATTATTCCCATAAAGAAGATGCGCTGCGCAATGTTCTTGAGACATTGCGCGAAATCACATCCAAAAACATCATCACGGTATTTGGTTGCGGGGGCGACCGCGACCCTGGCAAACGTCCTAAAATGGGAGCTGTAGCGACGCAGTTATCGGATTTTACCATCATCACAAGCGACAACCCCCGCCATGAAGACCCCGATGCGATCATCGCGGAGATCCTTCAAGGCTGCCCTGACTCGACGCGGTTTACCGTCGAGCCCAATAGACGGAGCGCGATTTTTTACGCGCTAGATCAGGCCAGACCCGGGGACACGGTTCTCATCGCAGGCAAGGGACATGAACGGCAGCAGATCTTCGGCAGTCGGGTGGTAGAGTTCGACGATTGCGCCATCGCACGCGAAGCTCTTTCGAGGTAGTTTATGTTTGTGTTTCTCCGAGTCCTGTATAGCTTCTTTTTTTTCTTCGGCTGGCTTGCTACGGCTGAGTCGTCGCTTGCGGGAACAGAGGGTTTCACCGTATGTAAGGGCATTCCCCCTTATGAGGATACTGGTCTGCCCGTCGCTCCTCTTATCATTCTTGACCCCGGGCATGGCGGAACCGATGAAGGGGCGAAAGTGCAAAGCGTTATGGAAAAGAGGATTGCATTGACCACAGCGCTTTTAACAAAAAAGCAGTTAGAAAGTCTGGGATATCGGGTGATTATGACGCGAAGCCGCGATGTTTTTTTGACGCTGCCGAGAAGAGTGGACATCGCCAACAAGTCCAAAGCAGCACTTTTCGTCAGCATCCATTATAACTCTTCCCCGAATCCGACCGCCAAAGGGATCGAGATCTATTATTACGAAGCGAGAGGGGAAGAGCGCACGCGAGCTTCGAAGCGGCTTGCGAATACGATTCTCTATCAAGTGATCGACCAGACAGAAGCCCATTCACGCGGTGTGCGCCGCGGTAATTTCTATGTCGTGCGTGAGACATCGATGCCGGCTATTCTCGTTGAAGGGGGATTCATGACGAACCTCGATGAGCGGTTTCAACTCAAAGACCGCAAATACCTGGAAAAAATCGCCAAAGGCATCGCGCAGGGAGTCCACAAGTTCCTACATTCCTAAGGCTCCGCCGTCAACCTAGGGTTCCGCCGTATCAATAGGGCTGGCGCCCTAAAGACACGGCTCCCCCCTAGGCTATGTTATGGCGCGCCTTCGGCGCTCCGGAAGGCGTCTCCTTCATTAGGTAACGAAACTTTCTAAGAGCCGCATCACCTCCGGAGCGCCGAAGGTGCGCTATAACATAGCCTAGGGGGGAGCCGTGTCTTTAGGGCGCCAGCCCTATTGATATGGCGGAGCCCTAGGAATGAGATTAAATCCTCAAACGAGCTCTGAAAGAGCGACATAAAACCTAATCATGATTCCACTAGCGTCATAGTACTGGGGCAGGAGGGATTACCGCTGCAACTGGGGTAGGTGCCGGGGTAGTTGTTGTGGCAGCAGGCGTTGATGAGAATGAAGGGTAAGCAGGTGGAGGTCCACCTGCAGGCAAAGCTGGCAAACTCCCTCGGGAAGAGGTCGAGGATGATGACGAAGAGGAGGTTAGTCCACTGCCCCCAGCACGGGGTGGCAAGGATAAACGCCCCTTTTTAAATCCACCCATCTCTTTTCGTCTAAAGGTGATTTTTATAAGGGTTCCCAGACCAGGCAATTGAGGGTCTACGCCATGTGAAGCTCCTGCAATGACAAAGATCCTCTTTTCGGGACAAGATTCATAAAAAGGTTTAACAGCCTTTACCATGGAAGCATTTCTATCGAAGAGTATAACTTTATTGCGGTTCATCCAGCCCAACGCTGCTTTTTTTCTTGCTTCCATCCTTTGTCTTGCAGACCCTGTTCCTCGAAACCAATTGCATGTTTTTCTCTCCGCTCTTTCACATGCTTCTCTCGCTGCTTGATACTTAGCATCTGCAGTCTCTGTGTTTTCGCGACAAGGGTTCATAGAGATACTACCCATACAGTCCCATCCTTGGATGGCCCCTCCTCTCTCTTTCTGCATTTCGTCGGCTACTGGCCATACCTGCCGCCTCACCCTGGAACAAGGTGTCGCCCCACGTATTACGCCCTCGAGCAAAAGCACATCACCATCACGAAAAAGTGCACCTATCGCTATATTCATATCCATCCGTAGGTCTAGATCGTAATGGTTTGGGTCTTCAAAAATGACAGTCCGTGCATGTTGCCAAGTTGGGACATTGCCTTCTACGGAAGATATACAACCATGAAGATATTTCGGAATTCCACTGCTTGTCATGTTTAGAGGTTTTAGTAATGGTTTTAAACTTTGCATTCCGCAGAAAAACATATCAGGCACATACTTAAGTGCATTAGCTAGTCCCCTGACGGCATAATATTGTATTTCGTGTCTGAGTTCTATTTGTTCCCAAATGGTGAGGCCTCTGCTGAATATAATGGCCTGTTCTCGTTCTTCTAAGCTTTTTTGCACATCAGGACGTAATTGAGAATAGAGAGTTGCAATTTTGGAACTATCCCCTGTGGATAAAGCTGCACTGAGTTTGTCAAGGTGAGCATAAAGGCCTTCTACGCGAGGACCCATAATCGAAACTTCTGGCGCGCAATCTGCAAAACAATCAGCGGCGCGTTCAGTGGCCGTGAGAGCTACTTTGCCTCGCTCTGCGGATAGACGAGGACCCATAGTCGCAACTACTGGGGCCCAATCGGCAACACAATCGGAGGCGCGCTCGGCGGCCGTAAGAGCTGCTCTGTCTCTCTCTGCGGATGCCCCCACCTGCGTTGCTGCCGTCCGTGCCGTTGTTATCGCTGCTGTTGAACTACTCGAAGAAATTGATGCTGCCATATTAAACGCCTATTAAATACATAGTTAATTAAAAAGTAGTTATCATAATAACATTTATATCAAATTTTATCAATATAAAAATTATTATATAATTGTTGAATAACAATATTTAAAATTGGTGATTATTAACTGTAACTGATTGATAATAAGCTTGCTCCGTTCACGGCAAAAATGCATCTCTCTTAGCCTGAGGGGCGTCTGGTTAGAGCCCCGCTACCGCTGGGGGGCAGGAGGGATTACTGCTGCAACTGGGATAGGTGCCGGGGCTGGAGGCGAGGCGATTGCTGCCGCTGGGGCAGCAGCAGGGATTACCGCTGCAACTGGGGCAGGTGCTGGGGCGGGCGTTGATGAGAATGAAGGGTAAGCAGGTGGAGGTCCACTTGCAGGCAAAGCTGGCAAACTCCCTCGGGAAGAGGTCGAGGATGATGATGAGGAGGAGGCTAGTCCGCCGGGACCTGCATAAGGTGGTAAGGTTAAACGCCTCCTTTTAAATCCAGGCATCGTTGCTTTTCTAAAGATGATTCTTATAAAAGGTTCTCCCAGATCATGCAACCGTTGCAGGTCTTCGCTATGTGCAGCTCCTAAATGGACGAAGATGATTTTCTTTCCAGGAAGAGTTTTACGCAAAGTTCTAATGGCCTCTGCCATGGAAGCATTCCTATCTATGTCTGTAAGTTTAGTGTAGCTCTTCCAGAGCAACGCTGATTTTTTTCTTGCTTCCCTCAGTCCGCTTGCCGACCCTGTTCCAGGAGGCAATTTGCTTGCTTCTTTCTCCAGTCTGTCGCATATTGTTCTCGCTGCTTGATACTCAGCATGTGCCGCTTCCATGTTTTTCCGATATTCGTCATGAGTCTCGCCTATCCGGTCCCATCCTTCGATGATCCCTCCTCTCTCTTTCAGCACATCGTCGACCACCCGCCACCGACTCCGCCTACACATTAAAGAAGGCGTCTCTCCGCGGACTACCCCCTCGACTAAAAGTCCATCACCACCACGGAAAAATGCTTTCACCACTTTATTCATAGAGGTTTGTATGCCCAAATCATCATGTTCTGGATCTACAAGAAAAATAATCCGTGCATCTTGCGCTCTTGCAACGTTGCCATCCACATAAGATATACGACCCTGAAGACATTGTGCAATTCCAGTACTTGTTAGGCTTAGAGGTTTTAATAATGGTGGTAGATTTTGCATGCCGGAGAAAAATATATCAGGTACATACGCGAGTGCATCAGCTAGTCCACCGACGGCGTAATACCTTATTTCCCGTCCGAGTTCCAGTTGTTCCTCCATGGTGAGGCCTCTGCTGACTATAATGGCCTGTTCTCGGGCTTCAATATTTTTTTGCAAATCAGGGCCTAATTGAGAATAGAGAGTTGCAATTTCGGAAGTATTCCCTGCGCCTAAAGCTTCCCAGAGTTTCATAAGGTGAGCATGAAGGCTTGCTACGCGAGGAGCCATAGTCGAAACTACCGGAGCTGAATCTGACGGCCGTGCGAGTGCCATAAGAGCTACTCTCGCTCTCTCTGTGGATGCCTCCGCCCGTGTTGCTGCGGCCCCTGCTGTCGCTATCGCTCCTGCTGTTGAACTACTCGAAATTGCTGCCATATTAAACGCCTATTGAATATAGTTAATTAAACTAGTAACTATTATTATAACATTTATCTCAAAGCTTCTCAATCTAAAAATTATTATATATTTGTCGCATACACTTTATGGATATTTAACCGATTGATAATAAGTCGGTTATACTAACATAATAATGTATATATATGAGTATAAGAGAGTTATGTTTAATTTTTCACAGCCCATCTGAAGCGATGTTCATCGCCAATTTATCCTTGTGGGAATGATGAAAATATGGTATTCTTGTGTTAAAGAAAGGATATATGCCAGTGAATCTGTCCTTATATCAAGGAAACTAAAATGAATGAGTTGCTGATGCTCCAAGTTTTGTTGGGGGAATTTCACGATAAATTGGGCCTTCTTAAAGACCTTGTGGTTAGAGATGTAGAATTTCCTGATGCTCCGAACAAGATTAAAGTCGCTATAGGTATGCGCCGAGCTGGTAAAACCTATTTTCTCTATCAGCACATTCTAAAAATACTCAAAGATGGCCTGAGTAAAACAGCTATTTTGTACATCAATTTTGAAGATGACCGACTTTTGCCACTGAATGAGCAGAAATTGGCAAAATTAGTGGATGCATTTTATTCGCTTTATCCCGAAAACCACGATAGAAAATGCTATCTATTCTTCGATGAAGTGCACAATGTCGAGAACTGGGCGATAGTGATTAGAAGGTTGCATGACACCAAGAATGCGGAAATTTTCTTGACTGGATCTTCGGCCAAAATGCTCAGCAAAGAAATTGCGACAAGTTTACGCGGCAGGTCTCTAGCCACCGAAATCTGGCCGTACAGCTTTGATGAATTTATCAGGGCGAAAAAAATTGTTATCGATCGCAGTCTATATGACAAAAAAACTCAAGACAAGCTCACGCAAATCTTTCATCGCTATCTTTCCGAGGGAGGATTTCCTGAAATTATTGCATACGATCTCCACGTCAAACAAAAAACCTTACAGGAGTACCTCGATGTGGTTATTTATAGGGATATCATCGAGCGACATAATATAAAAAATCCGACACTGATCAAATATATGATTTTGTCGATGATTCATAATGTCGGCAAACCATTCGCGGTGAATAAATTTTACAATGATGTAAAAAGCCAAGGATACCAAATCGGGAAAGACATTCTTTATGAATATGCAGATTATACGGAGGATGCTTATTTGGCCTTTCCCGTAGCTGTTTATGATCAATCCATTCGGAAAACATACACCAATCCGAAGAAGTTATACGCGATTGACCCCGGGATGATCAGGGCATTAACTTTGGATTACGAAAGCGATCTTGGAAGACTTTTTGAAAATGTCGTCTATTTGGATTTGAAACGTCTTGGCTGCACAATCAACTACTATCTTACAGAAGAACGCTATGAAATTGATTTTTTGGCACAAACGCCACGTGGACATAAAAAGTTTTTCCAAGTTACTTGGGATATGCACGATGCA
>Ga0207020_1048_pt1 | contig 25326 bp, 30 predicted proteins | sample Alteio_BWMinCont_48_FD_153500 | JGI IMG/M metagenome (GOLD analysis project Ga0207020, IMG submission 153500) | Enriched cells from forest soil in Barre Woods Harvard Forest LTER site, Petersham, Massachusetts, United States -... | ecosystem: Environmental > Terrestrial > Soil > Temperate forest >... | reverse complement strand
GCGCGGTGAAACGTAAAGTTTTTATCTTTATCGGACCCCCAGGGTCCGGTAAAGGTTCCTTGTCGCACTTATGCGTAGATAAACTTGGTTGGGTTCAGGTTTCAACTGGTAATCTTTGCAGAAAACATATTATGGACCAGACTCCGATAGGGAAAGAGATAGATTTTGCTTTAAAATCTGGTAAACTTGTTTCAGATGAGCTCATTATAGCGATGGTTGAAGACTGGATTTCTGAACAAATTGAAAAATTCGATGCGCTCATTTTAGACGGCTTTCCACGAACAGTTGTTCAGGCACAAGCACTGGATAGGCTGGTTCAAACAAAGTTCAAATCTGTTGATTTACAGATAGTCAAATTTAATGTGTCGGATGAAACGGTTATTAATCGATTAGGCAATCGTTATACCTGTCAGAATAAAGATTGTCAGAAAGTCTACTCGCTGGCTGCGGGGGCAAATTTGGCGCCGCAGCGTGATATGATATGTGATGATTGTTCAAGTCAGCTCATGCGGCGTAAGGATGATGAAGCGGTTGCTATTAAAGAGCGATTGATTTCGTATCACAAGCATGAAAAAGATCTTTTAGATTTTTATGTAACGAGTGGACGAAGCATTAAAGAATTTAATGTGGAGCGTCCGTTAGAGGAACTCTTCCAGGATTTTAAATCGGTAGTTGGTGTTGGTTGTGAGTGTGCATGATTACCATTAAAAATAAAGTAGCAATCAGGAAGATGGAAGAAGCGGGACAGTTACTTTTGCAGGTATTTGAAGTAGTTTCTCACAAACTTGCCGTGGGCGTGAGCACATTGGAAGTTGATAGTTGGATAGCTCAGGAGCTGCAAAAGCGAGGGCTTGTTTCCCAGGCCAAAGGGTACAAAGGTTACAAGCACTTTAGTTGTATTTCAGTGAATGATGTAGTTGTTCATGGAATACCTGATGCTCAGACAATTTTGAAATCTGGCGATTTGGTAAAAATTGACATATGTGCCGCATGGCAAGGCTATTGTGCAGATATGGCACGCTCTTTTTTTGTTGAGAGGGTTTCGTCGCTCGCTCAAAAGTTAGTTGAGGTTGCACAATCCTCTTTAGATAAGGGTATTGCACAGGCGCGGGCAGGTAACCGGCTTTCTGATATTTCTGCTGCTATTCAGCACGAGGTTGAACGGCATGGTTTTGGTGTTGTGCGTGATTTTGCAGGACATGGTATTGGCAAGAGAATGCACGAAGAGCCTGAAATTTTAAATTATGGTAAGCCGGGCGAGGGACCTTTGTTGCAGCAGGGTATGACATTCGCCATCGAGCCAATGATTACGATGGGAAATTACGAAGTGTTTGTTGAAAAAGATGGTTGGACCGTTAAAACAGTCGATAAAAGTTTGGCAGCGCATGTAGAGGATACCATTGTGATCACTGAAAATGAGCCAAAAATTTTAACACGAGGTTATGAGAGGGCGGGAGTATGAAACAAGCTATGAAACAAAAAGAAGAGGTAATAAGAGTTGATGGCATTGTGAAAGAAACGTTACCAAATGCAATGTTTCGCATCGAGATCGAAGGCGGACACATTATATTGGGGCACGTTTCAGGTAAGATGCGCATGAATTACATTAAAATTTTACCGGGTGATAAAGTTGCACTGGAACTTTCTCCGTACGATTTAACCCGTGGACGAATTGTACTGCGTTATAAACTATAAGTTGAAAAATATTACGAGTGCTTGGTGAGGATTTCATGAAGGTAAGAACATCAGTTAAAAAAGTGTGCGATGGCTGCCGCGTAGTTCGACGCAAAAGGGTAGTGCGCATTATTTGTAAGAAAAATATTCGGCATAAGCAACGGCAAGGATAAAAAGGATTTCTATGGTCAGAATTGAGGGTGTTACACTTCCTTACAGTAAAAGAATTGAATATGCGCTTCCATATGTCTTTGGACTAGGGTTAACGTCATCGCGCATTATTCTTGAAAAATTGCACATTAGCTTTGATAAACGCGTTAAAGATTTAACTGATGATGAAGTTGCTTCGATCCAAAGAGAAGTTTCTCAGCACTATGTTTGCGAAGGTGAATTACGCAAAGAAATTACTTTGAACATCAAGCGGCTACAAGAAATTAACTCGTATCGTGGCTTGCGTCACAAAAAAGGATTACCAGTAAGAGGGCAACGTACGCGAACTAATGCGCGAACACGCAAAGGACCGCGTAAAGCAGGTAGTGCAATTGCATTAAAACGTGCGGTTACTAAGAAATAAATAAGCGATAATGTTAGTGTATAAAGGACAGAATGGCCTACAAGAAAAAATCAAAAAAAGCTAGACAGGTAGATTCTGCAATAGCTCACGTACGATCTACGTTTAATAATACGTTAGTTTCAATCACTACTATGAGTGGTGACGTATTGATGCAAAGCAGTTCGGGTAAATTGGGCTTTAAAGGAGCTCGTAAAGGCACCCCATTTGCTGCATCGCAAGTTGGCTCAACATTGGCTAAAGAAATGAGCACAGTTGGTATTCGCCATGTTGAAGTCAACATGCAAGGGCCGGGTTCTGGTAGAGATTCTGTGGTGCGTGCATTACAAGCGGCAGGAATGAACATTTCTGTGTTGCGCGATGTTACGCCATTACCACACAATGGAACTAGAGCACCGAAAAAACGTAGAGTATAGGTCATACAAATAATAATTTGAGGAACATAAGGTTATTATGGAAAAGAGATCTGCAGGGTTTGGCGAACAACAAACACAAGCACCAAAACGCGAACGCATGAGAAAGATGTCTGAATATGGACGTCAGCTTCAAGAGAAACAAAAAGTTAAGGAAATGTACGGCGTATTAGAAAAACAATTTAGACGTTTTTTTTCTATGGCCCAACACCAACGTGAAGGTGCAACCGGTGAAACATTGCTGAGCTTGCTAGAACGTCGTCTTGATAACGTTCTGTTTCGCTTAAAGCTTGCAACATCGCGTGCTCAAGCTCGTCAAATTATTGTACATGGACATGTACGTGTGAATAATAGAGCGGTCTATTCTCCGTCCTATTTAACATCGGTAAATGATGAAATTTCGTTAGCGCCAACGGTTGCTAGCAAACCAGTATTTTTAGAACGTGTTATTGATAAACGCTTAAACATTGGCATCAAAGTTCCAGAATGGCTTGAACTTAACAAGAAAGATCGTACCGGCAAGCTCTTAAGATTACCCGTACGTTCAGACATTCAAGTGCCTATTGAAGAACACTTGATTGTTGAGCATTATTCTAAGTAATCGGTAACCGGTGTTGGTGCGTTAACTTTTATTGGCTGATTTTTAGATTCAGGAGTATAGATGGATAAGAAGGAGTATAAATCTCTGACAGTTCCGCAGTTGAGCTGGAATAAGAAAACATTAAGCGATACCCTTGGCGAACTGGTTGCTCAACCGTTAGAGCCTGGATTTGGAATTACGCTTGGTAATGCGCTTCGGCGTATTTTGCTCGCGAGTGTTGAAGGTTCAGCAGTAACTTCCGTTATCATTAAGGGAGTTAATAATGAATTTTCTTCGCTCAAAGGTGTTGTCGAAGATGCGATGCAGGTGATGCTTAACATCAAAGGTATTGTGATTCGCAATAAAGAAGGCAGACCAGGTAAGATGTCATTAAAAATTACCGGACAAGCGGTAGCTACCGTTGCTGATATCAAAGCCGATTCACATATAGAATTGATGAATCCTGATCATGTGATTGCCCATGTTGCCCAAGGTGGCGTTTTAGATATCGAATTTTTTGTTGAATCAGGGCGTGGTTATAAGCCAGCACAATGGCCAACCGATAAAGCATTGCAAGAAGATAATCGCATTTACTTAGACGCTATGTTTTCACCGATTCGCAAAGTGATGTTCGATGTTGAAAAAACACGGGTGGGCAAGGAAATAGATTACGATAAGTTAACGTTGAAAATTACAACTGATGGTTCAGAAAATCCGCTTGATGTGATGCACTATGCAACCTCAGTATTGCGTACACAGCTTGAACACTTTTTAACGAGCGCTGAAATTCCTTTTAACCAAATATCAACTTCACCCGAAGTTGATCGTGAAGCGCCCGTAGCGCTTGAATCACTTGGGCTTAAAGGAATTCCTGTTGATTTACTGCTCAAACCAATTGATGAGCTTGAACTTTCAGTTAGAGCGCATAACTGTTTGATTAATGCAGGCGTTAAGCGTGTTATTGATTTGGTGAATTTATCAGAAGATGAAGGACTCAAGATTAAAAATTTTGGGCGTAAATCATTAACAGAAGTTAAAGAAGCGATGAAAGCGTTCGGTCTTTCATTTGGTATGAATATCAAAGAAAACGATGTGCGCAAATTGCTCAAAGAAAAAGAAGAATAGATTATCAACATAGATTTTTCTAAAGGTAAAAACTTATGAATCATCAGAATGGTAGAAAAAAAATAAATTTAAAAGCACCTCACCGACGTTCGTTGTTGCGTAATCAAACAATTCATTTGATTACCTATGGTCACTTAGTTACTACTAAGGCAACAGCAAAAGAAGTGCAACGTTTTGCAGAAAAATTGATTACCTTAGCACGTGTTGGGCCTGATTTTAACACCCGTCGTCGTGCTAAAGCAATGCTTCCTTACAAAGATGAAGCATTGAACAAGTTGTTTAAAGAAATTGCACCAAAATATGTAGAACGTCCAGGTGGTTATACGCGTATAATTCCTCTTGGTCGTCGTCCAAGTGATACTGCACAAATTGCTAAACTTGAATGGGTTTAGTTGGTGAAATTATTTAAAACCTCGCTTTAAAAGAGCGGGGTTTTTTATTGTGTAATTATAATTTGATAAATGTCTAAGTCGGTATGTTGGTGGGGGTAGGGGATGAATTCATGACACACGAAGAAACAATACGTAAAATAGAAGAAGTTTTAGAGCAACTACGCCCGAACGTTCAAATGGATGGGGGCGATATCGAGTTTGTAAAATATGAAGATGGGGTTGTGTATGTGCGGCTGCACGGTTCATGTGTAGGTTGTCCTGCATCTATTTACACTCTTAAATTGGGTGTCGAAGAAGCAATCAGAGATCAAGTGCCAGAAATTCATGAAGTGGTTGCGATTGAATAAAAAAGTGGCTTTATTATTTGGCTTTTTACACTCAGGAGGAGTATACTTCCTGAGTGTTTTTTAGTTTTAAAAATGTTTCTATGTTAAAAGGTCGCTTATGAATACAGAACAACGGTAATAAATTAAAAAAAATAAACATAACAACTTAAAATATACCCAATAGTTAAAGCTGCTGGGCATATTTTGTCTAATAGGGTCACAATGGTTACTAGATACAGATTTTTTGTAGCAATTTTATTTGGTGTGCTAGCTCATCCAGTTTATGGTGCTAGTGCTTGGCACCCGCAAGATGCACAACAAAAGAATGCGCATGCAGTGAGTGAAGCAACAATATGTACAGCAAAACGAATAGAAGGGACTCTTTTTATAAATCCTGATTCAAATTCTAATCCTTCTATTGATTCCGATGATGAAGGTGGTTCTGAAGATGCTTCTAGGTTTAAGGCAGTAATCCCTTGCGATGCATGGCATGCTCAGAGACTTAAACAGATAGTAGGAATATCCGCTGCAATCGGTGAGCCTCTGGTGGAAGTGCGTGTAAGCAGTTCTGAATCGGTTAATTGGTGGTTAGAGGGCCATCCACAACTGGGGGGGCCGCAGAAAGCTTTTCACCCTTATTTGCCGGTGAGTATATTAAAGGACAAAGCTGATGGTTCGGTTGAACGATTTACCGTTAATGGTAATAATGTCAGATTACAATTGAATCAATTGAATCAATTAAATAAGCGGTATCATTATCTTGGTTCATTTTCGCGAGCTTTGGATGATCTTATGGAGCGTTATAACAAAGAGCTGGAAGCTGCTGCTAAAATAGCAGCGATGGCGCCAGTTGGCAGCCGGGGTACATCAGTAGTGACTACAGGTGTAACTGGTACCATTGATGGAGCGAATGCAAAAAAATAAGATATTTGGCTCGCAAGCGATCAGAGATCAAGTGCCAGAAATTCATGAAGTTCTAGCCATTGACTAAAAAAGTGGCTTTATTATTTGGCGTTTTACACTCGGCAAGAGTATACTTGCTGGGTGTTTTTTCTTTTTTAAAGAATTTATTTGAAAGGGTTTTTATGAATACACAACGACGTTTTTTTGTTTTGAGCCTTTTAGCAGTAACCGTTCACGGAGCACAAGGTGCAGGTGATGCGACAAATGCTGCGGCAAGTGTAGCGCCGAGTACTGCAGCGCAACAAAAAACTGATCTAGCCAAAGCAACTGCAGCGCGCATTGGCTCAAGTTCGGCAGCAACGGTTGCGGCACTTGCGGCTCTACCAATTGTAGTAGAAGCGTCATCAGCAACAGTAGCACGCAAAGGGGATCTTTTCATTGTGCCAAATGGACATTTTAAGGCGGAAGCTGATGCTCAACAATTGTCTGCCCAATTTGGTATTCCCGTAAAGCCCGAGGATCCAATTGTGCAAGTATGGGCAACGTCTCGTGATAACGATGGTGAGCAACCAAATCATGGAGGTCTTGGTGTGGCAACGCAACGGCTTCCGTTGCCTGCACAACCATTATCGCAAACTGAACATGATAAAAGAATGAAACTTTATTGGCGCCAAAAAGCGGCAGTTCAAGGCGGAACATTTGAGGGTCGTGCAGATAATTGGGCGCAAGCACGTTTGTTTTCTACCTATATGCCCGCATCACTTTTGAGCACAGGTCAAGAAGGAGCAACTCTCTCAATTAAGTTTAATAACGTGGTTAATGAAATGTGTCTTGCTCAAACTCGTTATAAATATTTTGATGAAGGCACATTTGAAGTAGCGTTAACAAAAGCCTTAGCAACAACAGAACCTCGATTGACTGTTGCAATCGTATCAATTGACGCCAATATGCCAGCAACAGGTACAAAATAACTCAACACGAATTACAACAATTTAAAAAATGCCCAGGAGTAAAAAGCTGCTGGGCATTTTTGGCTTTTTACCTGCAGAAATGTTAACCTTTTAACTGTTTCTTAGGGATATTTCGTTATTTTGATAAGGACATTTTCATGAACACGCAACGTTTTTTTTCCTTTGTTGCCCTTTTAGTTCTTATCGCACACGGCGCACAGGGTGCCGCTGCAAGTGTAAAGTGCCAAGATCAACAAAAAGCTGCGGCGGCTAAAGAAATAGCGGCCGCAAACGTAGTTGAAGGTGATATTTTTCTTGCAGGTCATGGTTGGGTAGGGCAAGTCGGTAATCATGCAAAGCGTTTATCTAAGCACTTAGGGCGTGCCGTAGACCGTCATGAATATATGGTGGCTGTTTGGTTTACGTCTAGAGACAATGATGATGAAATGCCAAATAGGGGTAGTGAAATGACTGCTACTCAGGGAGTGGAGCGTGCAGTACAACTGGACGATGAAGAGAATAAGATAAGAGAAAATGCTTATTGGCGGAAACGACCTTGGGTTTCAAAGCAAGATTCACGTTCAGATAATTGGCATGCTCATGAACATCCAACATTAGGAAGGGTGCCTGAGTTTTTGCCATTAACATCATTAAAGGGGCTAGTCGAAGAAGGTAGTGTTGCGCAACTCTCTTTAAATGGTTTTCCTGTCGTCCTTCGTGCTTGCCAATTACAGTATCGTTCTCAGCACCTAGGACCTTTCCAGCAAGCTTTATACACAAGATTGTATGGGCAGCAGCCAAGTCGTATGCCTGTTAGAGCTGATGGAATAGAGGGGACTACGGCTAAAAAAGGTGTTAAACAATCAAAACAAGGTCAATAAACTTTTGCAAGTTGCTGTAAAATAAAAAGGCTTAGCATTAGCCCAGTAATGAAAGCTCTAGGGCATATTTTGTATTTGAAGGGACTAAAAAATGAATTATAAACTCTTAATGGTAGCTCTTGTTACTCTCGGCGCTTTTTCGGAGAGTGCCGGCGCTGGTGCGGCGTCAAAGAAATCGCGTCTCAAGCTCCTTAAACCTGATCATGCAGGAATTCTCCCTCTTTACGGGAGTTTTCCCTTACCAGTTTACGGGAATTTTTCCTTACCAGCACTATTGGTCCGGCAGATTGCCACTGCGAAGCGGTGGCGTGATGAACGTAAAAAAATAGAAGCTGAATGGCAACAACAGCAGGAGGCGGGGCGTGCAGCAAGAAAAAAAGATGAACATGATCAACTGAAGGCATATGAGGCGGCAATTGTGCGTGCACGAAGCGAGCAGAGAGTGACTTTGTCTAATAAAAAGCTAGGTTAAAGGTATGATAGTAAAAAATATCTATTGTGTGGCATTATTTTTTTGCTTTTCTTTCTGCGTTTCTGCTCCTACGGTCATGGACCAGCGAGCATCGAGCAAAGAATCAGATACTCGTGAAATTACGCAACCTGCAGACTCGCGCGTGGTGAATTTTGATGATTCGGTGACTCTTATCAGGGCTTATATACAAGAAAATGTGTTAGAAAAGCTTTTTGCCGATCACGTTTGGCAGGAAGAATTAGATCTTCTTCTTAAGAACTATAGTCCAGCCGCCCTTGCTTTTGAGGCTGAAGTTCTTCAGGTAGAACAGCCAGTTTTGGTTGTTTTTTTAGATAGCCAGATGGATCAACAAAGTTCAATCCAAGATATGCTTAATGAAAAAGCGGTGGAATATGCCTCTAAACTTAAAATAGTGATAGTGCAAGCTTGCAAATATCCTTCTTTGACTAAGCAGGCATTAATTGATGAACTACCGGCCGCGCTTATAATCAAAGATCGAGCAGAAGTAAATCGTCTAGAAGGTGGTAATTTAGCTACCTTAAAGTTGTTTATCGAAACGCATAGTAAATGTATTCAAAACAGTGGATGGGAATTGAAGAAGCAATCAAGTGCCAGCAATTCATGAAGCGATAGCTATTGAATAAAAAAGTGGCTGTTTAATTGGTATTTTGCTACAAAGTGATACAATGATAAGGGTTGTTTAATTTTAAAATATTTCTATCAATCAAAAAGGCATCCATGAAAATTCAACAATTTTTTTTGTGTGTTAGTGTGTTTATTTTTGTTTTTACAGTGCGCCAAATTTCTGGTGCCGCGGCAAGTGTAGCGTCGAGCACTGCAGCTCAACAAAAAACTGATAAAGCTGCAGCAACAATAAGTGCGGCAATGGCGAGTAGCTCTAGTAGTGCTGCGGCGGCAGCTCATGCACCTATCGAAGGAACCTTGTACATTCGATATAATCCTGCCAGCCTAATAGACAGCAGTAAAATTCATGCAGGATTAATACAACAGTATTTTAACATAAAGGTTGGTTGGCTGGAAAACGACAAAGAAGATCTTGTTTGCATAGGTGTTACGGGCAACGGTTCTAAAGATTGGTTTGAGAATGGTTGTCCAGGATTAGGCGACGCATCAACGTTACAATTTCCAGGCTCTTTACCTCCCAGGTTATTAGCAGGGAAGAAAGAAGGTGATGCGATAGATTTAACGATTCAAGGAAAGCCTGTTAAGTTAATATGTAGTCAGGAGAGGGCGAGACAAGTAGTACAAGAACCTAATTATTGGGTAACAAATGGGAAACTAGAAGATATTATGCCCGGTGTGTTATCTAGGCCCAACGTGACTACCCAAATGGGCAACCCTGTACCTCTTGTAGCTCCAGCAACAACTGCAACAATTCCTGTTTCTCACGCACCGACACCTGCACCAGCCCCTACACCTACGAGTGCAGTGGTGGCGTCTCCCAACAAGTAGCGCCAATATTCAAGCTGCTACAGCCACAAAATTGGTTACTATTGAAAAGAAGTAACTATAGAAGTATATGCCCATTAGTGAAAGCTTGTGGGCTTTTTTGTTGATAGTGTCAATTTTTGCATAAAGTTATCCTTCCCATTATTTAAAAAACATATAAACTTAAAAAGGCCTTATGTTAAGGTCTTTTTTCTATTTTAATGCAGTGTGTATGGTTTAAGGTGGGGCCTTAAGGGTTTCAAGGTTGGAATTTAGATGGAAGTCTGTATTCATTCAAAATCAGGAGATTTTATGGTTAAAATAATAGTTTTTGTGTGTGTAAGTGCTCTTATTGGGGTTGCTTCGCTGCAAGGAGCTGGGTCTGCGCAGACAGGTAATGTTGCAGATACATCTTCAGCGGCGGCTTGTGCTGCACCTGCTCCTGGGCCAACTAGTTTGCCCGCAACAACGGTGCTGCAGGCAGTAGCTGCAATAACGGCAGCACAAGCAAAAGTCAGAGCCTCAGAACCAGCGGTAAGTGAGGCAGCGCCTGCTGCGGCACCAGCTTCCGGTATGCCAACAAAACTGCTCTATATAAATTCGTTTGAGATGGTATGTGCATCAGAGGCTGATCATAATTGCGAGAGCTCGACCGTAGATGTAGGAACGGGGTCATCGGGTTTATCACATTCTGGTTTATCGCATTCTGGCCAAACCGCACCTCAGTTATTCAAACCAGCTTCTGCATCTGTGTCGGTAATAGAGACGCCAAAACAACCTGTTGTGCAAAATCTTAAGACCTCGGGTTTTCTTCGCAGTGGAGATGAGCTCGATAGCCCGCAGTTTGGTGGTACTTTCAATGCTGGTTATGATTCAAAGTCAAATGGACAAAGTCTAGATTCTCTCGATTTTTATGGGCCAAGGGATAAAACGGGTAGACTTTTTGATTAATTCCACCTGATGATAAATACCTCAAATAATTAAAATTAAAGCCGGGTTTTCAATGCTCGGCTTTTTTATTTAAAAATTGCTGTTTTTATTTAAAAAATGCTGTAAGCATAGGTATATGCAATAGTTATTTTTATGTATATATTGAAGAGTAAATAGCGAGAATGGTGAATTGGTACTATATATACTAAAACACTAGGGTCGTGGAAAATTTATTATGGTTAAGAAGACTATATATTTTATTGCACTAATTTTTTTACTTGTGGGTTTTTCGGCTGTTGGGGCAGATCGAGAAAGGTTTCCCGCGATACGGCATCGATCAACTCAAAGTGAATTGCCGCCCAGATATCATGAGTTATTGTATAGGGCAAACTCTGCTCCTTTACCTCCGCTTCGTCGTTTAAATCCTTCTTGCCAAGTTCAACATATTCATTCTCCACCTAGTGTCCGAAGGGATTTAGTCTCAACGAAGTTGCCTGTGTTGCAACAAGGGTTAGTGGCTATAAGTTCTTCTAAACCGATAAGCAGCGATAGCGATAAAAAATTGGACAAAGATCGGTTGGAAAAGGAACGATGTGCGCATGCAAGTAAGCCTGCTGCTCCAGCAGCATCGAGCTCACTTTTAGTTCCGGCTTTTAAAATAGCAGCAAGTGCAAGCAAAGTTTCGACAAATGTAAGTGCGCATAGTGCAGAAAATTCTCTTACGCCGCTCAGTAGCGGTGAATCCTCTTTGCTTTCTGCAGATTATCCTAATTCGACATTTGCTCTCATTTATCCAGCGATGGTTGCCCAAGCAGGGATGCCTTCTTCTATTCCATCATCAGTAGCAGTTGCTCCAGCTACGGTAACGGTTATAAGTAGTTCCCAATTCAAGACACTTGGTCTTGCACGGAGTGAATCGCCCCAACTTGTTGCTCGGACTATAGCAGCTAACTCGGCTGTGGCGCATCAAGCCGATACGGCTCATGCAGCAGAAGCCACCCAAGTACTGCCTCGTTCTCATACACTCTATCCAGCTCCTGCAAAAGGAACTGCGTTGGCAAGTGCTCACACTTCGGCAAGTGCCCATACTTCGCCAGTAGTAGAATCACGAAATCTATCTTCGTATGGTCAGTTGGATGTATTTGATCCATTAAATCCAACGGGCGATAAGAATTTTTTTTGAGTAATAATTTAAAATTTTTTATCCATGTTCCACGACCCGCAATCCACTTCCCTGTGGTCCCTTTTCGATAACAAAATGGACTGGGAATTGCTCTTTCATGGTGGCAAGATGAGAGACGATTATCACTTTGGCAAAATCGTCTTGGATTTTATAAATTGCATCCATAATATTATTGAGCCCCTCTTCATCCTGGGAACCAAATCCTTCATCAATAATCAAGGTTTGTAGTGAAGTGCCTGCGCGCCGCGCAAGTAATTTAGAAATGGCGATACGGAGTGCAAAATCGATTCTAAATGCTTCACCGCCAGAAAACATTTCATAAGGGCGAATGCCGGCAGTGTCAGAAATTTTGATATCGAGCGTTTCTTTCGTGCCCCCTTTTTTTAGATCGCGCAGTGATTCTATAAATATTTGGGCTTGGTTGTTGGTAAGCTTTGCAAGGAGATTATTTGCTTCCTGCTCGATTTCAGGGATTGCATCTTCAATCAAAAGAGCCTGAATTCCATCTTTACTGGTTGCGGTGGCAATCGCCTGATATTCATCAATAGTTTCTTGTAATTGAATCATGGTTTGTTGCTGTTTTTTATGCTCAATTTCCAGCGCCTTTAATTTTTCTTGCTCATGTTCACCACTTCCCTTTTCCAATAAAAGCAGCTCTTTTTGTTGCTTCAGAGCGTGTGCGCGTTGACCAATTTCTTGTTCTTTATTGTTGATTGCCTGCACCGCGCTCGGTAAATAGGCAAATGCTTTGAGTGATTCTTGCAGTTGATTCTTTTTACTTCTGATCTCTTTCAGTACTGTGCATAATTCATGCACGTTGCGCATGCGTTCGTGTTGTTGCTGAACCTGTTCTAAAAGTTGCGCATATTCGATGCATTGTTGTTCTATTTGACGCAGCATGGTAGCAGTTTGTTGATGTTTCTGTTGATCATAGGCAATTGAGAGTGCTTCTTGTTCAAGGGCTTTTTGGGCAGCTGCAAGCGTTACATATTCTTCACTGGCGAGTAGATGGGCAATACCCTGTTGCTCAACTACTTTTTTATTCTGCTCCATACGTTCAAGTTCTTGGGCATAACGTGTTTCATCGTTTTTGTTGTGTGTCAGGTTTGCCGTAAGTTCTTGGAGTTGGTGTTCAATTTTAGCGGTTGTTTTGCGGAGTTCTTCAATCTTTACGGTATTGATCGTGTTCTGTTCAATCGCTTTTTTCTGGGTGTCGATCTCTTTGTGTTGTTCGATCAAAAGAGCCTTGAGTGATTTAATCAATCTTGTAAGACGCTGTAGCCGATGCTGCATAAATTCTTCTTGGTTGGCCAGCTGCGTTTTTAAGAATTTGCGCCGCGCAGCTGATAAATTTTGTTCACACAACGGGCAACTTGGATTGTGTTCATCTTGTGAAAGTTTCTGTTTATGGGCGATGCTTTCCAGCTCTGCTGTCACCGCGTTGCCGAGTGCAACATATTTTTGATAGTGGGATTTACGTTTTTCAAATTGATGTTCTAAGCGTTTATAGGTTTCAATATGTGCTGCACATTTTTGTTCGCTCAGCTGCAATGCAGCAATTTCTTTGGTACACGTTTGCAGTTCGTGTGTTAATGCCAACTGTTTTTTTTGCAGATCGATTGTTGTTGCCATTGCAGTTTTGTGAGCAAAGGTAATGCGTTCAAGTGCGAGTTGATGTTGTTGCAATTGGTTACTCAGAACCTCGTGCGCCTTTTTTTCCAGAGCATGGCGTGTTTCTTTATGTTTAAACAGCTGTTCTTTGAGCTCTAATGTTTTTTGCAGTTGTTGTTGATGGGTATTGATTTCATCAAGTACCCGCTTTTTTCGTTGCTCAAGATCGGTATAATCGCCCAATAATCGTTGTTTGCGATTAATTGAGCGCCATGTGGCAACAATGGTGCGCAGCTTTTCTTGTCTCTGTTGTTCATCGGTGTGCAGTTGGTCATAGTGAATCTCTAAAACCTCATAATTCTTTTGTTCATCGAGCAGCTTTTTACGTTCAGCCATGCAAGCATTTTGCGCTATTGCCAGCTCTTTTTCTTGAGCAGTGTAACCACCGAGCACTGATTGCAGTTCAACTAACCGCCGTTTTAAATCATCAATCTTTGAAAGTTCGTGCCCATTTTTTTCTTGCAATATCTGAATATTATTTTTTTCTAAGCTCAACGCGCGTGCTTTTTCGAGTGCTAATTTGCGTACATTTTCATATTGATTGAGCCCTAAAATGCTGGCAAGCACTTCTTTGCGTTCTTTGGCAGATTTTTTAGAAAATTCATTTGCCTGGCCTTGACGCAAGAAGGCAGAATTGATGAATGCATCGTAATCAAGCCTGAGTAAATCATCAATTTTTTTTTGGGTATCTCGAATAGTTTTATCAGTTAACGATATAACGGTATCGGTATCTGGTTCTATAAGGGCAAAATCGAGTGCTGCGTGGGGCTTGCCGTAGGTTAAAGCAAATTCGCGCCGTACACGATAGATAGCGTTGGCAAATGAAAAATCTAAGCAGACCATCATCTGCGTTTGCCCGAGCCGGACTAAGCCTTGATCTGCTTTTGCAGTGCCAGAAATTTTGCGAGCTTGTCCCCACAATGCCCAAGTGAGTGCGTCGAGTAATGCTGATTTGCCATGCCCGTTTTTGCCAGAAAGGCAAATGAGGGGATAGGCGGAGAAATCAATTATTTGTAATTCTGCGCCGTAACTTAAGAAATTTTTTATTTGTAAGGTTAGTGGGATCATTTAATAAGTCCAACTCGCCATGGGCTTAGTTGCTTGGCGAATTTTTTAGTTCTGGGGTCCCCAAGCGAGTTAGCGAGCTTGGGGTAAAATATTCTTGTTAAGCATACCATTATCTAGTACCTTCTAAAACAAGTCTTTAGTTGTAAAAAAGGATTAATGATGATTGATACTGTTTTTAGAGAGTATGATATTCGCGGCAAGGTTGGTAGTGATTTAAATCTTAATGAAGTTCATGCTTTGGTTAAAGCCATTGCGTACTATTTTGTGCAAGAAAACCCTGAAGTAAAAACAGTCGCTGTTGGTATGGATGGGCGTACCCATTCACCTGCGATTAAAGAATTGGTGTGCGATGCGCTCGTGGCCAGTGGCCTAGATGTTGTTTTTATAGGGATGTGTACCTCACCCGTGCTGTATTTTTCATTATTCAACTTAAAGGTTGATGCCGGGTTAATGATTACCGCATCCCATAATCCAAAAGAGTATAATGGGCTTAAGATTTGCTTGGGCAAAGATTCGGTATGGGGCGTGCAAATTAAAGAGATTTGTGCATTGTTTAAACAGCGCAAATCGTTTCGTGCACGCGTAGAGGGTATGTATCGGGAACACAACATGATTGCCCCCTATGTAGACTGGTTGGTGCGCAATTTTCCGCATCTTATGGGCATGGATCTTTCAGTGGTCATCGATTGTGGTAATGGTGCTGCGGGCACGGTATTGCCGTCGCTTATTAAAAAAATGCATTGGTCTAAAGTTAATATGTTGTATGCAGAAGTTGATGGCACCTATCCCAACCATGAAGCGGATCCGGTTGTAGAAAAGAATATGCTTGATGTTAAAGAAATCTTAGCAACAACGCCAACACAACTTGGCATTGGGCTTGATGGTGATTGTGATCGTATGGTGCCGATGACTAAAAAGGGATATCTGGTACCGGGTGATAAATTATTAGCACTCTTTAGTAAATATGTGCTGCAAGAAAATCCGGGCGCGGGAATAGTTTTTGATGTTAAAAGTTCTGCGGCTTTGGTTGAACTGCTTGAAAATTGGAAAGCGAAGCCCTACATGGCTCCTTCTGGTCATTCGATTATTAAAACATATATGAAAAAGCATAATGCGCTTTTGGGTGGTGAATTAAGTTGCCACTTTTTCTTTAGCGATCGTTACTTTGGCTATGATGATGGTATTTATGCAGCAATGCGGCTCATTGAAATTTTAGTAGCAAATAAATCCACATTAGAAGATGAAATTAGTATGTTTCCCCAAAAATGCAGTTCTCCTGAATATCGGCTAAAATGTTCTGAAGAACAAAAAAGTAAAATTGTTGAGCGGGTTAAGGGATTATTTGCGCAACGCACTGATGTTACCATGATTACTATCGATGGGGTGCGTGCTAGTATGCCGTATGGTTGGGGTATTGTGCGAGCTTCTAATACGAATCCAGAAATTTGTCTGCGCTTTGAATCAGATTCTGAAAGTGGATTACACTCGGTAAAGCAAGATTTTTTATCTGCAATGCAGCCATTTTTTTCTGCTGCAGTGTTGCAAATGGTGAAATAAAAAAACGTGAGACCTGTAGGATTACATCTTCGCTTAACTGATTCGCTGCCAGACTTGCTAGAAAAAGCTCTGCGGTTAAAACTTTCTACGTTCCAATCCTTTTTGACGTACAGTAAAAGTGCTCAAAGTCGCGTATATTTTACCAATACGTTGATTAAACAATTTCTACAATTGCGGCGTGAGCATTTTAAAGATATCTATGCGCACGCTTCGTATTGGGTAAATCTTTCTAATAAAGAGCACAATGGCATGCATGTGCTTGCACAAGAGATTAGGCTTGCGCATCGCTTAGAATTTACCCATCTTGTATTGCATCCGGGTACAGCGCACGAATCGGCACCACGGCTTGAAGGTATCAACGTGCTTGCGTATAACTTGAATGAGTTACACAAAAAAGAACGTTCGTTAATATTTGTTTTAGAAAATACGGCACATGGCAACTTATCAATTGGTGGCGATCTTGAAGATTTTGAGCTGTTGCTCGAACGATTAGACCAACCAGAACGGATTAAATTTTGCATTGATACCGCGCATGCTTATTCATTTGGCTATGATTTGTGCGATCAAGAAAAGCGGACGCAGTTTATTGAACTTGCACAGCGGATATGTGGTGATCAGTTAGTATTGCTGCATGCGAATGATACGCTTGAAAAATGTGGTTCAAAAATTGATAAGCATGCCATCATTGGTACGGGGAATATTGGCAGTTCGTTGCAGCAGATACTTAACCATCCATATATGGTGAATATTCCTATTATCTTGGAATTGCCGGTAGTTACTGAACAGGATGAAGTTGCAGCGCTTGAACGGTTGCATGACTGGATTAAAAATTAAGGAATGAGAAATGAACATAGCAATTAATGGGTTTGGTAGAATTGGCAGAAATTTTCTACGAGCACTCTTAAAAGATTCGCAGGCGAGCAAAAAAATTACCGTTGCAGCGATTAATATTGGGCCTGGTGATATCAAATTGGCTGCACATCTTTTTAAATACGATACGTTGTTGGGACCATTTCAAGGTATGGTAGAGTTAGAAGAGAGCACTCTGGTAATCAATGGTAAACGCATTGCGTTACTTGCACAAATCGATCCGGTTAAAATTGATTGGCGCAACTATAATATCGATTGGGTGGTGGAATGTACCGGTAAATTTACCAAGCGTGAAGGGGCGCAACTTCATCTTGCTGCCGGTGCCAAACAGGTGCTCATTTCTGCTCCTGCACATGGTGAAGATGTTACGATTATTCCTGGCGTCAATTCAAATGCGTTTGATTCTAAAAAACATCAGATAGTTTCTTTGGGCAGTTGCACTACCAATGCTTTTTTACCCACATTAAAAGTGCTCAACGATGCATTTACCCTTACCCAGGGATTTATGACTACCGTGCATGCCTACACGAACTCACAACCGTTGCTTGATGTTGAGCGCTCTGATCCGCGCCGCGCTCGCGCTGCAGCTTTGAACATTATTCCAACGTCTACCGGAGCTGGTAAGTTGGTGGGCAAGATTTTGCCCGAACTTGAAGGCAAAATAGGGGCGTGTGCGCTGCGTGTTCCGGTTGGTAAGGTCTCATTAATCGATCTTTCTTTTACGGCTACCAAACCTATTACGGCACAAACAATTAATGATGCATTCACTAAAGCTGCACAAAGCAACCTCAAAAGCATCTTAACAATTACCCAAGAACCATTAGTTTCCAGTGATTTTAGCGGCAATGATCATTCAGTTATAATCGATGGGCTTTTAACGCAGACCCAGGGTAGTATGGGCACAGTTTTTGGTTGGTATGATAATGAGTGGGGCTACTCGGTGCGGCTCAAAGACTTTTTGATGAGTTGTTAGATCGGTGATATTCTTACGTGCCAGGCAAAATCTTCAATGTTATTAAACGATTAGGTGTATCTATGTTCAACTATGGCAAATCAGTTTTTCTTGCAGTACTTTTTGTTCTTTCTTATGGGCAGTTGCAAGCAGGTTTAAGAGAATATTGGAGCGGTATGAGTACTGCGGATAAACATATGACTGTTGCTGCGATTACAGCACTTCTTGGTCAGGGAGGAGCACTATTTATTTCAGACCAAAAAAGAAGTGATCACGTTGCCTCTATAGCATGCTTTGCATGGCTTTATGCGGCTGGAGCTGCTTGTGTAGATTATTACCAAACTGCAGAAGAGCAGAGAGATAATCTAAGCTTAGCAGCAACGAGCCTAGCGACAGTTGGTTCAGTGGGCCTTACCTATTGGTGTTGGTCTGATTCATATGCGCATCTTACCACGCCGGCAAGTTAATTATTGTAACTACTCCTTCTTCACAAATAATCAAATTTACTCTACGCTTAAAGGCATATTTATTTGATATTTTGATAGAGAGACGGGCCCATAGCTCAGTTGGTTAGAGCAATCGGCTCATAACCGAAAGGTCCCAGGTTCGAGTCCTGGTGGGCCCACCATCCTACGCTTCATCTTCGAAGACTAGCAAGAGTAGGGGAAGCTACGGATGGCAGGCCAGCCTTCGCCAAAAGGAAAACTATCTATTGTGCGTAGGATGCCCTCCGTCCTTCGACAAGCTCAGGATGAGCGAAAGTCCTTAGTGTCTTTAGTCCTGAGTAGGCCGATAGGCCGTATCGAAGGGATTTACAGCTTTTGCTAAACTTCAAAGAAAAGGCGAAGGATGGGTTGTGGCATAATTTTACTGCCACTTACGATGGCTTTTCTTCCTTTTATCTCATCCTGAGTAGGCCGATAGGCCGTATCGAAGGGTTAAGTAATGACCGAATTTCCATTAAATTCATTTATCGATCTTATTACTTTTGATCAAGGTCTGATTTCTATAGAAAAAGTACTTGATCAAAGTACGCAAGACATACGAGACATGCGTGCAGAAATTGGGGTTATTGATAAGCAAGCGCATGCATCAAGAAGCACCGTGCATGATTTACGTAAAGAGGTGGATGAGCATGAGTTGTTAATGAAAGAGCTTGATGAGCAGGCAAAAGAGCGCAGGCAGCGTTTAGAAAGTGCATCAAACCCTAAAGAATATTCTGCGTTGCGCCACGAAATTGAAGCTATTAAAAAAAAGCAGCACGATTATGAAGAAACATTACTCGCAGCTTGGAAGCTTTTAGAAGCAGCGCAAAAAGATTTGGAAGCTTCATCTATGTATCATGTGCAGCAAACTGCAGAACTAGAAAAAAAGATTCAAGAAAAAGAGCAACAAGTGATAGAGTTGACGGCACAATTTCAAGAAAAACTGCAAGAACGCCCCGCAAAAGAAAAGCTTGTGCCGCAGGAATGGCTCGATAAATATGCCACCATGCGTGCTCGTGTTGCTAATCCGGTAGTGCCAGTCAATATAGATTCATGCAGCGCATGTTATTATCTGATATCTGCGCAAGATATGCAGGCATTAAGGCGGCAGAAATTGGTGCAATGTAAGGATTGTTATCGGTTCTTGTATCTTCCAGCGGCACACGCCTCTGTTGCCCAACCGTAGCGCTGTGCAATGAAACAATTACAAATTTTTGATCCTAAAACAGAATCACCAAGCAACCATGAACATCATCATCAACATCCGTGGCGTCTTTTTGTAGATGGCGCCTCGCGCAATAATCCGGGCCCTTCAGGGGCCGGTATTTATGTGGTGCGCGATGCGCAAGAAATTTTAAAAAAAGGTTTTTATTTAGGTAAAAAAACTAATAACCAAGCAGAGTACTTAGCTCTTCTGCTTGGTATTTTTTGTTTGAAAAAGTCACTTAAAAAAGGTGAAAGTGTGGTAATTACTTCTGATTCTCAGCTGCTTATTCGGCAGTTGCGCAGCGAGTATAAAATCAAGAATCCGGAGCTTAAGGTACTGCATGCAGTAGCAATGAAGATGCTTGAAGAGCTTACGTATGAATGTTGCCACGTATTGCGCGTTGATAATCAAGAAGCTGATGCGATGGCAAATGAAGGTATTGATAAAAAAATTCCGGTTCCTGCCGGGTTTATAACTTTATTGCAGCAGCATGACGTTAAAATTACGTTTTAACCTTATTATTTTTTCGTTTCTTTTGGGTGCAGCTTTGCCTGCAGATGCCAAACGTTCAAGAAAAAAAAATAAGCCAAAAAAAGAACAAACTACCCAAGTTGTAGAACAGTCGCCAGCTGATATTGAACAAGAAACCAAAAAAATTGAAGCGGCGCAACAGAAGAAAAAAAAGTTCCATGTGTTGGTGCTTTTAGCAGAAAAAGAGTTGGATGACGAACAAGAATGGTTACTTGGCGCGGCCAAGGGTTTTGTCTTGCATGATATTCAAAATGATCGTCAACAAGTTGTGCTGGAAGACCAAAAAATAGCAATTTCTACGGCGCACAAACTTATCTATGTGAATGGCAAACGATCCTCTAAAAATTCATTTGCGTTACGTTCATTAAAGGGACACTTAGCGTACGGGATTAAACACTACCCGGGGTTCTTTATTGTTGCGCGTGATACTAAAAAAGCCTATCTGATCAATGTGGTTGATATCGAAGATTATTTACTTTCAGTGCTTTCTTCTGAAGGCTGGCCAGGCTGGCCGCTGGAGATGAATAAGGTGCTGGCAATTGCTTGCCGTAGTTATGTGACATCAATGGTATTAGAAGCTCAAGTGCAAGGGCGGTTGTATCATGTTAAAAGCACAAATGCGCATCAGACCTATCGTGGTGTACACAATAAAGGGCATTTAAAAGAAGCGATCGAGCAGACGCGTGGCATTTTTTTGGGCCATAATGAGAAACCGATTTTGGCGATGTTTGATGCGTGCTGTGGTGGTGTGGTACCCGCAAAAATTGCAGGGGTTAACTTTTCTAAGGCTCCTTATTTAAAGCGAAATTATGCCTGCAAGCATTGCAAACGTTGCAAGCTTTATGAATGGGAGGCATCGTATAACACCTATCAGCTGGAAGAATATTTTAAAGAAGAAATACCGTCTCTTAAAAAGCTGCGGGATGTGATAGTTACCAAAAAGGATCCTGCGGGGCTGGTGCAGCGAGTCTCATTAAAAACCCCGAGCAGGCATTTGCCAATTTCAGGAAAAAAAATATATTCATTATTGAAGAATCAGATAAAGAGTTTTTACTACTCAGTGAGTAAAAAAGCTCATTCTATAGTCTTTAAAGGCCGCGGCTATGGACATCATCTTGGCTTATGCCAATGGGGGGCACGTGAGATGGTGCGTGATGGGTGGGATCATAAGAGTATCTTAAGCTATTATTATCCGGGTACGACGTTCATGCGGCTTAAACCATAAACTATAAGGAGTTATCTCATGATAACTAAAGCGACACATGTGAGCCTGTTTGTTAAAAACCAGGACGATGCGAAAAAGTTTTACACAGAAAAGCTTGGCTTTAAAGTGCATACGGATGAAAACTTTAGTGGTATGCGCTGGTTGACCCTTAATGCTGGGGAACAGAAAGATTTCGAATTGGCTCTTATGCCAGCAGAAACTCCAGAAGAAGTGGCAATCGTTGGCAAACAAGGAGCCAAGAAGCCATTTATCTGTTTTCAAACAAATGATTGTAATGGTGATTATAAGAAATTGAGTGGCCTTGGCGTTAAGTTTGCAGAACAACCGACGCAGCATCCGTGGGGATTATCGGCTACCTTTGAAGATCTGTATGGTAATCTTTTATATATAGTACAGGTATAGGATAACCTTTATCGTAAATAAAAAAGGAGAGGGTGTGAGCATTAAAAAGAGAGTACTGTTTATCTTGGCAGTAATTGCCATGTCTTTGTTTTCTCAACCTATTTCAGCACAGGGTACCATGATGGACTGGGTCCAAAAATCCTGGACCAATCGCGGATTATTTATTGGTGGTGCATTTGCAACAGGTCTTGCAATGGGGGTAGTTTTTATTGGAGGTATGAATATGTACGCTAGTAAAAAGAGTTTTAAAGAATCTGTGCAAGATGGAGCAATTGCAGGAACTTTCTTTGGTGGTATGCTTGCTGCCATTACTCTTCTTGCGTTAGGTATCGATAGTTGTATGCGCGTAGTAATTCCAAATAAGGACACGCGAGAAGGTGTTTATTTAGCAGGGCATTTGGTAAGTATAATAGCTTCATAAGAAAGCCGAAGTATTATAAAAAAAGAGCGGAAATGATTAGGCACAAGAAGCTGAGTAGAACATCAATTTTTGTTTTCTGGATCTTATTTTTTTGTAGTTCGGTTACCTATGCAGTGTTTACGGTACCGGTGATAGACCCGTTACTTAAACGGGCAAATTCAACGTGGTTGCAGCGGGCGATTTTTATTGGTGGTGGGGCTGCAATTATGGGTGGTTATATGCTGTTGCCAAGTTTACCGCCAGGATTGTGGGAATATACCACAAAAAATCTTAAAGAATCGGCCAGTTCTTGGCCTATTTTCTCCTGGTTTGTAAGTAAGCCAAAGGAAGAGGCGCCAGAAGCTCATACGCAAGAATTTTTGAGTAGAACATCAGTTTTACCATTAACACATGCTATGTTAGGTGCTCTTGCAGCAACAGCTATTCTCAGTACTCACGCTCTTATAAACCTAAAAACTGCATCATTGGGTTCACTGGCATTAGTAAGTGCATTTTTTGTTGTATTAGCTGGACATAAACATGCGCCATTTTCACGTACATTGTCAGGTATCTTTGGTAGTCTATTTGCTACCTATTTTGCTTGGCGTCTCGAGCAAATCGATGTCGAATTACGAGATAATTGTCAACCCCCAGCCTTCAAAGCCGGAGGTTTTTTTGAGTATTTATACTGTTTGATGAGCGTTATCTATTTTTGTTCGAGATAGATATACACATCGTTATCCAAAATATAAGGAACAGTAGGCTTTGCTACTTGAGGGCCCGCATCTTTTACCACCAAGATAAACTGTCCTTCGTTATACTTTAATGCATCATTATCATCGAATCTAACATATTCAGGGTTAGCATAGCTTATATCTTGCAGTTTATGTTGTGCATGGCCTGCGGCTTTAACAAAGAGATATTTTCCATGTGCTGAGTTTGCAATTGCAAAGCCGTCGGTGCGGGTAATTTGTGCTCTTGGTGACAATTCAAATGCACATTGATGGACATCACCTTTAGCAAAAAGACCACAAGATGTTTGTATTTCGATGTAATTACCTCCATGATCTTCTTCGTTTTGTATCGTAAGTGTATATTTACTGTCATTTCTTACACCTTCAACCCATGACCATGCCATAAGTGGAGCTGACATGAACCCCATGCTTACGATAAATGCTAATCGAATGTGACTCTTCACCGATTCTCCTTTGTATTATGGGCCTTTATAATAGTTTCTATTGTTCAATATATATGGCATAGTGAGCAATTTTCAATATTTTTAAATTTTTCTATATGAAAATATCGGTATCAATGAGCTTTTAAAGCAGAATAATCGATATGCCCAACCAGGTTCTCAGGAGAAATGCGGTTTTTTTCTTCTGCACCAAACTTTTTACTGATATTGCCATTTTCTAAAACCCACAATTTGTTACCTAATGCCAAGGCAAGATTAGGGTCATGAGTAATGAGCAGGGTAGTGATACTGTGTTTTTTTAGATAATTGGTAGCGAAGGTAAGTAATTTAGTGGCGGATGCAGGATCGAGGGCGGCAGTTGGTTCATCGAGGAGTAAGAGACGGGGAGGCTGTAAGGTAGCCATAATAAAGGCGATCATTTGGCGTTGGCCGCCAGAAAGCATACCCATCGATTTATCAAGGAAATTTTCAAGATTAAGTGGTTTTAAGAGGTTTTCCACAATTTCTTTGGGAAAGCTACCCATCCCTGCAGTTAACCCTACCGGTTTACTTTTATAAAGGGCCATTGCGAGATTTTCAGCAACGGTCATGGAAGGGACCACACTAAACTTGGTATTTTGAAACAGACGACTAATGAGTGGTGCTCGTTGTACCTCATCGAGCCTGGTAATATCCACATCGTCTAATGTAATGCGACCTTGGGTTGGCTTTGTTTTGCCTGCAATCAGATCAAAAAAAGTACTTTTGCCCGCGCCATTGGCGCCTACAATGACCACAAAATCTCCATTTTCTATGGTGCACGAAAGAGAGTTCAAAACAACGTGGGATCCAAAGGCAACGGTGATGTTTTCTAGCTTTAACATTTTTTTACCTTTCGTTGACGGTGGTTGTTTTTTTCTTGAGCAATAACAAACTGATAATGAGCAGCGCCGTGACCAACTTATTCAGTTCAGGATCGAGTTGGAATTCAAACGTTGCGGCGATAATAATTTGATAGAGAATGGCGCCCAAAATCAGCGCGAGGCTCAAACGATTGTCAAACACTTCTGCAAGCATTAATCCTGCGAGTGCAACGATGAGTGTGCCAACCCCCGCCCAAATTGAAAAATAACCAACATATTGCACAAATAAAGCGCCGGCAAGTGCCGTGAGCATATTGGCCAGTGCGAGTGCCAGAATAGTATACCGATCAGCTCTTTTGCCAAGGTTGGTGAGCATTTGTGGCGAATCACCCAATGCACGGAGCATAAACCCAATTTGGGTGCTTAATAACCAACGGGCTGCAAACAACATAGATAAACATAAAGGTATTAAGATGAGTAAAAATTTCAGTGTTCCGGCACTGGCCGCAAGATCAAACATGGTTGGTATGCCACCTAATGTTTGATTGGCACCACCTAATTTTAAGGTGAGTGAAAAAAGTCCGGTGGTTACCACAATACCACTGATCAGGTTGTTCATGCCCAACTTGGTATTGAGTAATGCAGTAGCAATACCGCTTAATGCACCAACAATGAGAGCGCCGATGAGTGCAAGCCAGGGATTAACCTGATGCATGAGCAGAAAGGCCATCATCGCGCCGCCGATGCCAAAGCTTCCTTCAACCGTTAAATCATCAAACTTGATGATGCGACTGGTTAGATAGATGCCGATTACTACAAAGGCATAAATCAGACCACGTTCTACTATTCCTTGTCCAATTTCGAGTAACATTTTGAATTCCTTATTCTACAAATTCAGCACGAGCCGCAAGCTCAGTAGGCACGGTAATAGTAAGCAATTTTATCGTTTTTCTATTTAATATCACCTTATTTGCCGTTGCTTTTGCAATACAAACCTGCACAGGTGCTTGTTTTTCTTTCAACACTTTTATTGCCTTGAGTGCTGCAGCAACGCCGCCCTGATAATAATCGG
>Ga0207020_1047_pt1 | contig 25388 bp, 18 predicted proteins | sample Alteio_BWMinCont_48_FD_153500 | JGI IMG/M metagenome (GOLD analysis project Ga0207020, IMG submission 153500) | Enriched cells from forest soil in Barre Woods Harvard Forest LTER site, Petersham, Massachusetts, United States -... | ecosystem: Environmental > Terrestrial > Soil > Temperate forest >... | reverse complement strand
CCCCGATAGGGATGGAACCTGACGAGTCCTACGACGAGCGTAGGAAAACCGGTATGACCAAGTTTAATATCTTAGCAGCTGAGGTGCTTAGGCGCCAACTTTAATTGCCGTTGCGAGAAGGATGCGCACTATCTAAGAAACCAGAAAAACCTGGTTTCTTAGAAGTATCCTTTCACATCGAAGACTAAGTATTCATCCAAAGCGGTGCATGGCCAAATTGCCATGCACCGCTTTTTTTTATAAACAGACCTCTTTCGAAACTAAGGTTCTGTCGATTTTCGGGTTCTTTTGAGTCGCTTTTTGATTCTTTTTTGGGGGGTAATATCAACATTCGTATATTACCCCCCAAAAAAGAATCGAAAATCGGCCAAAAGAATCCCGAAAATCGACGAACCCTTAGTTTCGAAGGAGGTCTAATAATCGAGGCACATGGCCTTGCGCACTTCGGAGAGGGTTTGGGCGGCGACGGCCTTGGCGCGTTCGGTGCCTTGCAGGATGATCTGCATCACGGCGCCGCGATCTTTTTCTAGTTCGGCGCGGGCGCAGCGAATGGGTTCGAGCTCAGCCTGGACGACCTCGGCGAGCCGTTTTTTTACGACAGAGTCGCCAAGACCTCCGCGCTTGTAGTGGGCTTTCATCTCCTCGAGTTTTTCCTTTTCGGGATCGAAGACATCGAGGTACTCGAATACGGGGTTGCCTTCGACATGGCCGGGATCTTCCACGCGTAAGTGTTGAGGGTCGGTGTACATCCCTTTGATTTTTTTTGCGACCACATCGGCAGAATCCGAGAGAGAAATCGCATTGCCGATCGACTTGCTCATCTTCGCTTTGCCGTCAGTGCCGGGCAGCCGAGCGGCGACGGCGGGGATAAGGGCTTCGGCCTCTACGAGCACGTTCGTGTTGTAGATCCGGTTGAAGTGGCGGACGATCTCGTTGGACTGCTCGACCATAGGGAGCTGATCGGCGCCGACGGGAACGATGTTCGCTTTGAAGGCCGTGATATCGGCCGCCTGACTGACGGGGTAGACCATGAACCCGGCCGGCACGCTTTCCCCATAGCCTTTTTGGATGATTTCCTGTTTGACGGTGGGGTTGTGTTTGAGGCGGTTCCACGTAACGAGGTTGAGGTAGTAAATGGTCAACTCGAATAACTGGGGCAAGAGCGACTGGATGAAGATCGTTGTCTTATTGGGATCGAGCCCGACGGCGAGGTAATCGAGGGCGACTTCCATGACGTTTTCGCGGACTTTTTGCGGCTGATGAAAGTTGTCGGTCAGCGCTTGCACATCGGCCAACATGACAAACTGCGTGCAGGTCTCCTGCAACTTCAAGCGATTTTTTAACGAGCCGACATAATGGCCCAAATGCAGCGGTCCGGTGGGTCTGTCTCCGGTGAGCACAATCTTTTTCATATTGGAATAATGTAGCCAATTCTCTTGATTAAATTCGAGGATTATGTGAGTAATAATTGCCATGGAAAAACAGCCCGAACATATAGGACGATATTCGCTTATCCGCAGTTTAGGCAAGGGAGGGATGGGGGAAGTTTTTCTCGCATTCGATGAGAGCTGCGGTCGTCAGGTGGCGCTTAAGCGGATCCGCATCGAACTCAAAGACAACCCCGTCATCAAAAATAGATTTTTACGAGAAGCGCGTCTCGCCGCGCAACTCTCTCATCCTAACATCATCGCCATCCATACCATTGAGCAAGAAGGAGGCATCTCTTTCTATACCATGCCGTTTATCGAAGGCGAAACTCTGCGCACCATCCTAAAAAAGGCTCGTCTCGAAGAAAATCAGGGGTTGGTAGAAAATCCTCGTGGCAACTCACTGTCCTCGCTTGTCAGGATCTTCCTGAGTGTCTGCCAAGCGATCGCCTATTGCCATTCCAAGAATATTCTCCATCGCGACCTCAAGCCCGAGAATATCCTAGTCGGAAAATTTGGAGAGACCATGATTGTCGATTGGGGGCTTGCCCAATACGCCGATGATGCCAATGAGGACGAGACGGACGACGGCAGCGACGAGAAGGAAGAAACTCCTGGAGAGTTTACGAGGCCCGGCAAGGTAGTGGGCACATTGGCCTATATGGCGCCAGAAAGGGCCCTGCACCAGCCAGCGACCTTTTCCACGGACCTTTATGCTCTCGGCTCTATCCTCTACCAGATTCTCACGCTCCGCATGCCTTTTAAGCGACCCAGCATGAAGGCCTTCCGCGCCAACATGGCAAAAGAGCTACTGATCGATCCTATCGAAGCGGCCCCCTATCGCGATATTCCGCCCCAGCTCGCTGAGGCGGCCTGTCGCTCTCTCGCTGCCGACAAAGAAAAGCGGTATCCCGCCGTCGCCCATCTAATTGCAGAAATCGAGCGGTACAGCAAAGGTCTTCCGGAATGGATGCCTGCAGCACGGCTGCGCGTACACGAAAAAGAGGACTGGGAATTCCAAGAACACGTTACCTGGACCCAGCATCTCGCCGTTGCGCGTGCCGAAGGCACTTTGGAATGGGTCTGGATGATGGTGTCGAAGGCCTCACTGCTGGGGAATTTTAAGATCGAAGCCACAATCCAACTGGGAGAGAAGGGCCGCGGCGTCCACTTTCTCTTTGCCATCCCCGAAAAAAAGCGTCTAAGCCGCCTTGAAGAAGGGTGGGCTCTCTGGGTCGGCTCGCCTACGCACCCGGGATGCACGCTCTCTCGTGCCCGCATCGAAGTACTCGCCCTTCCCCATGTCTCTCTCGAGCCGGGAAAAACGCACCTCATCCGTATCGAAAAAATCGGAGAGCGGCTCGAGTGTTATCTCGATGACACCTTGCTTTTTCATTATCTCAGCCCGCTGCCGATCATCGGCTCGCACGTCGGGGTTATCACCCACGACGACCTTTTTTCTATCGAGTCGATCGCCCTTTTTTCCGGCAGCCATAACGCTACGATCAACTGTCTGGCTGTGCCGGACGCCTTCCTCGAGCGGGCTGAATACGCACACGCGTTGGGGGAATACCGCAAGATCGCCTTCTGTTTCAAGGGAAGGGGCGAAGGGAGCGAAGCGCTCTTCCGCGCAGGAATGACTTTGCTAGAACAGGCGCTCGATGAAAAATCAGCAAGAGAGAAAAAGAAGCGCCAGCAAGAGGCCTTCGAAGAGTTCGATCGGCTCAGGAAAACACCCGCGGCACCGCTCGAATATCTCGGTAAATCGCTCATCTACCGTGCGAGCCAAGATACCGAAGAAGAGGTGAAGTGCCTCGAACTCGGCATGCGTAAATACAGCGCCCACCCCCTTCTTTCCCTCTTACAAGAACAGATACTCTACCGCATGCATGAGGCGTGCCACAAAAACCGCACGGATGCCTACGCATTCGCTCTCTTAGCGCTCCGGCAAATTCCGCTCGCAGTAGGGGCGCCCGAACATCGGCTTCTTTTGCACAGATTGCGCGATGATCTCGAGCCTGTACCTTTCTTTATGCCGACGCTTGAGCCCTCCGATGACGACCTCGCGATCCAACTAGGCTTTTGGCTCGCGCACCGGCGCATTTTGGAGGAGATTGCCGCCAAACCTTTAGTACACGCTGTACTAGATCCTCTTGTCGAGAGCAATTGGTGGTTCGCCATGCTGGAACTCGGCTATCCGCTCCCCGCCCCCCGCGAATCCTGGCAGATGATCGCTAAAAGATCGCAGCGCGACCTCAACTCTGCCATCGCCCTCTATCGAGAAAGCGGCGAAGAAAATCCTCGTTTGTTAAGGCATCTTCTTCAGAAAGGCTGCGATGCTCGCTTACAGGGCAAATCAGTGACTTTCCTCGAAACACCTGAAATATCCTCAGCGATCGAAAGGGCCAAAACGTTTTTTCACCTCGCTGGCCATGAATGGGAGGCGGCGGCCTCTCTATGCGGACGTTATAGTGCCGAGGAGCTGAAAAAGGAAGCCCACCACCTCTTTGTCCCCTACGGTTGCTACCTCTGCCACACAAAGGGAATCGAGGCCGCGCTGGAGCATTTTTCCGACCTCTCCACCACCCTATCCCCTTCCACAGAAGCCCTTTTGGGCCACTATCTGCGCGGCAGGACGCCCGGGAAAATCGCCCCCTTCCTATGGCAGCGTAAAGAATTAGTACGACAGCTCGCTATTTTTTACTCTTGCGCTGGGAATCGCGAGCGTGTTAACACTTTGGCCAAACAAATTCAGAGAAGCCGTGTCCACATCCCCCCTTATACTGGAGTGTGACAAACGCTCGTTTCTCGCGCTTGTAGTGCGCTTTCATCTCTGCTATTCATTTTAAAAAAAATCATCTGTGCGTTGTGAAAGTTCCAATACGACATTTTTGAAAAGAATTTGTTCCTTACCCATAGAAGAAAGGAAATTATTCCATCTTTGTTGAGTCTCTTTGGCATCATAAAATGCGGGTGTAAAGGCTATAGGACGCTGGAGAGGAGTTTTGCGATTTGCAAATACCTCACGGATAGCGGTATTTAACTTTTCTGGTTCTATCTCATGATGCTGTAAGATCGTCCACAGATCGTAAAAGTCTTTCATACGAGTATTAACAAGAGCAAGTTTTACAACAGATTCGAGCTTTTCAGCTATAACAGTTTCCAGAGTATAGCCTAGCAAGGATGGCTCAGGCATTCCTAAAAGAGTTGGATATTGAATCTTTTGAGGTTTAGGAATGACGACATCGTTAAACCCAATGTCGATGAGAACGGGCATTTTTGTTGTGAACAGCTTTGCCGAGAAACTACTGCTTACACCATTAGACCTCTTTCGAAATTAAGGTTCGTCGATTTTCGGGATTATTTTGGCCGCTTTTTGATTCTTTTTTGGGGGGTAATATCAACATTCGTATATTACCCCCCAAAAAAGAATCAAAAATCGGCTCAAAAGAACCCGAAAATCGACAGAACCTTAATTTCGAAAGAGGTCTATTGTAATCCCCACCGGTCTGTGTTTGGCGAAGAATGAGTTTCTGAGTGTCGAAAGTGATTCCATCCTCCTCACAGGTTATTCCTGACACTTCTGTGATGATTCGCTGTAAATTATCAATCTGGTTAGATGTTCTAGCAAGTAGATCGATGTCCATGGTAGCGCGATGATCCATTGAATCCCAAACTTTCAGCATGAGGCCACCTTTCAGAAAAAATTTCTCAGTGTGTGGGCTAATGCTAAGGCGGTATAAAAATCTCTCCATAGCATAGTAACGGAGAATTTCATCGAATGGTCGATTTCTTTGTTCTGATAGATTCTTTAATCGTTGGCGTATTGACTCGCCAAGGTTCTTTTTAGGTTTTTCAACTGCTTTATCCACTGACGATTGTCTCCATAATTGGTTTTAAAATCTTCTCAACGCGAAACAGTTTAGCATATTCAAAGAGTTTATCCAGGTTTGTTTTTCTGCCATGCCAGTACATCTTTAGTGCCTCAAGAACGACATCCATGCCAATTTTGTTGCGAAACTTCACGCAATCAACCAAGGTCTTCTCCACGTCAAAGATCTTGAATGTACATCCATCAATCGAATGTTCCTGAACTCCTGTTTTCAATAGTTTTTCAGTATACCAAAAATAACGCATGGGAGGGAAAGCGATTGCAGGCTTATGTGTCCGACTCGGCAAAGCTACGTAGACGAAATGAGGGATTTGAGTGGTGATTTCATGAAATGCCAGAGCAGAAATAAGACAAATGACCCCGCTTGGGACCTTTTTGGCGACCGGAATAAAATCAGGTAAGGAGGGAGCCGGCATTTCGGCAAGTCGATATAAGCCCCTACTAACGACCTCTAAATCTCCTCTGTCTCGAAGGGTATAAAGTTCCCGACGGTGTATACCAACGGCAATAGCCTCCGACATGGTGAGGATCCCCCCCTCCTTCCGGAATGCAGCCAGTGCTAGTTCAAGCTTGGATTTTTTCTGCATGGTACAAAACCGCGGACTATTTCATTTATATCCGTAATATTGTACCAAAACACCGGAAATGTCAAGGATCTCGGCAGATTTTACTCTTGCGCTGGGAATCGCGAGCGTGTTAACACTTTGGCCAAACAAATTCAGAGAAGCCGTGTCCACATCCCCCCTTATACCCAAAGTTGAGCACCGAAAGGTCGTCTACGAGGGTTATTTTGACGTGCAGGTCGAGATGCTCTCGCTGCCGCATACCCTTCAGCCGATCCCCTACACCAGCCTGCTTTGTGCCGAAGAGGCGACTGTCGTCATTGCAGAGACGGAAGACGGCCGGCTCGTCGTCAACAAAGAGTACCGCCATCCATCAGGTTTATGGCTCTATGGCTTTCCCGGTGGACGGCTTGACGGGGGAGAGACCCCCCTCATGGCGGGCACGCGCGAGTTGCGCGAGGAGGCGGGTTTCGAAGCTGTGAGCTGGCATTACCTCGGTACCGCCTTTTCCCTCCCTGCCATCTGCAGTCAAAAAGTTCATTACTTTTTTGCCGAAAAGGCTCAGCAAACAACTGCTCCTCAAAAAGAACCTTTAGAGTTGATCTCCACCTTGCTCATGGAAAAAAAGGAGCTTTTAGAAGCGATCCGCGCAGGTGCTCCTACCGACGGCATCCTACTGACCGCCCTCTCCTTTTTAACTCTTGCTAGGCAAGGCACTTAGAGAAACACTTTATAGTTTACATCAAGCACTTCTGCGAGCTTATGCGCCATTTTTTTGCTGATCGGGCGCTTGCCATATTCCATTTCAGAAATATGATGTGGCAGCACCCCAATTTTTTCAGCTAATTGCTTCTGAGTTAATTCAGCCTTAAAACGAGCTCCTCTAACCGCAAGTCCAGTTTCTGTATATTTTTCAATATTGGCTTTTGCAGCCTCGCGCCAAGGAATGCTTTTTTTCTTCTTAGAAGAGGAAGTTGTCTTTTTGCTTATAGCTCTAGTACGGCGTATTTTCGTGTGTACCGACATAAAACACCTCAATTTTTTGGTAATATTTTTCTCTATAAATCTTATGCAAGGCGGACAAACATTCCGCTAAGCGAGTTGTCCGGGCTTTCACTAGACAATGAAACCTGCTTAACTATATACTTTTCGCTACTATGACAGAAGAACTCGCTAAAGCCTACGATCCTACACTCGTAGAAAATAAATGTTCGCTACTTTGGGAAGAGCTGAAGCTCTTTCGCGCAGATCCCGCCAGCCCTAAGCCTCCCTATTGCATCGTCATCCCGCCTCCGAATGTGACGGGCGCTTTGCATATGGGCCACGCCCTCGTCAACACGCTGCAGGATATCCTGATCCGATGGAAGCGGATGAGCGGCTTCGAAACGCTCTGGGTTCCCGGTACCGATCACGCGGGAATCGCCACGCAGACGGTCGTCGAGCGGATGCTGATGGCAAAGACCGGCAAGCGACGCAAAGATTTCTCCCGCGAAGAGTTCTTGACGCATGTCTGGAAATGGAAAGAGGAGTTCGGCGGCAAAATTCTCGAACAGATCAGGAGGCTCGGCTGCTCATGTGATTTCACGCGGCTAGCCTTTACGATGGACGCGCAGCGCAACCGCGCCGTGCGCACGATGTTCAAGAAGATGTTCGAGGGCGGCCTTATCTATCGCGGCGACTACCTCGTCAACTGGGATCCTATCACACAGACGGCGCTCGCCGACGACGAAGTGGAACACGAAGAACGCTCTTCTTTTCTTTGGCACTTCCGCTATCCCTTAGAAGATGGAACGAGTTTTATCACGATTGCGACCACGCGGCCGGAAACAATGCTAGGCGATGTGGCTGTGGTTGTGCATCCTAACGATCCGCGTTATCAAGCGCTGATCGGCCGCAAAATTAAGCTACCCCTTACGGACAGATCGATCCCTATCATCGCCGACGGCATGGTCGATATGACATTCGGCTCGGGAGCTGTGAAAGTGACTCCCGCCCACGATCATAATGACTACGTATTAGCGGGACGCCATGCACTGCCGATGCTCAACATAATGACGCCAGATGGCCGCATTAACGAAAACGGCGGCCCTTTCGCCGGTTTGACGATGGAAGAGGCGCGCAAAGCCGTCGTAGAAGAGATGAAAAACCTAGGCCTCCTGGAAAAAATCGAACCCCACCACCACCGCGTCGGCATCTCCTATCGCTCAAAAGCCGTCATCGAACCTTATCTTTCGAAGCAGTGGTTTGTGCGCGTCAGCAGCTTCAAAGACGAACTCCGCAAGATCGTCGAGACCAAACAAGTGGAACTCCTTCCCCCCCATTGGGAGAACACCTATTTCCACTGGATCGACAACTTGCGCGATTGGTGCATCTCGCGCCAGCTCTGGTGGGGACACCGCATTCCCATCTGGTATAACAAAGATAACCCCGAGATCATGATCTGCAGCGATACGGAAGAGGCGCCTCCAAAGGTCGCTGCAGAGCCTAACAACTGGGTGCAAGACGATGATGTCCTCGACACATGGTTTTCTGCTGGGCTCTGGCCCTTCAGCACACTCGGATGGCCCGACAATACGCCCGAGTTGCAGCGCTTCTATCCCAATGCTACGCTCGTCACCGGCCACGACATTCTCTTTTTCTGGGTCGCGCGCATGATCCTCATGGGCACGTATGCGATGCATAAGCCTCCTTTCCCCCAGAGTTTTTTGCATGGTCTGATCTACGGAAGGTCCTATTGGCGCTTTGATAAGACGGGCGCCATCCAATATGTCCAAGGAGAAGAGAAGAACGCCTACGATCTCGGCAAGCCAGTTCCAGCGGACGTGCACATGAAATGGGAAAAGATGTCGAAGACGAAGGGCAACGTCATCGATCCTTTGGAGATCATCGACACTTATGGGACAGACGCCATGCGTATGGCTCTTGCCGCCAGCGCCACAGAGGCGCGTCAGATCGACCTCGACAGGCGACGTTTCGAAGAGTTTAAGAACTTCGCCAATAAAATCTGGAATGGAACGCGTTTCGTACTCATGAATATCGCAGATCTCACGAGCGAATCCCTTTCTCGCGGTATCAAACGCTCTTCTTTACAGCTCGAAGATAAGTGGATTCTCTCTCTCTTAAGCCGTACGATCCGCGATGTTGAGTCCCACTTAACGGGCTACGCCTTCGACAGGGCGGCCACCCAGGCCTACGAATTCTTCTGGAAAGAGTTCTGCGCCTACTACGTCGAGCTCACCAAACCCACACTAAGCGGTAAAACAGGTACAGGTGAAGAAAGGGAAAACAAACAGAAGGTCTTGCTCATCGTCCTCACCGCTTCGATTCGCTTGCTGCACCCGATGGCTCCTTTTATCACTGAGGAGCTCTTCCAGTTTTTGCGCTTGCGCTTCCCCGCTTACGCCGCACAAAAAGAAGCCGATCCTTATACCACGGATTTGTTGCACGCCCTAGCAAAGCCATCGTGCGCCATCGCGCCTTTTCCGAGAGTCCTATGCCCCGAGGATATCCAGCCGAAGATCGAAGAGCAGTTCGCCTTCGTAGACACACTCGTCCATGCAGTCCGCAATATCCGCGCGGAAATGCAGATATCGCCCGGCACCTCCGTCGATGTCTTCGTGATCGGCAAAAAGACCGATCCTCTCTTCGTCCTCGCCGAAGAGAGTGAGCGCATAATCCGCGCCCTGGTGCGCATCCAGACTCTCTCATTTGTGGAACAGGAGCCTAAGAAGGACCTCTCTTCGACGGCCGTCATCGGCCACCTGCGCCTACTCGTCCCGCTTCCCCAAGAAATGCAAGAGAGAGAACGGCTCCGCCTCATCAAAGAGCGCGAAAAGCTCGTGGCGCAAGAGAATCAGACGCGCACACAGCTATCGAATGCCGACTTCATCGCAAAAGCGCCGCCTGCCCTCGTCGACAAACTCAAGTACCAAGCCGCCGACATCGAGCGGCAGCTCCTCGAGATCGGCAAAAAACTCACCCTTTTCGAAAACCTCTAAGACCATTGACATGTTTTCGATGCTTTATGTAGGATGGTCAATTGGCTTTTTTATTCCCCATTTGGACCCCTCTGCATGACTAGGATTCAATCGGCTTTACCTCCAATGAGGAGATCCCATTTGTTTTTAGAAAATGGTCTTGCCTTTGCGGGAGTTTCTCCGCAGTGGCAAGAAGGGGTCTTTCGAGGAGAAGTCGTTTTTTCTACTGGCATGACAGGCTATGAGGCTTCCCTAACAGACCCTTCCTATGCCGACCAGATTTTAGCCTTTACCTATCCTTTGATAGGAAACTACGGCGTTCCCCCGGAGGAATATTGGGAATCGGAAAAAATCTACGCTGCGGGTGTTGTGGTCTGCAACACATGCAACAATTGGAGCCACGGCAAAAGCATCCACTCTCTCGCGCAATGGTTAGAAAAGCAAAGCGTCCCTTTAATCAGCGGCGTCGATACACGTGAGCTCACAAAAACCTTAAGAGAAAAAGGAACGATGCTAGGGGCCATTTCTTCCCATGACACTGCACCATCCTCCTTTGAAGAGAACACAGCGATCCCAGTTTCGGAGCGCGTCTCTACAAATAAAAAAATTATCTATGGCTCTCACGGAAAAAAAATTATCGTCGTCGATTGTGGGATGAAAACGAATATTTTGCGCAAGTTACAAAAATTTCCTGTCCAAATTTTGCGGGTTCCCTTCAATTATGACTATTCGCAAGAAGATTACGATGGCATCTTCCTCTCTAACGGACCCGGCAATCCTGAAAATTACGTCGAAACAATCTCTATTTTAGCTAAGGCCATGCAAAGAAAAAAACCAATCTTTGGCATATGTCTCGGAGCTCAACTCCTGGCTCTTGCTGCCGGAGCCAAAACTTACAAACTCGCCTACGGACACCGCGGACACAATCAACCGTGTATGGAAATAGAAACTAAAAAGTGCTTCATAACCAGCCAAAATCATGGCTACGCCGTTCTGGAAAATTCGCTACCTAAAGACTGGCGAGTGAGTTTTCGCAATTTGAATAATCACACTGTAGAAGGAATCTCCCACAATTCACTTCCCTTCTCTGCCATCCAATTTCATCCGGAAGCTGTTCCTGGACCCACAGATACCGAATGGCTTTTTGAACAATTTTATTCATTATTATGAGCATGGACAAAGTACTCATTCTCGGTTCAGGCGGGCTGTGTATCGGGCAAGCAGGTGAGTTTGATTATTCAGGGTCGCAGGCGATAAAAGCCCTAAAAGAAGAGGGCCTAACGACTGTTCTGATCAATCCCAATATTGCGACGGTACAAACGGACGAAGGCTTGGCCGACCAACTCTATTTGCAGCCTTTAAATGTGGAGATGGCGACAAAAATCATCGAGAAGGAGCGCCCCGATGCGATTCTGCTCGGATTTGGTGGACAAACCGCCCTCAATTTAGGCATCGCCTTGCACGATGAAGGTATTCTAGAAAAATATGGCGTGAGAGTTCTAGGGACAAGTGTCGAGACGATCCGCATCACTGAAGATCGCTCGTTGTTTAAGGAAGAACTCGCAAAAATTGGCGTGGATACCCCCCACAGTTTTGCTGCGAGAACAATCGAGGAAGCCCTGGATGCTGCTGCTGAGATCGGTTACCCTTTGATGATGCGAGCTGGGTATTCGCTCGGGGGATTAGGATCGGGAAAAATCTCTAGCGAGGAAGAACTTCTTGTAAAAGCTCAAGAGGCTTTTAACCATGCGCCTCAAATTCTGATCGAGGAGTATTTAGAGGGTTGGAAAGAAATTGAATACGAAGTCTTGCGCGACGCTGCAGACAATGCCATCACGGTCTGCAACATGGAAAACCTCGATCCTATGGGTATTCATACAGGAGAGAGTATTGTCGTTGCACCCTCTCAGACCTTAACGAATCAAGAATACTACCACTTACGTGAAGTCGCCCTAAAAACTGTGAGGCACTTAAAGGTAATCGGAGAATGCAATGTTCAATACGCCCTGCATCCTTCCACGGGACAATATCGCGTCATCGAAGTCAATGCGCGTTTATCTCGATCAAGTGCGCTGGCCTCTAAGGCCACAGGTTATCCTTTAGCATTTATCGCTGCCAAACTTGGACTAGGGCTACTTTTGCATGAGTTAAAAAACCATGTCACCCAAGAGACTTCTGCATTTTTCGAACCCGCTCTCGACTACATCGTCGTAAAAATGCCGCGCTGGGATATTCAAAAGTTCAAATCCGCCAATCGCAATATCGGTTCGGAAATGAAAAGCGTAGGAGAGGTGATGGCCATCGGGCGTTCTTTTCCGGAAGCCCTTCAAAAAGCGATTCGAATGTTGAATATCGGCCTGCAGGGAATTTGCGACTACCCCTCTGCGATTCCCGATCTGAAAAGTGAAATTCATCAAGCTACGGATCGTCGATTGTTTGCGATCTATCAATATTTTAAACAAGGTGCAACTGTCGACGAGGTGCATCAGCTCTCCAAAATCGATCCCTGGTTTCTCTATTACATCCAGGATCTCGCTTACTTCGAGACAGAGATCAGGGAGCCGGGTCTCCTCACTCCTGAAGTTTTACGAGAAGCCAAAAGATCGGGCTTTTCTGACGCCTCGATTGCAGCCTTGCGCGGAGTCAAAGAATTAGAGATCCGCGATGAACGCCTCCGCCTAAATGTCCGTCCCTATGTCAAACAAATCGATACGCTAGCCGGAGAATTTGCCGCCCACACGAACTATCTCTACATGACCTATCACGGCGGCAGCGATGATATACTCCCACCTGATTCACCTCCTATTACCGTTCTAGGATCGGGTCCCTATTGCATAGGGTCCTCCGTGGAATTTGACTGGTGCGCAGTCAATGCCTTGAAGAGCTTGCGCCAGTTGGGTGAAGTCACGGTGATGATCAACTCCAACCCAGAAACCGTTTCCACAGATTATGATGAATCTGATCGCCTCTATTTTGAAGAACTTTCGCTAGAAAGAGTGTCCGATATCGCCGATTTCGAAAAACCTAAAGGGATCATTGTCAGTGTCGGAGGGCAGATAGCCAACAATCTGGCTATTCCTCTTGCCCGTCAAAAATATCCCATTTTGGGCACCCCCGTCACCTGTATCGACCAGGCAGAGGATCGACAAAAATTCTCCTTTCTATTGAATCACTTAAGAATCGATCAGCCCGATTGGGAAGAAGCGGGGAGCGTGGCCCAGGCTAAAGCCTTTGCCCAGCGTGTCGGCTATCCCGTTCTCGTGAGACCCTCCTATGTGCTTTCCGGAGAGGCCATGAACGTCATCTACAACGATCACGATCTCGATCATTTCCTCAAAAAAGCCACCATTTGTTCAAAAGGACATCCCGTGGTGCTCTCTCAGTTCATCGTAAACGCTCAGGAGTTAGAAATTGACGGCGTGGCGAAAAAGGGAGAAGTCCTCATTCAGGCCATTGCCGAACATATCGAACAAGCCGGCGTGCATTCGGGAGACGCCACGATCGTGATCCCCCCTCAACACATCTACCTGGAGACCATCCGACAAGCGAAAAATGTCACCAAGCAGATCGTTAAGTCACTGCAAATTACCGGCCCTTTCAATATCCAGTTTATTGCCAAAGAAAAAGCCATCAAGGTCATCGAATGCAATGTGCGAGCTTCGCGTTCCTTTCCTTTTATCTCTAAAGTCACGCACCACAATTTCATCGACACAGCCATAAAAGCGATTCTGGACCAGCCCACCACAGTACAATGCGAGACTCTAGAGCTCAACTACGTAGGAGTGAAAACCTCGCAATTTTCCTATAATCGCCTGAAAGGCGCCAATCCAGTCGCACAAGTGGAAATGGCCTCAACAGGAGAAGTAGGCTGTCTGGGAGACTCTTTCCATGAAGCCTTTTACCGTTCATGGCTCTCGACGGGACAAAAAATCCGTGGGAGGCGGCTGCTTTTGAGTATTGGCGGCGATACGCCTAAGCTCAAATTGCTTCCGGCCATTCAAAAACTCGATCGTGCGGGCTTTGAACTCTATGCAACTGGCGGGACGCACGACTTCCTAGCATCGCGTGGCATTGCCAGCCGGGCGCTTTATAAGGCCAGCGAGGGCATGCATCCCGATCTGCGACAACGAATCGCTGAAAAACAGGTCGATCTCATTGTGAATATCCCTACCAATCACGCTCCAAAAGGGATTACGGATGGCTATATCGCAAGGCGCCTTGCGATCGATCACAATATACCTCTTATTACCAATTTGCAGATTGCCCAGCTTTTCTTGATCTGTCTAGTCGACTGCAACCTCAATGAATCCCCCGTAAAATCATGGCAAGAGTATGTGAACCTATCCTAATTTCCGTGCCCGCGTGCGTGCCCGTGCCCGTGCCCGAAGAACCGATCGGGCACGGGCACGGGCACGCACACGGGCACGAAAAAAATATACGGAAGGAGTATATGTTTATCTCGCGTGATATCATTTCGATGAGCGATTTTACAAAACAAGAGATCGTCGCCATTTTGGACTACGCAGAACAGCTAAAAGTATCTGCCGTACCACTTTTGCGAGGAAAAATATTAGCGAATTGTTTCTTTGAACCTTCGACAAGAACGCGCTTATCGTTCGAAACAGCGATGAAACGCCTTGGCGGCGAAGTGATTGGATTTGCAGATGCTAAGACTACCTCGGTAGCTAAGCGTGAATCCCTTTACGATAGTATGAAGGTCATCGGCCAATATGCCGATCTTATCGTCATCAGGCATCCTCTTGAAGGAGCCGCGCGACTGGCGGCAGAAGCGACAGATACACCTGTCATCAACGCCGGCGACGGGAGCAACCAGCACCCCACGCAAACTCTCCTCGATCTCTTTTCGATACGAGAGTGCCAAGGCAAGCTGGACGGTCTTCATATCGCCTTCATGGGCGACTTTCCACACGCCCGCACCTTGCATTCCTTAATTCAAGCCTGTTCCCTTTTTGATGTGCGCATGTACTTTGTCATCTCCCACGGCCTCGATTTGCCAAAACCGATGTATGACGAATTAAAAAGTCGCAGCATCCTGTTTTCCATTCACGCTTCCGTGGAAGAGATCATCCCTAAGATCGATATCCTCTATGTCACACGCCTGCAAGAAGAGCGCTTTCTGGATAAAAACGAGTATTTGCAAAAACAACCGATCACATTGACACCTCAGAAGCTGGAAAACGCTAAACCGACCCTCAGAGTGCTGCATCCTCTTCCGAGGGTCGATGAATTAGACCCTCAGCTCGATGCAACGCCCTACGCCTACTATTTTGAGCAATCTCAAAATGGGATCTGCTTAAGACAAGCCATCATCAATCTCTTAGTTGGGGTCACAGGATGAACGTTCCTTCCACAGAATTGTCTACAGAAAAGGAAAATAAAAGCCTGGCTGTCGTTGCCATCGAAAATGGGACTGTCATCGATCACATCCCCGCCGGTAAAGGAATACTTATCCTACAGTTGCTAGCTCTAGAAAGTCATCGCAACAAGGTAACCGTCGGCATGAATTTGCCAAGCGCCCAAATGAAAGCTAAAGACCTGATCAAAATCGAGAATCGGGAGCTCCTATTCAGTGAAACATCGCAAATTGCTATTTTTGCCCCACGCGCCACCATTAATATCATCGAAAACTATCATGTGGCAAAAAAATATGTGGTCGAGCTCCCTACATCCATCGAACATTTTGTGATTTGCCCTAACCCGCGCTGCATCACCAATCACGAAAAGGTTTCCCGTCAGTATGAGGTCAGCTCGTTGCGTAAGCAAGAAATCCTCCTGAAATGCAAATTCTGTGAAAAAACATTCAATCGCTCAGAAATCAACCGCTACTCTTTTGGTTCTTCATGAAAGAAGGATTGACAGCGCTTCCGGCTCTTATCGATCCGCATGTACACTTCCGCACTCCAGGAGCTACTTACAAGGAAGACTGGATTTCCGGCGCCAAGGCTGCTATCCAAAGCGGCGTGACGACAGTTTTTGACATGCCGAATAACACCCCCAGCTGCACAACTTTACAAGAGTTGCAAAACAAGCACGCCCTCATTCAGAACCAATTGGAAGAAGCGGGAATCCCTTTGCGTTATCATCTCTATTTCGGTGCTGACCGCAGACATTATCGAGAAATCCCCAAGGTCAAAGACTATGCAATTGGCATCAAGATATTCATGGGATGCAGTACTGGCGATCTTCTGATCGATGACATGGCCTCTCTCAACGAGATTTTTAAAATGGCCGCCGATCACGACATGCTCATTTCCGTACACGCCGAAGATGAACCGACCATTCAACAAAACAAAAAAAAATTCGTCGATGTACAAGATCCACTCATCCATTCCAAAATACGTTCAAGGCAGGCGGCTGCACTAGCAGTAGAAAAGGCCCTTAATCTGGCAGAAAAACATCGCGCTCGTCTGTGCATCCTGCATGTGGGAAGTAAAGAAGAGTTGTCCCTGATCCGCGCTGCCAAAGCCGCTGGCATCACGGTCTACGCTGAAACCTCGCCGCATCACCTTTTTCTTGTCGTCGATGACTACCTAAAATGGGGCAATCTCGTGCAAGTAAACCCTCCCTTAAGAGAAAAAGAGGATCAAGACGCTCTTTGGGAGGCTATTCGGGATGGGACGATTGATTACCTAGGAACCGACCACGCGCCGCACACCTTAGAGGAAAAAAAGCTCCCCTATGGAAAAGCCCCCTCAGGCCTCCCCTCCATAGAACTTCTCCTTCCCCTCCTTCTGCATGCTGTCAACCAAAAAAAAATCGACCTCAATACGCTCGTCAAAATCACCCGCAAAAATATTGAAACGATCTTTCGCTTGCCTCCCAACGACGATCTTGTCCTCATCGACCTCAATCGAATCAGAGAAGTCCAAGATGAGGGTTTAAAAACTAAATGCGGATGGAGCCCCTATCGCGGCCGAGTTCTTCAAGGCTGGCCTGTCTGCACAATCATTCAGGGCCGTGTATTTCACCTGGACGATACGCACAAAGGAATCCATGTTTAAACTGCATGAATCACTGCAGGCTCTTTATGATATTCATAAGAGCTATGCCGACAATGTCCGACAAGGTCCTATTTATCCAACAGCACTCCCCCAAAGAAAATGGTCAGATGAAAAAATGTGGATCGACTTCTTGGGTCATCGGATTGCCTCGCCTTTAGGGGTTCCTGCTGGACCTCTTCTGACGAGCGATTGGACGACACTCGCTGCCCAGCTTGGATTCGATGTCGTCACCTATAAAACCATCCGCAGTCAGGCCTATGCGGGACATCCTCTTCCTAACGTCATTTTTGTCAAAGAAGACAAAAACTCTCCTGGATCTGTCGTAGAGGCTCTGCAAACACCTGACATAGCGGATCTTTCGATCACCAACTCGTTTGGAATGCCCTCGATGAGTCCCGATTTTCTTCTTCAGGATATTGGTAAAGCGCGCGATGCCTTGCAAAAAGGGCAACTATTGATCGTATCCGTCGTAGGTACTCCTGACTTTTCCCCTAATTTAGCCGAAGATTTTGTTCGAGCGGCCTCTATAGCCAAAGATGCCGGAGCCCAAGTCATTGAAGCCAATTTTTCCTGTCCGAATGTGACGACTAAAGAGGGCTGTCTCTACAATGATCCAGAAAATTCCTATCGCATTGCCTCCACCTTAGTCAAAGCCGTTCATCCACTTCCCGTGATCATTAAAGTGGGTAAATATTCTGACAGCGACCTCTTCGCCCAAGTTTTAAGGTCTCTTGCCAGGGCGGGCGTGCGTTGCATCGCTGGCGTCAATAGCGTCTCGATGCGCGTCACAAAAGACGACGGCAGCCCTGCGCTTGCCCAAGATCGCCCCACGAGCGGCATCTGTGGCGATATGATCCGTGAAACGGCGCTTCAGTGGATAAAAGACGCAAGGTCGATCATTGCACATGAGCGTCTGGATTTAGAACTAGCAGGTTGCGGTGGCATTACAGAGGTGCAGCATTTTGACGAATTTTTGGAGGCCGGTGCAAAAGTTGCCCTGACCGCAACAGGCATGATGTGGAATCCCTATCTAGCCAGCCAATGGCATGACAGGGGGGCATGAAGCAAATTCAAATTCATAGCGCGATGGTAACTACTCAGCCACCCCTATTAAGAAGTGGGGTCAAGCCTGACACCACCCTCTTACAAGAAAAATATTGTAGATTAAATAATTTAATAAAATAATTTAATAATTAAGCTTAAATAACGTTTCATGTTACTATCTTAATAACCTGAACTTTTGGTTAATAACAAACGTAAAAAATTAATAAGGACTTAAAATGACAAGCGCATCTTCTAGTAGCACATCAGCTCCAAGCACCCAAAGCGCGGTAGCCGCTGTTTCGCTTCCACCTACGCCTCACGCCGCCACCCACGCCCCCGCGCTCTTAAGTCCGGGTGTTTTAAGAGCCGCAGCTTACCCCCCTCATAAACACCTGCGTCTTGCTTCAGCGGTATCCACTACTCAAGCTTCGGCTGCAAGTTCGTCGTCATCTTCATTCCATAGCTTGCCGGGGAGAGTAACTTCTGCAACTACTTCAACAACTACTTCCTCGCTTCCTCCTACACCATCAACTCTCTCTTCATCTTCTTCTTCCTCCTCAAGTAGCTCATCTTCGCAAGTCGTCCGTACCGCACAATCTGCTTCGACCTCATCCGCTTTTTCTCGACTTTGTGAAGTCTCAGCTCTTTTCTCCCACACTATGTCATTCTTAGGTGACGAATTAACGGCTATTGCGCCTGTCTCTTCCACGTGGAGCAGACTTATGCACATCGCATTGCACGATCATCACCTGCATAGAGCCCGTCTGCCACTGCAAAGAGCTATGCGCTGTTTTCCTAAAAGGTTCAGGACGCCTGCAGTTGTTTTAGGGTACGCCGGAGGGACATTCTCAAAGCTAACAAGCTTAGATTTCTCAGGTTTAAATCGAAAGCAGTATCGCGAGGCATTTGACACGCTTACAACGCTTGCTATACAAGCACCTAATTTAACGGAGCTTAATCTCACCGCCTGTCTGCGCATCGATAAGGATACGCTAGCTGCTCTTAGTAAGTTTGCTCATTTGACTTCTCTTAATCTCTCAGGGTGCCATGGAGTCTATCGGACCGCAGCAGAACGAACCATCATCGCTGCAATATTTCCTAACTTGACTACTCTCGATCTCTCAGCGATCTGGCGAGTCAATGAGGCAGCAATACGTGCCCTTGCTGCATGCCGCAACTTGACTTCTCTGAGTCTCTCATGGTGCCCTGACGTCGATCAGGCCGCAATACGAGCCATCGCTGCAACATTTCCTAACTTGACTACTCTCGATCTCACAGGGTGCAATGGAGTCACTGAGGAAACAATGCGACTCATCGCTTCCGGCTGCTCTAACTTGAGATCTCTCAAGCTCTCGTTCTGTCTGGGAGTTAATGCGGCAGTCATACAGGCCCTTGCTGCATGCCGCAACTTGACATCTCTTACTCTCACACGAGTCACCGGGACAACAATAGCGGCCATTGCTGCAGTGTTTCCTAACTTGACTACTCTCCATCTCTCCGAATGCCGTGAAGTCACTGAGGAAACAATGCGAACCATCGCTGCAGTATTTCCTAACTTGACTTCCCTTGATCTCTCATGGAGTCGTACAGTCGATTGGGCAGGCATACCGGTCATCGCCGGGTTTCCTAACTTGAGATTTCTCGATCTCTCATACTGGGAGGGAGGCAGAGATGAGGTAATGATACGAGCCATCGGTGTAAGATGTCCTAATTTGACCTCTCTTCGTCTCAGAGGATGGCAGGATGTGATCGAACCGGTGATAGATTCTCTTCGGTCTGCATTTCCTCAAATGACCATCACATTCCTGTGATAAATAGTAATTAATAGTAGAGCAAAAATATGCGCATATGTGTAAATATGTGACCATGAAGAACACATATTCTCCACGTGAATTCGGTTCGTTAATTGGAACGACAACAAAAAATCCTGTGAACATGGGACCGCAAAGGCATACCTAAAACCCAAAGTTCAGGTTACTAAGCGCGCTATTATACCCATGATCAATATGTGCAGATAGCTGGACAAAAAGCCAAAAAATGGCCTGGTTCAAAAACAACCAAAAATGGGTAACACTGCGCAAGTGGGATCGATCTGCTTAAAGGCAGAGATGAGTCAATGCGTGTTTTGAAAGGTATCCTAGAGAGATTTAGGCCACTTTTTTGAATAAGGTAAAACCCAGCATCTCTAACCAATGACAGTGGCTTTTTCCAGTGAGTAATTCGACCGGACTTTTCCCTATCCTTTCTTCGCGTTCACTCCTCATAAATCGACGATGATTGAGGAAAAAACGCAGGATTTCTAGATAATCCTTGCCGAGATGCCTGCGTAAAGAGAAATAATTCCTTAACCTGCTATTGAGATTCTCGACAATCGAGCTCGCTCGCACTGTGTTGTGCAATAATTGATCCACCTCTTCCTTAGCCCGATAAAATTTGCTTCCCAATTGTTGATAAAGGCTGGTGTATCGCTCCCAATGTTTCTGATATGAAGCTGGGATCCCCGCTAATTGATGGATCTCTTTTACAACTTCCAACGGCATTTTGAGTTGGTTAGCAATTTCTAAAAGGCGTCCCTCTAGAAGAGGGACAAAAGCCAGGAGATTATCTCGGTTGATCTCTAGATATTTGCGCACGGGGCCGATTCGATGAGGATATACTGATTCTCGTAGACGCAGCTCGCATACCACAAAATCTAACAATGCAAGTCTATCGTTATAAGAGGGGCCTACCAAACCGAGAATATCCTTTTGGACCCATTTAGATAGCGTAGTCAAATCATCCAATAAGTGGAGAGTCTTATCGCTTGCTTCTTCTGCTGCACTTAGCCTTTCAAATAACTCCCTCCGCTTTTCTTCTTTTTTCGTCTTGCCCCATGGGTGACTCAGTTTATGTTTGATTTCTTCGATCACTTTCAAGCTATCTATTGCTCGATTGTCTAGATAAGAGAGAAGATCGCTAAAGGGTTTTAAGGCGTGAAAGACATCCCCATGACAGGGGATGTCAGGCCAGGCTTCATTTTGTCCGCTTCTTGCCATCCGCCCTCCATCTGCAATTGTATGGTCGGGCCTAAGCCCCTGTTTTTCTTGAAGATCGAGAAGATGCACGCCCCAAGTATTCGCATCGCAACGTTCTTCTAAGCTTAGCAAATAGCAGTATGTTGAACGCGCATCGCATCCCACTAAAACAGGGTCTCCAGCTTGATAAATTTCATCATGAGCACCAACGCGTACTTGGGAAAGCTCCTGCTGGCGATTAATACGAGCAGCTTTTCCAAGGGCTTCATAGATAAAATTATGAATAGAGCCTTTCGATATGTTGAAATCAAATAAGTCACGAAGTAGTTCCATAACGCCTTGATAAGGGGCGCGGCAAATCAAAATTAGCGCGAGCACGAACTGTTTGATCCAGGCTTTGGTAACAGGAAGATAAAAAAGAACTTTCTCGTCTTCAACAGGAAGCTCTTTAAATGCCTCAGAAATGCCATTGAAGGCCCTCTCTTTTTGCTGATAGACGAACTTTCGACTGACGCCATAGTGGCTTGCTAAATGCGAGATTGGGGTGTTACCGCTTATAGTTTGAACGGCAATCCCTCGACGTTGGTCGGAGTTTAGAAGATGAGCTCGATGTAGGCTTTCAAAATTATGGTCGAATGAGGTAGAAGTGTGGAGCGACATAGCGGTTATCCTGTAATTGTTTGTGTTAGAAACAAAAGTTTTACAGAAAAATTGATTTGCTATGTCGTTTTTTTTAGAAAGTGTTACCTATCCTTGAACCAGGCCCAAAAAATGGCTGTTTGTCACTTACTGCCGAGTATCAAGCGCAAGCCAAAAAAGGGATTTGATTTAACAGAAAAATGCTGTAGAATCTTTGCGTTTAGCAGCAGGGAAAAATGAGAACTGTCAAACGTAACGCACTTCCACTTAACGCAAAAAAACAAAAAGCACTTGAAGACTTATGCCAGGCATACGCCCGTGAAAAACAGATGTGGCTCCAACATTTTCAGCCTTGGAAGTGCCAGCCCTATTTAGAAAGACCTCGAACCCTCCGGGATGAGATGATCAAACAGGGCTATCGGTCTCCCCATGCATTGCAAGCCCGCCATTGGAAGCTGGCGCTGGAAAACGCAGCCGAAACATGGGACAAATACTGGCAATCTATTTTTGTTAAACTCCGCTTAAAGATCTTCCATCGAAAAGATCTGTCAGAAATCGAGCGCCATTATGCCTATTGGCTTCTAAAAGGTTATTCACAGTTTTCTGCCATGATGCAGGGAAAATGCCCCGAGCCCCCCTTTGTTGTTGAGGTTCTCCCACGGAGGCATGTTGCAGGCTATGTGAGAAGAATCACCAGACAATGCAAGGGGAAACCACCTACCGTAAAAAAAGCCAAAAGTGTTCGGTTTGATGCAAACTGCTACGATCTCTTTGAGCACAAAGGACGTCAATACATCAAAATCATGTCTCTAGTTCCTGGCAAGAGAATTTGCGTTCCTTTATCCGGAAAAACACCCATTTCAGGCACAATTACCCTCGTCTTGTCGGAAGGAAGCGTCGATTTTCACATCCCCCAAGAATTAAAAAAGAAGACACCTTCCCAAGCAGCTCCTGAGGCTGTTGACTTTGGATATACCGAAGTCATGACGGATACTCAAGGCATTCGATATGGGACACAATTTGGTACGATACTTACTCAAGCGTCAGAAAATCGGCACCAGAAAATGCAAAAACGCCATAAGTTGCATGCTATTGAAAAGAAAAAGAGAGTTTCCAAACCCAAAAAAGCAAAATGCCTTCGAAAATATAATCTCGGCAAGCAAAAACACCATGCTATCGCCAAACAATTTAGGACCACACTAGAAAAAGAAATCAACACAGCCGTCAACCAACTCATCCAAACGAAAAACCCTTCTATCTTAGTCACAGAAGACTTACACCACACTTTCAAATACAATAAGTCCACACAAATAAATAGAAGGCTCTCCAGCTGGTTGAGAGGTAAACTACAAGATCGAGTTGCTTTTAAAGCGTTGGCGGAAGGTTTCCGTCATGAGCAGGTCAATCCCGCCTATGGCTCTCAAAGCTGTCCCTTTTGCGAATTTGTGGATCATCGAAATCGCAAGAGTGACCGCTTTCAATGTCTACATTGTGGACATGAGGACATATCGGATCGGATTGCCGCACAGAACTATGCCAGAAGATTTGGAGATCCCGAGATCAAACGGTATACGCCTTACCGCCAAGTAAAAACCATTCTTTTGGATAGGTTCCATCGCCGATTGGAAACGGGGCAACCCGTGACTGTTCCAGGCAGGACTCTAGAAACCGTAATGGAGGTGTATCCACCATCTCTATCGAGAATTAAACCTCATAGCCGGAAGAGAGAAATCTCGCAAACCGGACGGTCACTCAGAGAGCGAAATTAAAAATGAACACGTTTAAACACGTTTTTAGGAACAGGAAGACCGACTAGAGATTTTTCTGGTCTGAACGTTATCGTGCCCGATCTTTTGAAAAAAACGGGGTATCTGAATAGTTGCCCAGGGATAATGCCTTTATTAAAATTATAATTACTATACTATAAAATATTTTAAATCAAGATATTATTAATACATTAAGGTTATTTTATCAATAAAAAATATTGCAAATAAATATGTTTTATAGTATAATTTAGAAATATTTAATAACAAATATCAAATTAATAAGGATTTAAAATGACAAGCGCATCTTCTAGTAGCACATCAGCTCCAAGCACCCAAAGCGCGGTAGCCCCTATTTCGCTTCCACCTACGCCTCACGCCGCCACACCCGCTCCTGCCCGCCTAAGTCAGGATGTTTTAAGAGCCGCGGCTTACCCACCTCATAAATACCAGCGTACTTCGGCACCATGCGCTGTATCAGCTACTCAAGTTTCGGCTGCAAGTTCGTCGTCATCTTCATCCCACGGTTTGCCAGGGAGAGTTACTTCCGCGACCACTTTCCCACTTCCTCCTACACCATCAACTCCCTCTCCTTCGTCCTCAAGCAGCTCATCTTCGCAAGTCGTCCATGCAGCACAATCCGCTTCGACTTCATCCGCTTTTTCTCGACTTTGTGAAGTCTCAGCTCTCCTCTCCCACACTATGTCATTCTTAGGTGACGAATTAACGGCTATTGCGCCTGTCTCTTCCTCGTGGAACAGACTTATGCACATCGCATTGCACGATCATCACCTGCATAGAGCCCGCCTGCCACTGCAAAGAGCTCTGTGCTGTTTTCCTAAAAGGTTCAGGACGCCTGCGCTTGTTTTAGGGTACGCCGGAGGGACATTCTCAAAGCTGACAAGCTTAGATTTTTCAGGTTTAAAACGAAAGCAGTATCAAGAGGCATTTGACACGCTTACAACACTTGCTATACAAGCACCTAATTTAACAGAGCTTAATCTCAACTGCTGTCTGCGCATCAATAAGGATACGCTAGCTGCTCTTAGTAAGTTTGCTCATTTGACTTCTCTTAATCTCTCAGCGTGCCATGGAGTCTATGAGGCCGCCGGAGCACGAGCCATCGCTGCAACATTTCCTAACTTGACTACTCTCGATCTCTCAAGTCTTTGGCGAATCAATGAGGCAGCAATACGGGCCCTTGCTGCATGCCGCAACTTGACTTCTCTGAATCTCTCACATTGCCCTGACCTCGATGAGGCCGGAGTACGAGCCATCGCTGCACTATTTCCTAACTTAACTACTCTCGATCTCTCAGGGTGCCCGGGAGTCACTGAGGCAACAATGCGAGCCATCGCTTCCAGCTGCCTTAACTTGAGATCTCTTAATCTCTCGTCCTGCTGTGGAGTCAATGCGGAAACAATACAGGCCCTTGCTGCATGCAGCAACTTGACATCTCTTACTCTCTCAGCGTGCAGGGAAGTCACAGGGACAACAATAGCGGCCATTGCTGCAGTGTTTCCTAACTTGACCACTCTTAATCTCTCAGGATGCCGTGGAATCACTGATGAAACGATGCGAACCATCGCTGCAGTATTTCCTAACTTAACTTCTCTTGATCTCTCAAGGAGTAGTGGAGTCAATGGGGCAGGCATACCGGTCATCGCCGGGTTTCCTAACTTGAGATTTCTCAATCTCTCAGCATGGGATGGACGCAAAGAGCAGGCAATGATACGAGTCATTGGTGCAGGATGTCCTAACTTGACTTCTCTTCGTCTCGAAAGTTGGCGGTATATGATTGAACCGGTGATGGATTCTCTGCGGTCTGCATTTCCTCTAATGGCTATAACATTCCTGTGATTAAAAAGTGGGGGCAAGCCTGATCCTCCAACCTCTCACAAGAAAACCATTGTAAATAATTTAAAGGATTTAAAATGACAACTACCAGCACTAGCAGCACATCAGCTCCAAGCACCCAAAGCGCGGTAGCCCCTATTGCGCTTCCACCCACGCCTCACGCCGCCACACCCGCTCCTGCGCGCCCAAG
>Ga0207020_1044_pt1 | contig 25982 bp, 25 predicted proteins | sample Alteio_BWMinCont_48_FD_153500 | JGI IMG/M metagenome (GOLD analysis project Ga0207020, IMG submission 153500) | Enriched cells from forest soil in Barre Woods Harvard Forest LTER site, Petersham, Massachusetts, United States -... | ecosystem: Environmental > Terrestrial > Soil > Temperate forest >... | reverse complement strand
GTTCTACTCTCTTTAACTCTTCCTTAGTATATTCATTTATAATTAGTTTCCAAATATGTAATTGATCAGTTTTTTCTAACGCTTTCTTAAGCTGACGTTCCTTTTCAGTGGGAAGATATGGTATCAAAATATTCAACAGAACACGCACTCCTTCATCAAGGAACGAATAATTTCTATCCGATGGTGCCATACTGTCTTGTCGGGATAATAGATTTATTTTCTGCAATTCGCATTGAGCTATTATCCCTGCTTTTTGTAATAAATGTAGTAGTTCAGATGAAAGGTCTATTTTATTAGCCAATAGGTCAAAGTTACTTTTCATGGAAGGAAAAGCGTGTGAAAAAAGCAAATATTGCGATGTTTTATTTTGCAAAAAATCACTCAATTCAGATTGACCGACTTCTTGTAAACATGAAAAAAATCTTTCGAGCGTTGTAGTGGAGCTGTTTTCTATTATGTCCAAGAAGAATATCTGGAGATCATGCTGTATCGTCATTTTCATAACTTTTTGGAGTGTTCTAAAATCAGAAAAAACATAGTTTTGATATAATAAAAAAACAAGGTCGTCGTTAAAATTTATTAAGTGGATACAACTACTTATCTTGTTCATTAGCATGAATTGAGCTTGAGCATGCTGATTTCTACGGCTTTCCTGCGTAGGGCGTGCAGATTGGAACAGCAAATCTGCCAATATATTGTTTTGTTCTATAGCGGCAGCAAAAGTGTTAAAAAGCTCCGAATTTTGTGAATTTAAGAGCATTTCTATGAATATCTGACCATCTCTAACAGGGTTCTCCGCTTGATGGAGAAATAAAAACTTTTCTGGAAAACCCTGCACTTGTGAAAAATAAGAGAAAAACAATGGTAAGTGTTGAAAGAAAGATATTACAGGTATAGTACCTTTGCTCTCTCTGAGCCTCTGTAGCGCTGTTTGTATATCTTCGAGCGCTGTTTGTATCTCTTCGATCATGTAGTGTCTTTGTTCTGGCTGTGCTGCTTGTGTGGCATTTTTAATAATTAGCCTGAGGTATTCACTCGAGGACTTCCGCTCAAGCTCGCTGATCAATAGCCACAGATGCCCATTTAGCTTACAATCTTTAAATAGAGACCAGGCTTGTTGTGTAGGGGTATCATTGGATTTCACACTGCTAACATAAGGCTTGTTAAAGGTAAGATTACAACTATGGCGTGCTCGTGTTTGCACGGCAAGTTTCATATTTTGACTAAAATCTGGCCCTGCATCTTGAATTGCTTGTATTATTTGCACAAAATTCGGACGAATTCCCTCATTATAGGCTTGCTCCTGTTGTATGGTGGTATCGTGGACAGCACCTAAAAGAATACGCTCTGCAAAGTTTTCGTTTCGCTCGGCGCATTCTTGCACTAACTCCTGCGGTTTGTATGTCCCTTGTAAGACACGACACAGCAATTCTATACATTTGGGAATAAGTATATATTGGGTCAGCACAAGGAAATTTTTTGTAACGGATTTAATAATAACGGAATCAGAAACGGAATCAGAAGAGAGCGGCATAAATTATCCTCATACAAATATCAAAATCCTGACAGCTAAAGTAAGTACCTTTGCATGAAGGTGCGATATGGAAGAGAAGAAGACGCTATTTATTGAATACTTTTCAATTATACCTGATCCACGAGTAGACCGAGCCAAACGGCATCTCCTCGTTGATATAATTGCGATAGCGATATGTGCCGTGATTAGCGGAGCAGCTCAATGGATTGATATCTAAGCCTATGGCCAAGAAAAAGAGAAGTGGTTAAAAACATTTTTAAAATTGCCGAATGGAATTCCTTCACACGATACGATAGCCCGCGTATTTTCACGGTTAGACCCCGTGCTATTTCAGAAAGCTTTTTTAGATTGGATACGATATTTTATGGAGGAACTTACGGGAGAAGTGATTGCGATTGATGGAAAAACCCTGAAGGGTTCCCATAACCGTTGTCGTGAGAAAAAAGCATGACATCTCGTGAGTGCTTGGGCGACGGAACAAGCCTTAAGTTTAGGACAACTTGCCGTAGATGGCCACAGCAATGAAATCACGGCAGTGCCTAAATTATTAAAATAATTAGTGTTAAAAGGGGCCATTGTAACCTTAGATGCGATGGGCTGTCAGCGAACGATAGCGAAGCAAATTACAGAACAAGAAGCAGATTATGTGCTAGCGGTTAAAGAAAACCAAAGGCGTTTATATAAAAGTCTCCAACAAACATTTTCCCAAGCAGAAACACGACAGTTTAAGGCCATGACATATTCTCAACATACCACCGTTGATGGAGATCATGGGCGAATCGAAACACGCCACTATACGGTACTACCCTTGATGTATTTGCATCAATTTAAGTGCCGCTGGAAAGGCTTGCAAAGTTTAGTGCAAGTGGAAGCGCAGCGCGCAATAAAAGGAGGTGCTATCAGTTATGAAAAGCGTTATTACATCAGTTCATTACCTATGAATGCAGAGCGCATAGGGCACGCTATACGGGCACACTGGCGCATTGAAAATACTTTACACTAGAGTTTAGATGTTATTTTTAAAGAAGATGATTCTCGTATACGCAAAGAGCACGCTCCTGAGCATGTTAGCTGGTTACGCCGCTTTGCTTTAACTTTATTAAAAAAAGAATGCTCTTTAAAGGCTAGTATCCGACGTAAACGCTTGAAAGCCTTGATGGACTATCACTATTTAATGGCTGTACTTCATTCTAATTTATAATGCGTTTGCCCTGGGGGAATGCTTTTTTTAGAGGTGCCCTTAAGTTTTTTTTAAGGTTTTGTGAGTAGGCTTGGACGCGAATGTCTGTATGTAGGCTGGTGCCTTATTTCGGTCAATAAATTAAGAACGTAATGGGGTAGGTGCATATGGGTCGATTATAAGTCAACCAAAGGAGAATCATAAAGATGTTAATTTTGACACGGCGTATCCAAGAATCACTTTTTCTTGATGGAAAAAGGATAACAATTACAGTACTTGGTATCAAAGGCCATCAAGTAAGGCTAGGAATTAATGCACCTAAAGAAGTTTCTGTTCATCGTGAAGAAGTCTATGAACGCATCCAGCAAGAGCAACAAAAGCATGAACAACCGTCACATTTCGACAAAGATGCTGATGACGAAGACGAAGCAAATGCTTAGTGAACAGTATTCTATTTTGCAAAACTAGTGCGAGTGGTATACTCACCGGCCTTGTCGCAAAAGAGTCGGAGAGGTGGCCGAGAGGCTGAAGGCGCTCCCCTGCTAAGGGAGTATGGGGCGTATAACTCCATCGAGGGTTCGAATCCCTCTCTCTCCGCCAAGTTCGAGGCGCTTAGTCGAATTTTTTCATCAAAATATCCCCCCCTACCTCAATACTGATCGCTTTTAAAGCCAGCATGCACGCAAACGCTTGTAGTCTCTCGTACAACAATTACCGACACACCATTGTTTTAAAACAATTTTAAATGTTTTTGCACTAACCTTTTTAGCCTATAAATTGTAAAGACGGTGACTGCAAGCGAAGCGGTATGCTGAACTCGGATAATTAGCGTGCTGCTGACAGGATTTTGGTGCGAGATTTGCGAAGAATCAGTGAACCATGTAAATTACACGCCCACCTTAAGTTGATTTCATTGAGGGATGTTTATGAGTTTTTTTATAAATGATGCATTGGCTGAATCAGCAGCGACTACTTCTACAGTGTCTCAGGGAGGTGGATTGTCACAAATTCTCATTTTAGTCGGTTTTGTTGTCATTTTTTATTTATTATTATGGCGTCCACAAGCAAAACGAGCAAAAGAACATCGTCAGTTGATGGGTAATTTAGGGATTGGTGACGAAGTTGTCACAACAGGTGGAATTGTCGGAAAAATTACTGTACTCAAAGATGCTTTTATTACGGTCCAAATTGCTGAAAATGTAGAAATTAAGATACAAAAAGCTGCTGTTTCCAGCATATTACCAAAAGGAACACTGTAAGCCTGATCATTAAATTATGCTGAATAGGTATCCTCTGTGGAAAAATTGCTTACTAATTTTTTTAACTATATTAGGCTTTGTTTATGCTGTCCCCAATCTTTTTTCTGAACAACCTGTAGTACAGATCTCCCCTGTTGCTGCAGCTGGTGCCGATATGGCTGCTTTGAACACTAAAGTGCAGCAGATAATGAAGACAGAACAGCTTTATTCTATAGGTCAAACAAACGACAAGCAAACTATCATTTTACGATTCCCAAATACCGATATTCAATTTAAGGCAAAGGATATACTGTCGTCAGCATTAGGTAATGATTATACGGTTGCCGTTAATCTGCTTTCGTCTGAGCCGGAATGGATGAAAATGATAGGTGCAATCCCCATGAAGCTAGGGCTGGATCTGCGGGGAGGTGTGCATTTTTCCTTGGAAGTGGATCTACGGAGCGTTGTCGCCCAATATATGCAGGGGCTTGTTAAAAGTATCAAGGAAGATTTGCAACAAGCGAATGTGCATTACACGAAGTTAATACCTACGGAGGAGGGTAACCAGCTACGCTTCTTGTTTTGTGACAAACGTAGTCTAGATGAGGCCCAGCACTTGCTAGCTCGTCAATTTCCTGAATTTGCATTCAAGGTGGCGCAGGTAGTCGATAGCCAATCTTACCAACTTATTTTACAGCATACAGAGCAGGGGCTCATGCTGTTGCAGCAATCGGCAATCAACCAAACGATCAATACCTTACGCAACCGAATCAACGAGCTTGGTATTGCTGAGCCGATCGTTCAGCAACAAGGTAGAAATCGAATTGTAGTGGATTTACCCGGAGTGCAAGACATTGCTCGTGCACAGCAAATCTTAGGTGGAACTGCAACCATTGCATTTCGCCTGGTTGATGTGATACACAACCCATATGTAGCTGAGTCTTCGCATATCATCCCAGCTAATTTAGCATTGTATCACTATCAAGGAAGACCTGTATTATTGAGTAAACAAGTCATACTTACAGGAAATTCGATCACCGATGCTTCGACCAATTTTGATGAATCTGGCCGTTCTACAGTAAACATTCGTTTAGGTGGTGGTGGGGAAAGCTATTTTCATCGCGTTACCGGAGATAATATAGGTAAACCATTGGCTATTGTTTATATAGAAACCAAGGCAACGACAAAAATGGTGCATGGAAAAGCAATATACATTCCTCATCAAGTTGAACGAGTGATTAACATCGCAATCATTCAAACTGCATTACCGCCTAACTTTCAAGTAACGGGCTTAAGTAATGTTCAGGAATCACTAAATCTATCTTTGTTACTGCGGGCCGGTGCATTGCCAGCACCCATTTATGTAGTGGAACAACGCACCATTGGTCCGCAATTAGGGGCAGAGAATATTCGTAAAGGATCCCTCTCCATCCTCGTTGGATTTATTTTAGCCGTGGTTTTTATGGCGATCTACTATAGGGTATTTGGCTTAATTGCTGATGTTGCCTTGGCGATAAACGTCGTTTTGTTGGTTGCTCTATTGTCTTTATTGGGGATGACATTAACCTTGCCTGGAATGGCGGGCATCGTATTGACAGTGGGAATGGCTGTCGACGCTAATGTCTTAATATTCGAACGCATTCGAGAGGAGCTGCGAAATGGTGTATCAGTTCAAGCGAGTATTCATGCAGGTTATGATCGTGCGCTTGCAACCATTGTAGATGCCAATGTAACAACCTTGATTGCGGCCCTCGTTTTATTCGGAATTGGTACGGGTGCCATCAAGGGTTTTGCCATTACTCTGACATTGGGCTTGCTAACTTCCATGTTAACGGGGGTCATGTTAACCCGAGCCATGGTGAACGCTTGGTACGGTGGACGAACACTTAAACACTTACCTATTGGCATGTAGTGCTAAAGAATCGTTGCTATTATGGAATTTTTTAAAAAACAAACGCACATCGATTTTTTAGGGCTGAAACGCTGGGCTATGTCTTTGTCTCTGCTACTATTGTTAATTTCTGCGATTTCTCTACTGACAAATGGCTTACGCTGGGGATTGGATTTTACGGGTGGTAGCCAGTTACAAATCTCGTTTAATCATTCGGTTGCATTATCTCAATTACGTCAGCAATTACAACAAGCTGGATTGAAGGATATACTGGTACAAAGTTATGGGACCTCGCGTGATTTGCTGATCAGTTTTGCTGTACAGCAAATTGGTCAACGTGATTTAGATGCGAAAATTCTTAAAGCATTACCAGGGGCGCAGCTAAAACAAGTAGAATATATAGGTCCGCAGGTAGGGCACGAGTTAACAACGCAAGGGGCTTTGGCGGTGTTCATTGCGTTGTTAGGTATTATGATTTACGTGGCCCTGCGTTTTGAATATCGATTTGCAATAGGCGCAGCGGTAGCTTTGATTCATGATCCTATTTTAATTCTAGGTATTTTTTCTTTATTTCACATTGAATTTAATCTTACGGCGCTGGCAGCTATATTGGCTGTAATCGGTTATTCGCTGAATGATACTATTGTTATTTTTGATAGAATTCGTGAAAATTTCCGCAAGTTACGTAAAAAATCTGCTGCAGAAGTAGTTAACCTTTCCATTAATCAAACGCTATCAAGGACAATCATGACATCGGCAACTACGTTGTTCGTAGTACTTTCTCTTTATATTTTTGGTGGAGAAATGATCCACAGTTTTGCACTGGCTTTAGTGATAGGAATCATTATAGGCACCTATTCGTCTATCTACGTAGCAGGCGCATTGGCCGTTGCTCTGGGGCTCGATAGGAGTAATTTTTTAAAAGCAGCAAAGGAAGTAGACCCTAGGCCTTAGAAAATGCTTGCCACTGGATGGCTTTGTAGCATGAAACTACGATGAATCTATCTCTTCGATTGAACTGTTCTTAACAAAATAGGACAAAGCTTAGGACTGGCAGCGATAATGTGGCCTGTTTCAAAGTATCTTTCTCCACCCTGCAGATCACAGTTTATTCCGCCGGCTTCCTGTACAAGTAAAGCTCCAGCAGCGATATCCCAAGCTTCAAGATGCAGCTCCAGTGCAGCATCCAAACGACCGGCTGCGACATATGCAAGATCCAGAACAGCTGAGCCCGTACGCCGAACGCCGCTGGCCTGTGCCATCATGGTCCGCAACGCTTCCTTATCGAGAGGAGGGACCCACGTATTGAGTAATTCACGGGAAGGAATAGAGATGCTCAACAGTGATTCCTCGATACTGAAGCGATTACTAACTCGTAAACGTCGCGGAAACCGTTGGCTGGCATTTAAATAAGCACCGCAACCACGTTCTGCAGAAAAGACTTCTTGACGAAGAGGATCGTATATCAGGGCATACTCGATGCGGTTCTTTGCTTGATTTTTTACAGCGATTGATACTGCAAAATGTGGAAAATCATGAATAAAATTACAGGTCCCGTCCAATGGATCGATGATCCAGGTGTAACCGTTGCCTTCTATTAGTCCGCTTTCTTCAGCAAGAATACCATGCTGCGGATAAGCGTCTCTGATGGTATCGATGATCACATTTTCTGCATGTACATCGATCTCTGTTACTACACCGCGATTTTCATTTTTTTGGCGTTTACGAACCCGATCTAGGCGTTCTAGACCATCTAGAATGATCTTTCCCGCTTGCCGCGCTGCACGGTTTGCAATGGTTAAAAAAGGATGCATATTGTTGACGATAACTATAATAAGGGTATAGGAATGAAAATTTCATCCTGTCATTGCAGGAGGAGCATGATACCATAGGTCAGTTTTAATCAATAATTTGAGAAATGCTGTTTGCTGAATTGCTCGCCAAGGTTCGTATCGTCCTAGTGAATCCAAGCGATCCCGGTAATATCGGTGCTAGCGCCCGTGCTATGAAGACAATGGGTCTTAAACACCTCTATTTAGTGACCACAAAAGCATTTCCTTGTCGTCGTGCTTCGGTAAGAGCAAGTAATGCTTTAGATGTTTTGGCAGAGGCAGTTGTTGTGAATAGTTTGGAGGAAGCACTGTGGGATTGTACATTAGTCTTTGGTACCAGTACACGTATACGTGAGCTCAACTGGGTTTCCCTAACGCCGCGCGCTGCAGCAGCAAAGATAACTGAGGTGCTACCACAGAAGGTGGCTATTGTGTTCGGACGTGAACGGTGTGGATTAACGAACCAAGAACTACAGCGCTGTCATTTTCAAATTCATATCCCAGCTAACAAAAACTACAATTCACTCAATCTTGGAGCAGCCGTTCAAATCGTTTGTTATGAGCTACGTATGGCTTTTTTAGAGCAAAAAGAAACAGATAAAAAAACAGCTCTTGTAAAACAACGAAAGTTGGCCAGTGTGGAACAGCTGGAACATTTTTATAAACATTTACAAAGCACATTAATGCACGTTGCATTTTTACAAAATTCTCGTAGTTTACAGATTATGGATCGTTTACGTCGTTTATTTAGTAGAATCGAATTGGATGAAAAAGAATTGAAGATTTTGCGCGGAATTTTAAGCGCAATTCAGAAAAAAATTCCAAATTAGCTGAATGGTGCCCTTAGAAATTTTGCCTCAAGACGAGACGTGATGGCAGTGATCAGTGAAGTTTACACGAGATAAATGAGCCATGCTTCTGGCATCATAACGATGAATTGAAATAAAAAGTCAATTTATAAAAATTCCATGAAAACAAGAGTATGTAATGTATGTTTAAGAAATTTACAACACGACTTGTTAAATATAGCAAAAATACCTGTGCAAGAGTGATGGAAATTGTAACACCGCACGGAAATATCACTACTCCGAGTTTTATGCCGGTTGGAACAAGGGCTTTTGTTAATCACATGACACCGGATGACCTCATTCGTGCAGGTTCACAAATTATTTTAGGTGGCAATACGTATCACATGTTAATTAATCCTGGCATGGAAGTGATCAGATCGGCGGGTGGAATGCATCGTTTAATGAGCTGGACTGGACCTATGCTAAGCGATAGCGGAGGTTTTCAACTATTTAGTTTATCTAAAAATGCGAAAATTTGTAAAATCACTGAGGATGGAGCGTATTTTAAGAATTTAGTAACTGGAGAATACATTCATCTAACGCCTAAAAGCGCTATAGAAGCCCAAAAGATTATCGGCGCCGATATTATTATGGCATTTGATGAGTGTACTGCAGAGCGAGGGGGAAGGGAGGAAGCTTCATTCGCGATGGAACGCACACATCGCTGGTTATTGGAATCGCAAGAAATACACCAAAGATCGCCTGATTCTTGTTATGGTTATAGCCAGGCCTTATTTGGCATTATCCAAGGTGGTAATTTTCAAGATCTGCGGGAAAAAAGTACTCAATTTATAGTAGAGGCGAATGTAGATGGAATTGCCATTGGCGGGGAGATCATTGGTTTTAATATGGAGAAGACCTGTGAAGTAATCGATTGGGTGCGACCCTTGCTTCCGACTCATAAAGTACGATACACCATGGGCGTGGGTCTCAATCCTCAAGATCTGATTAACGTAGTTGAAAAAGGTATCGATTTATTTGATTGTGTTGCCCCGACTCGAAATGCACGACACGGTGCACTATATCATGGAAAAGTTGGCAAAACTGTAAATAAACTTCAGTTTTTCAGTGAGGAAAAAAATGGCCGGCTTTTAATAAAAAAATCAATTTATGCAAGAGACAACAGACCTATTTTGCAAGGATGTTTATGTTATACTTGCCAGCATTTCAGCCGTGCTTACCTGCATTTTTTATTCAAACAAGGGTCATCTCTCTATAATCAGCTTGGATGTATTCACAATGTTTATACCATGCACCAGGTTTGCCAAGAAATACGTGCTTCAATTCTTGACGAATAGATAAAAATAGTTGAAATAGTTGTGTAAAAAAGAAAGGGGTGGCACAACTCTGTTTTTTTTTGAAGTAGATGATGAATGATTAATGAATAAATGAATTTTTATCAAAAAAATTGATAATAAAATTCGCAATTTCATGTTACATTCGCTATTATTGACACCCTTATTTTTGGCTTACTTTATTTATTATTGAGAATAACATGGATAATTACTCAACTTTTACCTCAGAATCGGTATCGGAAGGTCACCCTGATAAAGTGGCAGATCAGATTTCTGATGCAATCCTGGATGCGATTCTGACCCAAGATAAACATGCGCGCGTTGCTTGCGAAACCTTAGTAAAAACAGGGGTGGTGCTAGTTGCGGGTGAAATAACAACCACGGCCTGGGTTGATGTAGAGCAGATCGTCAGAGAGACCGTTAAAGAGATTGGATATAACAGTTCTTCCATGGGATTTGACTGGGAATCTTGTGCAGTAATGTCGGCAATAGGGAAGCAATCGCCCGATATTGCTCAAGGCGTTGAAAAGTTTAATAAAGCCGATCAAGGCGCTGGTGATCAAGGTCTAATGTTTGGATATGCTAGCAATGAAACGGCGGTATGTATGCCGGCACCTATCACTTACGCGCATCTGCTGATGAGGAGGCAGGCAGAATTGCGAAAAAATGAATTTTTACCTTGGCTGCGCCCCGATGCAAAGAGCCAGGTAACACTGCGATATGAGGCAGGCAAGCCAGTTGCCGTAGAAGCTATTGTGATATCGACACAACACGATCCCAATATTTCTTACGAAAAACTGAAAGCAGCGCTGATTAAGGAGCTGATTCAGCCCGTATTTCCAGCGGAATGGCTAACCGAAGCTACGAAATATTTTATTAATCCAACGGGTCGTTTTGTCATTGGTGGGCCACTGGGAGATACGGGATTGACTGGACGTAAAATCATCGTTGATACTTACGGCGGTATGGCTAGACATGGTGGTGGCTGTTTTTCTGGTAAAGATCCCAGCAAAGTCGATCGTTCTGCAGCTTATGCGGCACGATATGTTGCGAAAAATATCGTGTCTGCAGGTTTGGCTGATCGTTGTGAAATACAAATCTCCTATGCTATTGGCATAGCGGAACCAACCTCAATTACGATTAATACATTTGGTACTGGAAAATTGTCTGACAAGGCTATTGCTGAGCTTATTCGCCAGCATTTTGATCTCAGACCGCAGGGTATTATTGAGATGCTCGATTTATTAAGGCCTATTTATAAATCAACAGCAACATATGGCCATTTTGGTCGTGAAGATAGAGATTTTCCTTGGGAAAAAACCGATAAAAAGGAATTATTGTGTTCAGTATTAAAAGAGGCGGTGCGTACATGATAATAGAAGCAACTAAGAATAGGATGGTTGAGTATAAAATCGCTGATTTAAATCTAGCAGAATGGGGTAGAAAAGAAATTGCTATTGCTGAAACAGAGATGCCAGGATTGATGGCATTGCGCAAGCAATACCATCAAGAAAAACCGCTAACAGGTGCTCGTATTGCAGGTTGTTTACACATGACGATTCAAACCGCCGTTTTGATTGAAACCTTGCTTGAATTAGGTGCCGAGGTGCGTTGGTCTTCCTGCAATATTTTTTCCACGCAAGATCATGCAGCGGCTGCAATAGTGAAAAGAGGAGTTCCAGTGTTCGCCTGGAAGGGAGAAACCGAAAGGGAATTTTGGTGGTGTATTGAACAAACCTTAGTTGGACCCGACGGTTGGAAGCCTAATTTACTGTTGGACGATGGTGGAGATCTCACCCTGTTGATGCACGGTGAGAAATATCAAGAGCAATTAGAGATAATTAAAGGAGTTTCGGAGGAAACAACCACGGGAGTACACAGACTTTATCAAATGCAAAAAAATCGGTCGCTTTTAATTCCTGCAATCAACGTCAATGACTCAGTCACGAAGTCTAAATTTGATAATCTTTATGGATGTCGCGAGTCGTTAATTGATGCGCTTAAGCGCGGAACAGACGTCATGATTGCTGGAAAGATCGCCGTCGTCTGCGGTTACGGTGATGTAGGGAAGGGTTGTGCACAGAGTTTGCGATCATATGGTGCAAGCGTCTGGGTTACCGAAATTGATCCTATCTGTGCTTTACAAGCGGCGATGGAGGGTTATCGTGTCATAACGATGGAGGAAGCGGCAAGTCAAGGCGATATTTTTATTACAGCGACAGGCAATAAAAAGGTTATTACACTTTCACATATGCTGCAAATGAAAGATCTTGCTATCGTTTGCAACATTGGGCACTTTGATTCTGAGATCGATGTCGCAGGATTACGGAAGTATCAATGGATTAATGTGAAAGCTCAGGTAGATCAGGTGATTTTTTCAAATAAGAAGCGCTTGCTCCTTCTGGCTGAGGGACGCCTAGTTAATTTGGGCTGTGCAACGGGGCATTCCAGTTTTGTAATGTCTAATTCATTTACTAACCAGGTTTTAGCACAAATAGAATTATGGAAATTTTCTGATCGTTATGAAAGAGGAAAGGTTTATCATTTGCCAAAAGCACTTGACGAACAGGTAGCGCGTTTGCATTTAGATAAAATAGGTGCAAAGCTGACGACACTAACTGCTGAGCAGGCAGCATATATCGATGTAAATATTGCAGGTCCTTATAAATCCGACTTTTACCGCTATTAGTTATTGTGATGCTCGATCTAAAAAATCCAAGCTTATTCTGTAAGGGTGTTCGGTAATGTGATATTTAACTCCAATGTAGAGTAATTTCCCGCACGCTCCAATTCAACTTTAACTTGGTCTTGATCGACGGCGACGTACTTAGCAATGACTTCGATCAATTCACGCTGTAAATTCAGTAGAAAATCGGTATCATGCCCTGCGTTACGCTTATGTAAAACGATCACCTGCAACCGTTCCTTTGCAATGGAAGCGGTGTTTTTTTGCCGGCCTCGAAAATAATTTAGTAAGCTCATGTCGCTACTTCCGCACGACCAAAAAGACGGCGCAACAAACCTTTCTTTTCTGGTTTAACAAATTTGAATGGCACTTCTTCACCAAGTAAACGGGAAACAGCATCTACGTAAGCTAGATGTGCATCGCTTTCTCCATTTAATGTGACGGGCACTCCTGAATTCGATGCACGCAAAACCGCTTGCGACTCCGGAATAACGCTTAACAGAGGAATGGAAAGTACATCCAGCACATCATCTATACTCAGCATATCGCCTTTTTCCACACGCGCCAATGAATAACGTGTCAGCAATAAATGCTGCTTCATGGGCGAAAGACCTAACTCAGCACGCCTTGACTTACTATCGAGAATACCTAACATTCTATCAGAATCACGAACCGATGAAATTTCTGGGTTGCTCACAACGATCGCTCTATCGGCAAAGTACATCGCTAAGGTAGCTCCACGCTCTATACCCGCAGGCGAATCACATAGAACATAATCAAAATCTCCCTTGAGCTCTTCCAAAACCTTTTCTACACCTTCTTTAGTCAGCGCATCTTTGTCACGTGTCTGCGAAGCTGGTAATACGTAAAGGCTGTCAAGCCGCTTATCCTTAATCAAAGCTTGCTTAATATTCGCTTCACCGCGAATAACATTGACAAAATCAAAAACCACTCGTCGCTCACATCCCATGATCAAATCAAGATTACGTAGGCCAATATCAAAATCGATAACGACCGTCCTAAAACCACGAGATGCCAAACCAGCTGCAATAGCAGCACTGCTGGTAGTTTTTCCAACACCGCCTTTTCCTGATGTTATAACGATAATTTCAGCCAATGAAGTTGCTCCTAATTCGACAACACATGAAAAAACGATAGACAACCACTATTTTCTACACTAGGATCTTTAATGGGATTTTTCAAATTTCCCGGTGAATGTTCACTCAGTGTACTTTAGCAGGCTGTCGAAATGCACCCAAGGGGATCAATGCTACCGGATCCCCACAGAAAGTGGAAGCTGTTATCTCTTAAAAAAGCACGAAGCCATTTTTTTTTCACAGGCAAACTGCCGTAATTCTTAGGGATGCCAGTTAAAAAAAGTACTTGAAGTTGCGAATTCGAAACTTCAAGTACAATGGGTATATGTCAAACACAGCGCAATTACAACCTGCTTATATCTTACACATTCGTCCTTACCGAGATACCAGTGTATTGATTGATGCGTTTACCCCATTACAAGGTCGTATCACGCTTATTGCAAAAGCAGCGCGTGGAATTCGTAGTAAGCACTCACGTTTTCGGGGTTTATTACAAGCTTTTGTTCCTTTACTGATTTCATGGCGCGGAAAAACAGACCTCTTAAATCTAGTAAGCGCGGAGCCGAGGGACTTTTTTTCAATCCAGTTAACCGGCAATATCTTGCTCTGTGGGCTTTATCTAAACGAGCTACTTATGCGTCTTCTTTACCGTTACGACCCACACCCAACACTTTTTTACGCTTATCAGATCGCATTGACAATGCTACCTAAAAACCCCAGTCCAGCGTTACGCTTATTTGAGAAGCGACTTTTAGCAGAGCTTGGTTACGCTTTACACCTCGATCGTGATAGTCAAACACAGCAACCTATTTTGCCTGATCAATACTATCAATTTACTCCTAGTAAAGGATTAATTGCTTGTTTAACGACTACAACAATCTCCCAGGTATCTGTTTTTTCTGGTGCATCATTACTGGCGATTCACCGCGAACAGTGGACTGAAAAACCCCAGTTGTTAGATGCAAAACGCCTATTTCGCCTTGCTTTACAGTATGTGCTTGATGGAAAACGCCTTCGAAGTCGCGAGTTATTTTTTCTACTTCCCCGCAATATTAACAATGCCATGCCGCTCACTTAAAAATGCATCAATGAAATTAAAAATTGTCACAACGCAGAAAGCATTATTATTGCACACATCAAATCCGCTGATCGCGTGTTGACTAAAAACGATATAGCTATTATATTTTACCGCTATGTCCTTTCATGGCTAGCTCGCGACCTCGTTCGGAGTAGTTGCCTTATGCGGTTGTTCGTCTGTTTTATATTATTCACATTTGGCCTATCGTTACTGATCGGCTGTACGTCTACTTTATCTCCTGATGTGTATTCAACAGAGAACGCCGGACAGGTGCAACGCGTCATCAAAGGAGTAGTAGTCGGCCGCCGTTTTGTTACCGTCTCGGATACTAGCACAGATATTGGTGTTGGCTCTGTTGCAGGAGGCGCGTTGGGTGCGATTGCAGGTTCAGAAATTGGTCAAGGACGTGGAAGTTTGGCTGCAGGAATCGGTGGTGCTTTGCTCGGAGGTATAGTGGGTAACCAAGCACAGAAGCGACTTACTAGCCAAACTGGAATTGAATATGTTGTTAAACTCCACACGAAGTCCCTGATTTCCATTGTTCAAGGACCTGTCCCTGCTTTCAGCCGTGGCCAACACGTTCTGGTACAATATGGCGTAGGTGGTCGTTCACGCGTTATTGATGATCCTGACTATGCTGGCTGATTGGATGTGCATCAAACATTGACGGTTGCTGATCGGGAAGCGTTGTGACAGACGCAATAAGTAATTAATAAAATTAAAATCCAGACATTTTTTTTCGAGAAATTTACATGTCTGTCAGTAAGCTCAATCATCGAAATCTTTTTATTGTTTTGTTGCTAGGATTTTCTTCTGGACTACCGCTGGCTTTAACTGGAAGCACTTTGCAAGCTTGGTTTGCTGTTGATGGTATCAGTTTGCTGGCTATCGGTAGTTTAGGGTTAATTGGACAACCCTATATTTATAAATTTTTGTGGGCCCCCTTACTGGATCGTTGTGTACCTCCACTGTTAGGACGACGCCGTGGCTGGTTGATGATCACGCAACTAGCATTGTTATTCAGCATCGCTGGGATGACAGTGACTAATCCCAATACTAATCCTTCCCTTTTAGTGATCATTGCTTTCCTCGTTGCTTTCTTTTCAGCATCCCAGGACACTGCTGTTGATGCCTATCGAACTGATATTTTACAATCCCATGAACGCGGACTTGGTTCTACCTTGACGAGCTGGGGATATAGGACGGCTATGTTAGTTTCAGGCGCACTCGCACTACTATCAGCTGAATATATAGGTTGGCACAATACCTATCTGCTGATGGCAGGCTTAATGAGTATCGGACTTATAGCAACCTGGTTTGCTAAAGAACCACAAGTGGAATCTCAAGCGCCTAATACGCTGCGCGCAGCGATTATCGATCCTTTCAAAGAATTTCTTAATCGAAAATCTGCATGGCTACTTCTACTGTTTATTCTCCTGTACAAACTAGGTGATGCGCTCAGCGTTTCTTTGACAACACCTTTTTTGATCCGTGGGTTAGGTTTTTCTTTAAGCACTGTGGCTTTCGTCAACAAAGGTGTCGGTTTTATCGCAACAATGCTGGGGCTGTTAGCTGGCGGCGCTTTAATGACTCGTCTCAATTTATTTCGAGGCCTACTGTACTTTGGTATTTTGCAAACTGGCGCTATTCTAGCATTGCTACAATTAGCTTTGGCTGGCCATCGTTACGATCTGCTGGTATTTACTGTTTTTGTGGACAATTTTTGCAATGCAATGGGTAGTATCGCCTTTCTCGCTTTCATCATGAGTTTATGTAATCATCGTTATACAGCGACTCAGTTTGCGTTATTTTCAGCACTGGCTAGTGTCGGTCGTGTTTTTGTTGGTCCCGTTGCTGGCCTTATCGTCACGTACTTTAGTTGGCCAACATTCTTCGTTCTATCGTTGGCTGCTTGCTTACCTGGTTTGGGTCTATTGTGTTACTTACGCAGCAGCTTTAATCACATCACTACGTCGCACTAACCAGCGCTCATCGAGTGCTCCCTCATGTCTCTCCTTCTTCCACGCCGCGGTTTCATTGGGTTATGCCAGCCTTTGAGGGGGCGAGGGCTGTTGGCCGCTGCAAAAAAGGGGCGCACCCCTATCTTTATACCTCAAGGATGGCTCAGTTTTACTATGGAATGACTTGAATTTTCGTTGCTTGCTCCCCATATATGGGAGGATTGGTAGTTAGTCTTGACACTCTTTACCAAGCATCATTATGATTGGCTTCCTGAATAGGGAGCTGATCGTTTGTATCTCATTACGATAGCAAATCTAAGGAGAATTCTGCATGAGTGTTGCAACATTAGAAAAATCTTTACTTTCAACGGTACGCCTGTTACAGGACCGTGTGCTTGTAGAGCGTAGCCTTGAAGAAGAAAAATCAAAAGGTGGTATCGTTTTTCCTGATACAGCGAAGGAAAAACCTGCAAAAGGCACCGTTATAGCGGTTGGCGCTGGAAAACGCATTGAATCGGGCGAAATTCATCCCATGTCAGTTAAGGTAGGTGATGAAGTGCTGTTTGGTAAATATGCTGGTACCGAGGTGAAACTTGATAGCAAGGATTATATTGTCATGCGTGAAGAAGACATCATGGCAATAATTGGATAAACGATAATTAATTTTAACTTTTAACCGTACTTTATCGAGAGGAATCAATAATATGTCCGTAAAGATTTTACAATTCGGGTCAACTGCCCGTGCTTTCATGATGAAAGGTGTAGATACGTTGGCTGAAGCAGTTGGGGTAACCATGGGCCCTAGAGGCAGACATGTAGCCCTTACCAAAGCCTTTGGCGCCCCTGTTATTACTAAGGACGGTGTATCTGTTGCCAAAGAGATCGAGCTGCGAGAACCATTTGCAAACATGGCCGTACAGATGGGTAAAGAGTCTGCGACCAAGACCTCCACCGATGCTGGTGATGGTACCTCCACTTCCATCATAATGATGCGATCTCTCTACAGGGATGCTATAAAGGCCATTGCTGCTGGTATGAATCCTATGGGGATCAAACGAGGTTTTGATATTGGCGTCGGCAAGGTAGTAGAGGGACTCCAAGCTATTTCCATCCCTTGTCAAAACAAGATCTCCATTACCCAAGTTGGTGCTGTTTCAGCAAATAACGATATCGAGATCGGTACTATCATTGCCAATGCAATGGAAAGAGTAGGTAAAACAGGTGTTGTCACGATAGAAGATGGCACGGGTAGAAATGATGAGCTTGATACGGTCGAAGGTATGCAGTTTGATCGCGGTTATTTATCGCCATACTTTGTCAACAACCAACAAAACATGAGCTGTGAGTTGGAGAATCCTTATATCTTGTTGTCGGATAGGAAAATTTCCAATGTACGTGAAATGCTGATTATCCTCGAAGCCGTTGCTAAAGCAAATCGTCCTTTAATGATTATTGCAGAGGATGTTGATGGTGAAGCGCTACCAACACTTGTGGTCAACAACATGCGTGGAGTATTGAAAGTTGTCGCCGTTAAAGCGCCTGGGTTTGGAGACCGTCGTGACGACTTACTGCAAGATATTGCTATTGTAACCAAAGCAAATGTTATTGCAGAGAAAGTGGGATTGAGTCTTGAAAAAGCTACTTTAGATGATCTAGGTTCTGCAAAGCGCGTTATCATCACGAAGGATACGACAACAATCATTGGTGGTCAGGGTGAAAAAGATAGGATTTCAGGCCGCATCGCTGAGATCAACAAGCAAATCGAAATGACTACCTCCGATTATGACCGCGAAAAGCTTCAAGAGCGCCTTGCGAAATTATCAGGCGGTGTCGCCGTCATTAAAGTCGGTGCAACGACTGAAACAGAAATGAAGGAAAAGAAGGCTCGTGTAGAGGATGCTCTACATGCCACGCGTGCAGCCGTTGAAGAAGGCGTTGTTCCTGGCGGTGGCGTTGCATTGATTCGTATGCTCAAGGTTCTAGAAAACTTAGAAGGTGCAGATGCCGATCAAACAATGGGTATCAATATCATCCGTAAAGTGTTGGCGGAACCACTGAAACAAATCGTGAGCAACGCAGGTTTTGAGCCTGCTGCTATTGTCGAAAAGGTTAAAGCTGGAACGGGTAATTATGGCTACAACGCAGCTACCGGTGAATATGGTGACATGATGCAAATGGGTATCTTGGATCCAACTAAGGTAACTCGTACTGCATTACAGAACGCAGCCTCTATTGCCGGTCTTATGATCACAACCGAATGCATGATTGCTGAACTTCCTAAAAAAGAAGAACAAGGTGGTGGCATGGGCGGTATGGGTGGTATGGGCGGTATGGGCGGTATGGGCGGTATGGGCGGTATGGATGATGGTATGATGTAAAGCTCTCTGTAGTGGTCGTTGCCCACAGAATACACAAAAGCCCCGCGTAAAGTGGGGCTTTTTTTTGATATAAGGATATGTTGATGGGATACACTGGATGCGCTTGCTAAGAACTTCTTATCTTTTTAGACTGAGCGGAAAGGAAAGTGAGTGCAATTTTAGCTAACTGGCGCATAGTGATGTTGTATCACATCCATAAGCTTCTCAGCTGCTTTCTGTGGATCAATAGCCTGGTTGATCGCTGAGATCACAGCTACACCGTCAACGTTACAGCGTAAAACCTGAGGTAATTGTTCTAAGCTAATTCCACCAATAGCAATTAGCGGATCTTTTACCCACTCTCGAACTTGCCGTAGTTTATCGATCCCCTGGGCCGAAGCAGTCATTTGTTTACTCGTTGTTGGGAAAATAGGTCCATAAGCAATGTAGGAAGGTTTTAATGCGCAGGCTCGCACTAGCTCAGCATCAGAATAAGCACTGATACCTAGCTTTAAGCCTAGTTGATGTAATTTATGTATTGGTGCATTCTTGAGATCTGCTTGACCTAAGTGAACCCCATACGCCCCATAGCGAATTGCTAGCTCCCAATAATCGTTAATAAACAACTTTGTAGCAAAACGACTCGCCAACTGAATGCTTTGCTGGATCTGCTTTTCTAAGTCAGGACCTTGCGTGTTTTTTATGCGAAGTTGAATTAATTTTATCTCTAATGGTAATAATTGAGCTAATTGTACAGAATCATTCACAATGGGGTACAGCCCCAATGGATGACATCCAATCCTGGGAAATGCTAAGGTCTCTAGCATGTTCACTGTTCCTCGAAGGAGCACGTTAATACCTCACTTTGAAAAAAGATTGTGCTATATTGTGCAAGCGTATGTAAGTGCCTTCAACAGCAAAAGAATATAGAATGAGGTACAAGGTAACATGAAAAAATGTACGGTTCATTTAATTATCTTTTCAGCTATTTTTATGACTTCATTTATAACAAAAGCTGCAGCGCTACCACCTTACCTAGCTTATTATGTTGGCCCCATCACAAGCAAGAGCAGTATCGATGCTTACAAATCATGGGCATGGGGGTGTTCTTATGTTTATCGTTCAGCGTCACCATTTGGCTGGTCTTTCAACTATGCTAACGAAGGACACTTGCCGATGCATTTCCGCGATGGTGTCAGTCTACAAGCCGTCTTACACGCTGAGCCATTTTTTCCAAATTGGTCATTTGCAGCCGCAGCAGGCCCTTATGCCTATTTTGACACAGTTTTTTTTCCAGGAACTAAAACCTACTACAATCGCCACGGCCTTGGGTTGAAATTAGATTTAATGACGACCTATGACTACTCTCCAGTGGTATTGTTTCTTGGTATTAGCCATGTGCAAGCCTTGGATAGTTTTCATACGACGGCGCTGATCTCAGGGGTTGGTTATTCTCTCGATCTTAATCAACCGACACCACGTCCATTAGATGAAAAAAGCAACGAGCTAACTATTAATAGCGGCAAATCACTCGTCGACGCAGGTTTTGGTGAAACGCAACACGCTGTGCCAACTAATATTGATTATAGACATCACTTTCCTCGTATTGTGGACTGGAGTGTCAGTTTATTGCATGAAGGAGCTACTACATTAAGCAATCGTGACGGGTTAGCTGTAGAAATTTGGGCAAGAAAAAATTTTTTTTCAGATCGACTCAGTCTCTCTATGGGTGTCGGCCCTTACATTGCACGAGAACGAGTACCAACAGGTAATCAACGTACTGTAAGCAACGGGCTAATCTCTGCTTCCGCAAGTTACTTATTGTACAAACCATGGCTAACAAGTAGAATAACCTGGCACCGTGTCTTCACGACTTATAATCGAGATAGTGATCTTTTTCTCTTAGGGCTTGGGATTAATTTTTAATCGAATTTAATTCTCGCCATGAGCTACGTCCTTCCTTGACTAGGATTTTTTCTTTTCCTTGACATTTTTCATTTAATTTTTTTGCATATGTCGTTTGCAAGACGACGGCTCGTCCCTGAGGTTGATTCGCCCGCGCTGTTACATGGTAGTAATACGCTATGTGATGATCAATACAAAACGCTAAGCTAAAACGACGTATATCATAAATTACTTGATATCCAGCGTAATTGAGTGCACCGTGAAGTCTGTCGTGTATCGATGCGCTAGCCAATCGCTCTTCCGCTATTTTTAAGCCCGCTTCGGCGGCTTGAAATTGTTGAGAAGCCAGGGAATAATTTTGACTCATTCGTAACGCTAAATGGGTGCTATCTAGCAGAGCAAGCACTATTAAACCAACCAACAGAAGAAACAACAACACAGTAACTAATATAAATCCATCTTGCTTAGCTGCTTGCCACGTGCTCACTCTCGTTCCCGCAACGCTATGATGTACTTCCATTCACGCGACAATGATGTCTCACGCGACAATGATGTCCTGTCATTTAGCAATAGATTAATTTCAAGACTACGCACCTCCAGTCCACGCTTTACCTGGTCTGGCAGCACATAGATTAAGCTGCCGTTTGTCCCGCTCTTGATACCGAGGCGAACTGACATTTTTTCTATGCCCTCAACTAATTCAATAGGGTTGTGTATGGAAGTATTTAAATTGCGACGATATAGTGCATAGACAGGCCTCCATGCCTCTGTTCGACGTCCTGTATCTCCAACATAGTAGATGATTTTATCAAAAAAACCGACTTCACTATCTGCTTGATAGGAGTGCCTTAAATCGATATGACTCCATTGAAAAGCTTCTGCATGTCGGCAATCACTGATCAATAATTTATCATTTTGGTGAAACAACGATCGTGATACTAAAGCAATATGTTTACCTTTAGCAAATTGCACAGAAATAGTATTAGGGTTTAACGCCTGAATAAGCACTACATCGCTATGAAGTTTAGCGCGTGGTAATGAGGGTAAAGCAACTTGCTCTGTAGTACCATGACCTTCATGCCAAACCACTATCCGGGTATCCGGAGTGAGCCGGCTGTTCAGCGGAACAAAATCAACTAAACGCACACAACCGATAAAACCTGCCATGCGAATATCATGACTCAGCCAGCTAAAGGCAATCCTGGCATTGGTTTGCATCGCATGCAATTGCTGTATCAGGTAATATGTTTTTTTACACTGAATAAAAACTTCTACCATCCCGCCACTGAGAAACAACGCCAATGCCAGCGCGATAAGTAATTCTAAAAAAGTATACCCTTTTTCCTGCCCCGTCATGGTCGAAACAATAAACGAAAGAACCGTGTTTGCTTAGGTCGTTGCCAAAAAGAAATCCAACGAATTTCACTTTGATAATCATGACCTTGACGAGTTAATTGCTCCTCGCCCTCTGGAAAATTTTTTTTTATCTCTGCTTGCCAAAAATTTAATTGATCTTGAATACAGGGGGATTCATTACTACAGCTTTTCAAACGCTCTGTTAACTCACTTATCTTTAGGTCGGCTAAATTGACAAAATAGGCCTGCTCACTCATGCGCAAGGACAGCAGCTGCGCTTGTACAAAACCCAATAGACCAAGGCTCAAAATCAAAGAACCCAGCATGACCTCTATCAAGCTAAATCCCTTTTCTGCTCTGCCACGTATCCATTGCCAGTTCATATTTTTTATTTATAATAACGCCCTTCTCAACTTATCATGGCTTCAATAATAACTCAAACTGAAGAGGCGAATTACCGTTTTGTTTATTAATGAACACAGCTATTGTATGCGCCAAAACCTTTCGTGCAATACGATTAGTTAGATACCAAAGCTTACGTATATCCGGTAGAAATGCTGGGCAGTATACTAGGTTATCACCTGAAAATTAAAGGCCGTTGCACTTATTACTTGAATGCGCGGGTTTAGCTGCTAAGCCCTTCTGCAACTAATGCAGCCTCTACGGCTGGACGCTTTGCAACTCGGTCAAAGTAACTCGCTAAGTATTGCTTCTGTCTAATATCAAACTGCATAGCGAATCCCCAACGTAAAATTGTGAAAAAATAAGCATCGGCTACACTAAATTTATTTCCTTGAAGGTACTGGCTATCTTTCAAAACTGAATCTAGAAAATTAAATTGTTTTTCCACATACCCACGTACAATCGGCTTATACTCGTCTGGCGTTGTCGGTTTGAACAATGGACCGAAGCTTTTATGTAACTCAGTGGAGAGGTAGCTAAGCCACTCAAGGGTACGATAGCGTAAGAAACTAGTAACAGGCGGGATCAAGCCGCTGTTCGGCACCTGATCCGCCAGATATTGTACTATTACAACCCCTTCAGTTAGTAAGTTTCCATCATTTAATAATAGCGCAGGTACCTTCCCTTTCGGGTTGATTATAAGATAATCCTCGCCGGATTCTGTCTTTTTTTGCACTAAATCTACCTTTTCTAAGGTAAACTTTAGACCTGTTTCACACAATACGATGTGGGGAGACAATGAGCAAGCTCCCGGTGTATAAAATAGTTTCATTGTTAGCCCTTCTAGGATTCTGTTAGGATTCTGTGGTACCTATATTGTTCTTTTGTATAAAGTCCTCTAGTACAATACACTTTTGTGACTAAATTATAGCAGCATTTTTTTAGGCAACAACATGAAATTAAAGACATTGGCTTTGGCCACAATGATAGGACTAGGAACATTACCCTATTTCAATATTCCTATTGTGGTATCTACATATCAACGACGAAACCTTTTTCTAACCACTCTTCACTTTTAACTGTTCATAGCCAGTTCTACCTTGACAGCGATTTAATAAAAACTGGACCAACAATGATACTGGCCTACCAGTAGCCATTTTATCTTTCCCAGTCTTCCAGGCAGTACCAGCAATATCGAGATGTGCCCAACGAAATTTCTTCGTAAATCGAGACAAAAAACAAGCGGCTGTGATACTTTTTCCTCCGCCTACACCAATATTGGACATATCTGCTACATTACTGTCAATTTGTTCTTGGTAATCATCCCACAAAGGTAAGGGCCATACTCTATCGTAACTGTCTTTGCCCGCCGTTTCTATTTCCTGGATCAATACTGCATCATTACCCATCAATCCCGTAGTAACAGATCCCAACGCCACAATAATGGCATGTGTTAAGGTTGCCATATCAATCACAAGCTCCGGATCAAAACGCTCGCCATAGCTTAAAGCATCTGCCAGGATCAAACGACCTTCCGCATCTGTATTAATTACTTCAATCGTCTGTCCAGAAAGACTTTTTATGACATCACCGGGTTTAACAGCACTACCACTTAGTAAATTCTCAGTTAACGGCATAATACCGACAATATTAATAGGCAACCTGAGTATCGTAACTGCTTTTAGCACACCGAGTACACAAGCAGCTCCGGCCATATCAAACTTCATTTCTTCCATACCTGCCGCTGGCTTTATACAGGCACCACCTAGATCAAACGTTACGCCTTTACCAACCAACAGAACTGGCCGTTGTTCTTTTGCAGCACCATGATATTGCAAAATAATAAATCGAAGTGGTTGCTCTGAACCCTGAGCTACTGCTAACAAAGCACCCATACCCTCTCTCTGGATTTCCTCCTTTTCCAGCACGGTTACAACTAAACCTTCTTCCTTTCCTAAACGCTCAGCCTGTTCTGCCATATAGATGGGTGTACAAAAATTGGCTGGTAAATTGGCAAGATCCTTTGCTAAATGTATCCCAGCCGTAATTGCTACGGCTTGATCAATAACTGTTTCCGCCTGCAATATTTCAGTGGGATCAAGCAAATGAAAAAAAGCGAACTCCTTGGGAGCAGCATAATACGGCTTATCTGCCTTTTGAGTTTTAAATTGGTCAAAGGTATAGAAAAAATCTTCAGTTAATTCAACAGTTTGCCGAATTCTGGCATAAAAATCCGAGCCACAGGCACTTTCATAGCACAAGTAATCACATACACGATTCAGTTGCATTAATTTAATTCTGGCAGCTACACAACTTACTATCTTACGAAATACTGGCAACTTAATATTTTTTTCTTCTCCACAGTAAACAAGTAAAACCCGCTTTGCCGTAATGCCGGGAACAGAGTAAAGCAGCACGCTCTTGCCTAACTCCCCAACCAAGTCTCCTTGAGCTAACTGGTGACGAATGTAGCCTTGGCTTGCTTGATCCAATGCCTCTGCAGCGCGACTAAGCTCCATATTGCCAATAATACCGACAATAAGACAGTCAGAGACCTCTTGAGCAGCTACCGTGGATGTAAGCATATATTGCATGATGCGTTTTCCTCTGATGTATTGTAATAAAAAACGAAAAGCCTAGTCTATCCAAATTGTGCCGATTTTCTAGACTGTACACACGGGTAATAATCGCTTTTTTGTACAATGCTAACTGGATTCAAAACGGCCTTTGTGGAATAATTTCTAGCTCGGTAGGTCAATGTTGCCAAATGATCCTTTTCCGCTATTTAACTCGCGAAGTACTCACCAACCTGTCTCTCATTACGAGTCTTTTATTTGCTATTTTGATAAGTAATGAGTTTGTACGCTATCTAAACCAAATTGCAGGCGGCAAATTTGCTGTTAATATCCTATGTGAATTAATTATTCTTGAATCACCGCGATTTTTAGCCATTTTGCTCCCTTTCGGGCTATTTCTCTCTCTCTTGTTCTTTTACGGTCGTCTTTACGCTGATTATGAAATGACCACGTTGAATGCCTGTGGATGCAGTTTGGGACAATTAACGCGGTTGACTCTACCGCTAATCTTCTCGCTCAGCTTAGTAATTGCTGCCCTGAATCTATGGGTAAATCCAAAATTACTGAATTATCGCAACACATTACTCGCCCAAACCGGAACTGCCATAGAATTACAAACTGCACAACCTGGTAGTTTTCAAGAAACTAACGCCGGACGTCGAATTATTTATGTAGAAAGTATCTCTGGAGATCATAAATCTGTCAAAAATATTTTCATGGCACAAACTAATCCATACGAAAAACCA
>Ga0207020_1042_pt1 | contig 26068 bp, 21 predicted proteins | sample Alteio_BWMinCont_48_FD_153500 | JGI IMG/M metagenome (GOLD analysis project Ga0207020, IMG submission 153500) | Enriched cells from forest soil in Barre Woods Harvard Forest LTER site, Petersham, Massachusetts, United States -... | ecosystem: Environmental > Terrestrial > Soil > Temperate forest >... | reverse complement strand
GAAGAAATTGACTTCACAGCGGACCAAGTGATTAAAACAGTCAAACGTCTAAGAGAAATGTCTCCTCTCTATGAAATGGCAAAAGAAGGAGTAGACATTAAGAGCGTAAATTGGGCCGCTCATCATTAGGAGGAGAGATTTATGTCGTATAGTCCAAAAGTTGTCGATCACTATGAAAACCCCAGAAACATCGGCAGTCTTGACAAGAAAGATCCCGCCGTGGGCACCGGTGTTGTAGGCGCACCAGAGTGTGGTGACGTCATGAAGCTGCAGATCAAAATTAATAAAAACACCAATGTCATTGAAGACGCAAAATTTAAGACCTTTGGGTGTGGAAGTGCAATCGCAAGCTCTAGCCTTGCCACAGAGTGGCTCAAAGGCAAAACAGTGGATGAGGCGATGAAGATTAAGAACACCGATATTGTTGAGGAGTTAGCCCTCCCTCCAATTAAAATTCATTGTTCCGTTTTGGCTGAAGATGCTATTCGCGCAGCCATTTCCGATTTTCAAAAGAAGCAGTCGGCAGGAGGAGAGTCAAAGTCATGATTAAGGTGACTGAAAAGGCGGCTTCAGAAATAAAAAGACTTCGAGAAAAAGAAAGCCCAGCTTCCTTTTTGCGAGTTCAGGTTATAGGTGGCGGATGCTCCGGCATGTCTTATAAACTCGGTTTTGATACTAAAAAAACTGAGAGCGATAAGGTCTTTGAAGACCAGGGAGTCACTGTTCTGGTCGATCCCAAGAGTTATCTTTACATCGCTGGTACAACTCTAGATTTTTCTGACGGACTTCAGGGAACAGGCTTTAACTTCATTAATCCAAATGCCAAGAAAAGCTGCGGATGTGGGAGTTCTTTTTCCGCTTAATTAAGAAAGCTTTTCATGACCTGTGGACATCCTCATTTTAAATTTTTCTCAAAATGTGACGAGTGCGGGGAACTTGTTTTTCCAAAAGAAGGGCATTACCCCAATTACTTTGAATTATTCGACCTTAAACCATCCTATTTTTTAAATGAACAACTTCTGAAGGAAAAATACTACGAACTAAGTAAGAATTTGCATCCCGACAAATTTCAAACTAAATCACCGGAAGCCATCATTCTGGTCACTCGCTATTCGGCCCTTATGAACAAGGCCTTTAAGACTTTAATGGACAAAGATGAGAGGGCCTATTACCTACTTGAAATGGATCAAAATAGCCCCATTCAACAAAAAGCTTCGCTTCCGCCAACTTTAGCTGAGGAGTATTTCAATCTTCAGGAAGCCTTAGATGAAAATGAGATTGATTCTGCCGCTCGTAGGACCTTGGTCTCGGACTTTTCGACTCTCTTAGAAAGAGAGATCTTGAAGCAAGATGATTTAATAAGCCAGAGTTTTCAAGATAGTGAAAAATCAAAAGCTCGCGAGAGCCTTCAGCAGAAAAGTTACTTGAAAAGCATGAAGCTGGATTTGGAGAAAAAATGGCTAAAGTGACCTTTGGCCAATTTGATAAGCCTGAAGTTATTGTGGGAATCGATCTTGGCACCACCAACAGCCTCGTCGCCATCAGCAAGAACGGGATCCCGAGAATCTTAAAGGACTTAAATGGGTCATCCCTAGTGCCCAGCGTGGTTCAGTGGGATGAAAAAAGCAAAGACTTTAAGATCGGGTCTCAAGCCAAAAACGGGCGTTTGAAGATGGCGAAAAACACCGCTTACTCTATCAAGCGATTTATGGGCCGCGGTAAAGATGATATCAAAGATCTAAATCTTGGGGCGATCGATATCTCCGAGTCTTCGAAAGAGAACATTCTTATAAAGCTTGGTCAGCGGTCTTTTTCCGCTATCGAACTTTCGGCCGAAATCTTGAAGGAACTCAAAAGAGTAGCAGAGAAAAGTATCGAGGGACCGGTCACCAAAGCTGTAGTCACCGTACCTGCTTATTTCAATGACAGTCAGCGCTCGGCGACCCGAGCGGCAGGGGTACTGGCAGGACTAGATATTGTTCGTATTATTAACGAACCCACAGCTGCAGCCCTTGCCTACGGATTAGATAAAAAGAAAAAGGACATCATCGCCGTTTACGACCTGGGAGGGGGCACTTTTGATATAAGTATCTTAAACCTCCACGACGGAATATTTGAAGTTCTCTCAACAGGCGGCAATACAACTTTAGGGGGCGATGATTTTGATGACGCTGTGGTAGGTTATATTTCCAAAAACCTTCCTTCTGAGGTCAAGAGTCACGAAATACAAATCAAATCCAGACTCATTGAAGCAGCGGAACATCTCAAAATTATATTGTCTCAAGGGCATGAAGCTTCAACAGAAATCTTGCTCGACAATAAGACTTTTAAAATGACGATAAATCGGTCCGAGTTTGAAGAGTTAATCAGGCCCTTTGTAGAGCAGACCCTGAGTATAACGGGACAAGCCTTAAACGACGCAAGTCTGAAGGTCGAGGATATAAAAGATATCGTTATGGTTGGAGGTTCTACGAGAATCCCTTACGTCCGCAGTGAAGTGCAGAAATTTTTCGAAAAAGACCTTAACGTTTCCATGAATCCTGAAGAAGTTGTGGCCCTTGGAGCTGCAGTCCAAGCGGATATTCTTTCGGGACAAAATCAAGATATGGTCCTTCTAGACGTTGTGCCTTTAAGTTTGGGTATCGAAACCTACGGCGGCACCGTCGGAAAAATCATTCACCGGAATACGAAAATCCCTGCCATAGCCCAAGAGACATTCACCACCCACGTCGACGGACAGAAAAATGTTTTAATCCATGTAGTGCAAGGGGAAAGGGAACTGGCCTCAGATTGTAGGTCCCTGGGACGATTTGATTTAAAGAATTTGCCGCCCATGCCTGCCGGGTTACCCAAAATACAAGTGACTTTTATAATCGATGCTAATGGCCTGCTTAAAGTCAATGCACGAGAACTAGCTACAAATACCCAGACTGAAATTGAAGTCAAACCCTCCTATGGGCTTAGTGATAAACAAGTTGAAGAAATGCTCCACTCAAGTTTCGAAAATGGAGAGGCAGACCTTAGAGCGCGACAGCTCATCGAAGCGAGAATTCAAGCTGAAGGAATTTTACGTAGTGCCGAGAAGATCTTGGCCGAAGGCCAGGGTTTAGGATTAAGCGCTTTGACTGATGGAATAAGAGCCGAAATGGATAACATCAAGGTTCTCAAAGAAGGTGAAGACTATGTGGCCATTAAAGAAGCTTTAGAGCGCTTAGAGAAGGCGGCTAAACCATTGGCCGCTGAGATTATGAATCAAGCGGTAAAAGCCAAATTAGGTCAAAAAAATATAAAAGACATTCTTGATCAAAAGAAGGAGAATTCTTAGAATACTCTATTCTTATTGAGGAGGTTCTAATGGGTTTGAAATGGCAGGATTCAGAAGATATCGGAATCGAACTTAACCAAAAATTCCCCGAGTTAGATCCCCTTGCCGTAAGATTCACAGATCTTCATCGTTACGTTACCGAACTCAAAGATTTTGAGGACGATCCTAAAAAATCCAGCGAGGGAATTCTGGAAAATATTCAAATGGCTTGGCTTGAGGAGCATAACGGATGATTAAGGCAAAAATTACTGGTGTTGGTAAATACCTCCCCCCTCGTATCATTAAAAATAAAGACCTTGAAGAGATGATGAATACGAGCGACGACTGGATAAAACAAAGAACAGGGATTGAAGAACGCAGGTGGGCTGAACCTGGTACTACAACCACGGGAATGGGGGCCCAGGCCGCATTGGCGGCCCTTAAAGACGCGGGTAAATCACCTGATGACATCGACGCCATTATATTTGCCACACTGAGTGCTGATTATTTTTTCCCGGGGTGCGGAGTCCTTCTTCAATCGGAGCTTAAACTCAAAAAAACAGTTCCTGCTCTCGACGTCCGAAATCAATGCTCGGGATTTCTATATAGTCTTTCAATTGCTGACGGGTGGATTCGAACAGGGCAATACAAATGCGTACTCATCGTGGGAAGCGAGATCCACTCTAGCGGTTTAGATAAATCTCCAGAGGGAAGGGATATCAGTGTTATTTTTGGCGATGGAGCTGGCGCGGTCCTGATCGAGCCTTCCGAAAGTAGATCGGGGATTTTAGTGACGAAACTTCATAGTGAAGGAGAATTCGCTCAGAAGCTTTGGTGTCACAGGCCTTCGAGCGCCGATTTTCCAAGGGTTCTTAAGGGGCAAAATAATTTGGATCAGACCTTTTTTCCTTCCATGGATGGTAAGTTTGTATTTAAACATGCTGTGTGTCGTATGATTGAAGTCTTGACGGAGTCTTCAGCGGCTATTGATTCGCGGCCGAGCGATATCGATTTTTTGATTGCCCACCAAGCCAATTTGAGAATTAACAGTATGGTTATGGAACAACTTCAAATACCCCTGCATAAATCTCTCAACACCATCCAAAAATACGGAAACACCACCGCGGCCACCCTTCCCATTGGAATGGAAGAGGCCAAAAAGGCAGGGCTCCTTAAAGAAGGCGCACTGGTCGCCATGGTGGCTTTTGGCTCGGGGTTCACCTGGGGCGCTTCACTGATGAGGATTTAATAGATAGTCCTCTACGGTAATAGTTCATACCAGTAGAGCCACGATGGCCATCCCTGGGGCGAGAGGGCAAAAACCTTTTTAGCTAAAAGTTGTGGGTAATAGTGAGGTCCTGGCCCCCGGGGGGCGGGGGAACAAAAAACTTTTTGGCTATTTTATATTTGCAAGAAAATCAATCTCTCCAACAGTTCAGTCTCAGTAGTACCAGCGATCTTGGCTTGTCTTTTGAGTACATCAATTGCGTCTAGTTTTAAACGGTAGGTTCTAGAAATCTTTTGAGACGGGACTTTGTAGACGTAGGTCTAAAGCATCAACCAGGTTCTCATTTACAATTTCAGAACCATCTTGTGGTTCCCAATCCCCGTCTGCTCCCCCCCTTTATTTGGAACCGGCATGAAACTTGAGATCATATAAAGCGATGAATAAATTGAGCTTGTCGGCCTCAATAAAATTGAGTTTGCTGTTCATGTATTTGGCAGCTGTATGGCCTATTTGGGCCCTTGGCGGTCTAGAAAGTCACCCGGTAGTGATAGGCGGTAGACCGGATCCTCTCCTCATTGAAACAGATTTACCGAATTTCTCAACAACAATGATCTCCTACGGCGATCAAGCTTTTCGTCCCAAAGGCACCATTGTTGTGTACGCTGGTTTAGGCGCTCGAAGCAAAGCCTTCGGTATAGGTCCCTCGCTCGAGCCAATACTAAAAAAGGCAATAAAAGAAGGGTTTGCTCCGTATGCTTTTGAAAATCCACTTTACAATGACTCGATTCGGCAGCATCGGTTAAGCTACTTCAGCACTACATCCGGCCAATTAGAGTGGCTTACAAATACTTCAAAGCTGATTGCGAGCGCACCCAACGTCCGTCAACCTTTAATTATCGCAGGAAGATCAACAACGTCCGCACTCATTCTTGAAGCCCTTCACAGATATTTGTCTTCAGGAGTTTATTCAGATATTTTTTCAAGAGTTGACAAAATATTAATTATGGGTCCAGTCGACCCTCGCCCCGCAGAGTTTCAGAAGTGGAGAAAAATAGAAATAGAGTATTTGCAGCAAAGAGACGGTCTTCTGGATCCTGTAGCATATGCGGCCGAAGATACCGTGTACAAAGATATGAGATTTGCAACCGATGCAGTGAAAAACGTTCCTGGCTTAAAGATCCCTGAAATTACGTTTATTGCAGGGACAAATGACCCATTTGCGACCGCAGCAGAACAAGTAAGTCTAGCGAGAACCTTTCAGCGTCTTCATCCCGATACTAAAGTGAAGGTCATAGTAACTGACACATTTCACAATCCTGCTGCATCTATTGAATACCTTGGCAAAGATGGTGATACAGTGAAAGTTAAAACCATGAAGCGACTTTCACCTATACTTTCAGAATTATTCAGTGAAAAACGCGGCAACGAACCTGGCTTCTCAATAGTGATTCAACCAGAGGTGCAACATCTAGTTAATGCTTGCGTCCTCAGTCTCAAATTTTAGCTTGCTTCCTATTATCACAGGCATAGTCACAGTCTCAAAATGCACGTCTTGCAACGTTTGAATTCTGATCTGGAGGGAGTCTTTCAACCATTTCTAGAGTAACCTACTCTAGGCTTTTCTGGCGCCTCACCCGGGCTTTAAGAGTGGAACTTGGATAGACGGGTCGAAAGCCTGAAAAGACAAAATATTCTTTATTGCAGCCAACCTATTGGAGAAATCTTCGATGGCTTTCTTGTCGAATCCCTCAGCAATAAGAGATATTCGCTTGTCCTTTTCGATAACAAAAAGTGTAGGAACAAAATCTAATCCGTAGAGGACAGAAACGGGAAAGGGATGGACGTCGCTCCAAACTTCAAAATCAAACCCATATTTCGCCTTGAAGGTAACTACATCAGCCACAGAATCTTGCCCCACCGCCAGAAAATGCTCAGGTCCAAGAGTTCGAGACACCTTAGCGAGGTGGGGAAAAGTATATTGACACGTGGGGCAATTGTTTTTGTAGAAAACAAGAAGAATCGGCGCGGAACTTAACTTCGAATAAAAATTCTGATCAACACCCTTTTCATTTTTTAGTTTAAAGTCGGGGGCGACATCTCCAGTCTTGATCATGATTCTAAGGCTATCATCAATTTCAATTGACGCGGTTATTAATTTTCTTCGGGAGGATCTTTTTTTTCTGTGGAGGGAGGTTTAAACTGGTGGCGGCCCGTCGAGACCGGTCTCTGGGCACCCTTATCTTTATCGCGATCCCGATTATAACGCATTGGCATTCGCGGCTTCTTACTCGCCGGTTGAGCGTTTTCTTTAGCCACTTGCTCCGCTAAATCTACGGTGATATCTCCCATGCATTTAATCTGACAACTAAGCCGGGAATGATCGACGAAATAGGCAGAGCCAATAAGCGATTTTTCCTTAAAATTGGGGGGCAAAATATTATTCTCTCCGGCTACAACCTTAACCCGGCACTCAGAACAACTAGGTAGTCCCCCACAGATAGATTTAATAAAAATGCCATTTTTCTTTGCAAGATCTAAAACGCTTTGATTGGGAGCGATTTCAAACTCTTTCTCACTTGGTAGAAATTTTACTTTCATAGTTCCTTCCCGGGGAAAATATAGTCAGGAGATCCATCGAAAAAATAAAAATGGTTTTCGTCAAACTCGTTCACCCCTTCGAGAATTTCACTCCAAACCACTGCCGTTAGAATAGACCCCTGAACGAGCCGTTCAACAATTAGGGATTTGAACTTATTTTTGGCCAAGGTCAAGTCATGCCGATTCGTCGATTTGTCAAGTTTGAGAAGGTCAGGGACTTTATTTAAACTATCGTTGATCATTGCCCGAACGGCCTGATCCCCATTCATCTTTTTTAAATCTGTCTTCTCAAAGCTCGCTAGAGACTGAGCCATCACTTCCACTTTCAAGTCCGGATCAAGTTCATCAACAAGCGCAGCTTCAAAATAGACATGGACACCCTTTTGACCCGTGAGCTGACCATCATGGTTTTCGCTCAAATGCAGAGGCATTGAAAGGTCACCGGTGTAGTGGCCCAAGGTTCCTAAACAAACTAAGAGTGGCCCCTGAAGCCCTTGAGATGCCTTCTTTTGGGCCTCGGATACTTTGTTAGTCGGATTTTTTTGCAATAGACTCTTAGCGAGAGACTTACATCGTGCGCTCAGGCCATGAATTCTGTACGGAACAACTCCCAGGTGAATATCAAATTTAGCGCCCATTTGAGTCTTAAAATCTCTGAACTCCAGGGGAAGACCCATCGGAGTCTTGAAAATACTCTCAAAATCTTTAGTCCAATCTAAATAATGTTGGGGAGGCTCTATTTCGGAGGCTGTTTTTCTCCAGATCAGATCGGGGACATTAGCATAATAACCCAAATCAAATTCGTGCTGCTTTAAAAACTTCTTCCCCTTTTTTTCTTCTAATATTCTTGCCGCGGTAGATGCAATGATCTCATGGCCTCGCTTACCCCAGCAAGATCCCGCAACCCCGTAAAACTGAATGATCAGGGTAAAGCCGATAAAAATCTTTTTCACTTCACAAGGACTCGCACAAATTTTTTCTTCCCAGCCTTAAGGATGAATTTATCACCCATCTGCAAATTGAGTTTTAATTTTGAATCATGAACCTTTTCTCCGTCCCTCTCAACGCCACCGCCTTCAACAAGGCGCTTAGCTTCGCTGGTGGTACTCGACAGACCAGAGTCAACGAGAAGCTTGCAGATCCACACATTGTTTTGAGGATGGGTGCCCCAATCAGGTAAATCAGTCGGAATACCTTTATTTGAGAAAACTTCGAAAAAATTCTTTTTTTCTCTTTCGGCATCGTCTTTAGAATGAAATCTTTCTACAAACTGACAAGCCAAATCGACTTTAACATCTCTCGGATTTCTCAAACCTTGGGACATCTCGCCTTTAAGTTTAAGGAGCTCATCGGGAGTTATATCAGTAAGGAGCTCATAATATTTCAACATGAGCTCGTCGCTCAGCCTCATTGTTTTGCCAAAAATTTCTCTTGGAGGTTCTTCGATCCCGATATAGTTATTTAAGCTCTTTGACATTTTATTAACGCCGTCAAGGCCCTCAAGAAGAGGAGTGGTCATCACAATTTGAGGCTCTTGCCCATAGGATTTCTGCATAACACGACCGACAAGAAGGTTAAAACGCTGATCGTTCCCCCCAAGCTCAACATCAGCTTGAAGAGCGACGCTGTCATACCCTTGGAGGAGTGGATAGAGAAACTCGTGGATGCTGATGGGACTATTTCCCTTAAACCGCTTGTGAAAATCATCTCGCTCAAGCATTCGCGCCACAGTGTATTGACCGCAAAGTTTGAAAATTTCAAAAACATCAAATTTTCCAAACCACCTGGAATTATAATCAACGATGGTTTTATTCTTGTCTAAAATCTTAAATATTTGTCGGGCATAAGTCTTTCCGTTTTCTGACACGTCTTCACGAGTTAAGCCCTTGCGGGTTTCATTCTTACCCGAAGGATCGCCAACCATACCTGTAATGTCGCCAATAAGAAAAATAACTTCGTGACCCAGAAGTTGAAACTGACGCATTTTGTTTATTAAAACCGTGTGCCCCAAATGAAGATCCGGAGCTGATGGGTCAAACCCAGCCTTTACCCGAAGGGGCTTCCCCGTTTTGACGGATTTTTCAAGTTTCGCGAGCAACTCTTTCTCAGAGACGAGATCAACTATTCCCTTCTTGAGGTGTCTAAGTTGCTCCTGAGCCGTCATCATCTGGCGTGTTCCACGGCTCTTGTTTCTCTAACGACCGTGACTTTTATCTGCCCGGGATAGGTAAGTTCCCGTTCAATCTTTCGAGCAATATCTCGACTCAGCATAATACTTTGCTCATCGGTGACTTTTTCGCTTTCGACCATAACACGAATCTCTCGCCCCGCTTGAATAGCGAACGTTCTAATAACCCCATCGAAGCTATTACCGATAGTCTCAAGATCCTCAAGGCGATTGACGTAACTCTCCATCATCTCGCGACGGGCACCTGGCCTGGCCCCCGAAAGGGCGTCGGCAGCCTGAACAATCTGAGCTAATATAGTATTTGGCTTTTCATCTTCGTGGTGGGCTCGAATGGCGTGCACAATCTCTTGGGTCTCACCGTATTTTTTTGCAAAATCAGCGCCTATTACAGCGTGGCTCCCTTCGATGCTGTGATCAAGGGCCTTACCTAAATCATGGAGAACCCCAGCCCGCCTTGCCGCCTTTACGTTCACTCCAAGTTCACCGGCCATAATTCCTGCTAGAAAGCCTACTTCAATAGAATGAGAATAATTATTTTGAGTATAACTGGTCCTGTATTTCAGAGAACCAATGAGTTTAACGATCTCTTGATTCACGCCATGAACCCCGAGGTCAAACATGGCTTTGTCCCCATCCTCTTTAATAGATTTAAATAAAGTCGACTTACATTTATCAACCACTTCTTCGATACGAGCAGGGTGAATTCGACCGTCTTGAATAAGCATATCAAGGGAGGCCCTGGCGACTTCACGGCGCACGGGATCAAATCCTGAAATAATAACAGCCTCTGGCGTGTCATCAATGATGAGGTCCATCCCCGTCGCCGCTTCAATGGCACGAATATTTCGGCCTTCTCTCCCAATAATTCGTCCTTTCATTTCATCACTGGGCAAAGCCACCACCGAAACGGTGCGCTCAGAGCTGTATTCACCCGCATAGCGAGAAATAGCCATCGCAATGATTTTTTTTGCCCTCTTCTCAGCTTCTTGTTTGGCTTCGTCTTCGACAACTTTAATTATTTTTGCAGCATCGTGGCGGGCTTCGTTTTCCATGGTTTCGATGAGCATCTTCTTAGCGTCATCTTGAGTCATCGAGGATGTTTGCTCTAACTTCTGTTTCACTTGCTGCAGAGTCTCTACAACCTTGGCCTCCGCCTGGGTCAGTTTTTCTTCTTGCTCTTTGACTCTCTTTTCACGAGCTTCATAGCTTGATATCTGTTGAGCGAGCTGAGATTCTTTTTCACGAACACGACGCTCCTGCTCCCTGGCGTCATTCTCACGCTTACGAGCATCCCGCTCTAAAGCCTGAGCAGCGGCCTGTTCAGCGTTACGTGCGCGATTCTTGGCCTGCATATCAAGAACCGCAGCTTGTTCTTTGGCTTTAGCGATTAAGTTCTGGGCTTCTTTTTCAGCATTTTTGATTTTCTTTTGGTCCTGGGATTTCTTAAAACCTATCCCCACCCCCGTTCCAACCGCTAAACCGAAGACTCCTAAAGCTAAGCTTACTAATTCCATATTCCATGCTCCTTTTAGGTTCTAGCCATTGATATTCCGAACATGGATGATCTCTCGATCAGTCACAATCATGTCCATGGCAATGTCAAAGGCCTCGTTCGGGAGTGTTTCAGAAATGACCTGCATTGAAAAACCCACTCCCACTTTGAGCCCGCGAAAATTCTCTAAAGCTCGATCGTAAAATCCTTTTCCATACCCTAGGCGATGTCCTTTTCGATCAAAAGCAACACCCGGTACAAGGATACCTACACATTCATCTAATGATATTTTTGTGGCTGTTTGAGGATCTGGTTCCCAAATTCCCCAGGAATTCTTCAACCACCGGGTCCCCCCTTGAGGCAGTGACGCGGTCGATCGGATCGCTCCATCCACTGACTCACTAGGTTCGAAAAACTCTATTTCTTGATCATTGAGGACCCGGGGATAAACCCAGCGTAAAATTGAGGCGACCTCCAGAATGGCTAATTGAGGGTCCGCTTCCCAACTAAAACTCTTGTAGCCCGCCCAAAAGGGACGTGCCGAAGCATCAGATTTCGGGGCCTTTGCTTCATTCCAAATGAACCCTAAGTTCTTACAAATTTCTCTATTAAGTTGGCTGATCTTATCTGGACCTAATTGAGATCGTGACTCAAGCATTTGAGCTCGCCACATATTCTTGGTCGCTATATTTTGATTTTCAGGTGCTATTTTCACCGCTGTTCTCTATTCTAAATATATCAACAGTGGCTGAATGGCAGAAAATTGAGTTGGAAGATATTAGGAGTATCTCGCGCCTCTTGCAAAGGGGCGATCTAAATATCCGATTTTCCTAATTTATAACCCTTATAGAACCGATTAAGGCGATCCTTTAAGGCTATTCATCTCTTTCTAAACTTGCCCGTTTAAGGCAATCCAATATCAATTATCAAGAGCCACGACCCGAGGAGGTAGAGCAGATTCAAGTTCAGTTAAAGTTCTCTGAGCTTTTCTTTCTACTTTTTCGAGTTGATCCAGGGCCCTTTCTTTGAGCTCAAAAAGCTCCTCTGCCAAATTCAGGGCTGCCAATAACGCAGCGTTCTGAATCGAACCACTTTTGGTGGCAGGCAATGCCTGCTGCACCTTATTATCGACAAAAGCTACCAATTGCTTAACTTTTTTAGGGTCGTGGCCTGATTTCAATTTAAGGGGAATTCCGGCAATAACGACTTCGTATATGGCTTTAGTCCCGCTTTGACCCTGTGACATAGTTAAGTGTTATCTCCTTCGTCACTCATTATTCCCTAAAAATAACGGGACCCTGCAATATAGTCAATAGCCAATACGAGCTTTGGGGGTCGATTAGATGACCCTTTTGAATAAAAGGGGGTGGGGGCGACTATAAGCTTCTGCCAACTTGGTTTTTAAAACCTCTTAGATTTTCTTTTTTAATGAATAAACTATAGAGCTTAAACTGTTTTCCCGAAACCTCCCCCGTAAATATCTCGCCATGTCCGTATTTCTCAAAGGGTCTAAAGATTTTTACAATAGGCTCAATTTTATTTGAAAGTTCCCATATGAGCTGAAGGTCCTGATCCTCCCTGTGGTTTCGAACGGCCTCCAAGTTCTTACCTAAAATAGTTTGAGGGTCTAAAAAGTTGTACGGAATGCCACCACAAAAATATAAAATGCGGCTTGAATCAAAGTCATGGATGTACAAGCGGAGAATGGCATTAGCGGTTTCCGGGCAAATTAGAAAGTCCGTTGATGCATTGGTCTGGTCAGCCCTATTGAATTCATCTGGCTTTAGAGCTGTCGAGGGGTTTGAAGCTCCTACTACTACATCCTGGAGAAATCTCGAAAGAGCCACATCCTTGTGAGGAAAATAAAAGACACCAAAAGTATTAGACGAAAGACTATAAAGATAGTGAACTGAAGGAACCAGGCCCCACAAAAAACTCAAAAAAAGAGCTGCCGCTGAAATTCGCTTCAACCCGCTTCCTCTTTGAAGCACAATTTTAAAGGCCTCGTCTAAGGCAAATCCCATAGCTAAAACCCAAGGTCCTGTCGCCAGTAAAATACGATAATCATTGGTTGTAGAAGTAAAAGCGGCAATAAGAACCACAAGAGAAATAAAAGGAATAATATATCTCTGTTTAACAAAACACACCATCGAACCAACGATCAAGAGGGGGTAATAGCCGAGGGGGATAATAAGAAAATCCGGCTCAAACCACCTAGTGTAAGTAAAGGGGGTAAAAAAGAGATCGCAAAATGTTTGGAAATTCTCCCGTATACCGCTAAGCCCATGGGCCAAAAAATTCACAATAAAGGTATGAGTCAAACTTGATTCTCTAAAAAAGTAAGCTGGACCCGTAAAAATAATATAAAAAATCAAAGGCTCTATGGTGAAAATAAGAGAAAGAACAAAGACCTTCGTTAACGCCGCCTTTTCGTATATAAGTTTGCGATGGGTGAAAAACCAAAGCCCTGAGGCCAGAAGAAGAGCTAAGAGATATTGCTTTCCGGTGATTGAGCATTCTAAACAAAAACCTGCAAATACCCCTCCCCAAAAGATTCTGCGCTCTGAGGTGAGCCTAAAACCTGACGAGAGAAAATAATAAGAGATCATCATAAGAGGAAGAGTCATTGCATACCGGTAGCCGGCGTGAGAATGAATAAAGATCACGGGGAGAAAAATCGCCATAAGGACCACAAGGATCGAAATTATAAAATGAGAAAAAAACTCTTGAGCTAAGAGAGCTATAAAGATAATTCCAAAAAACCCGGCCAAGATAAGTGACAAGTTAAAAACGCCCAAGTTAAAGCCAAAACCTTTAAAAGCCAAAAAAGTGAAGTAGTGGAAGAAGGTTTCCCGAAATAGAACACAAAGAGGATCGTAAAAAACGGGCTGAAAAGGGGTATTATTGAAAACATAATTTTTGGCAAAAACAAGATCCCAGGCGGCGTCATCGAAAAGGCCATCAGTATTCCATGGGGCAATGCTGTAGTTCCAAAGATGCGCCGTAAAATAAATGAGCGTTACAAACAATAGTAAATAAAGGGTAGATTTTTTAGGCTTTGATTTTATTGGGGCCCCTTTCAGAGAATAAAAATATAAACTTAGTCCAATGAGCCAGGCGACCCAGGTGATGGGGGTCTTAGGCGTGATGCCTTGATAATGAAGGACCCAAAAGAATGCCGAAACGAGAAAGAAACCCAAAGAAATCATATTTTATGGTGTTCCAGAGGAATCGGTTGGAGGAAAAAGGCCTTGGGAATCTGCGTAAAGGACAGGGTAAACAAGGTTACAAACGTAACTGTTCACACGACGATACGCCGAAAGCAGGTCTAAGTGAATATTGCTAGTATTCAAAGATTCTTGAAGCTTCCGATGAAGTCTTTGAACGTGGGCCTCCCTAAGCTTTCCTTCGAGGATGCGGATCTGCTGTTTATTTTGAATCACTTTTTGCGCCAATTCCAAATTGGTAAGACTAAAGGCAGAAAGGGCCATTTCAAAATTATCCACAACAAGTTGATGGAACTCTTTGACTTCCTTCCACCCTTCGTCGCTGAAAGAAACTTTTAAAGAAGATTTCTTTTGGGCTAAATTGAGAATATTTCTATCGATGATATCTCCAATGTTTTCAATATCACTTACAAGGGCAATAAGGTTCACCACCCTCGCATTTTGCGCATCAGAGAGAGGTTCGTCGGTCAATCGAACAAGATAGAGTTTTATTTCTCGATTGAGGATATCGATTTTTCTGTCCATCACTTTCATTCCATCGCGGAAGTCGACGTCATCTTTTTCAAAGGCCTTTGGAGAAATTCGAACGAGCTCCAGGGTGTATTCGGCCATGCGGAGCATTTCTCGCACAGCATTTGAAAAGGCGATGGGTGGATTTCCAAAGGCTTTGGCGTCTAAATACTTTGGGCCAAACTCTCTTTCTGAGTCGGGTTGGGGGAAAATCGTACTCACCAAATGAGCCCCAAAATTTATGAAAGGATAGAAAATTATCGCGGAAATAAGATTGTAGAGGGTGTGCGCGTTGGCCACTTTGTGACTGATGTCGCCCCCCACATTATCCACCAAAATGGCAAAGGCTTTACTGACGAATATAAATATAACGCAAGAAAGGGCCTTGTAAAAAAAGTGAGCCCACGCCACTTGGCGGCCCAGGTAGTTCCCCCTAATACTAGCTATGAGGGCCGTTGCCGTCGTCCCAAGATTAGCCCCGTATATCCAGAAGAGGCTGTCGTAAAGATTTATGATGCCATGAGAGGCCAGCGTCATAGCCAGCCCAATCGTCACAGCGCTACTTTGAATTCCGGCAGTAAAAACTGTATTGGCAATGAAGGCCACAAGGGGATTTTCATTTAAATAGGTAAATAAATCTTTAAACCCCTGAAGATCTTTAACGAAGGCAATAGCCTCACTCATAATAAAGAGGCCGTAAAAAATAAGTCCAAAGCCAAAAATGATCTTCCCAATGGTCTTCCTCTTTGTATTTTGGGATAAAAACATGATTCCAAAACCAAAAATCACCACAAAAAGTGCGTAGCGAGTGACATTAAAACTGATCAATTGGACGGTGACTGTCGTACCAATGGTCGAACCAATGATCACGCCCATGACTTGAGCTAGTGTGACAACCCCTGCGCTGGCGAGGTTTACAAGGAGTACGGTCGAAGCCCCTGAGGACTGAAGAAGAACAGTGAGCCCAACCCCACCCAGTATGGCGAGTAAAGGACGCTGAGCCAGCCGACTCATAATGACACGAACTCGATCAGCCGCAAGATTTTGCAAATTTTCTGAAGCCTGCATCATGCCGTACATGAAGAAGCAAATACCAGCCGCTAGCTGGACGAGATGTTGAACGATGTCCATATAACTTAAGCTATCCTCTGGAACTCTTTCGGATTTTTTCTTAAGTTACTAGATACGGTACGAATGTCTAGGTGGAATCTGCGATTTTCACTTCTGAAACGGCATTCGTCAAGTTTTACTAATGCAATTGTAGGATCACATCCTCAGCAAACCCCGAGCGTACTCTTGGTTTGAAAACTTCTCTAAATCGCCAATCTTCTCTCCAGTGCCAATAAATTGGACTCCGACCCCAACTTCATCGGCAATGGAGACGATAATTCCGCCCCGGGCGGTGCCGTCGAGTTTGGTGACAACGAGACTTGTAATCCCTAGGGCCTCGTTAAATTGCTGAGCTTGGATTTTGGCATTTTGTCCATTATTAGCATCTATAACCAAAATCGTTTCGTGGGGGGCACCCGGTAAAGCTTTGTCCACCACGCGCTTCACTTTTTTCAGTTCTTCCATTAGATTTTCTTTGGTGTGGAGGCGCCCAGCGGTGTCGACAATAATGACATCTTTATTTTCAGAGACTCCTTTTTGAATACCTTGAAAGGCCACCGCCGCAGCATCTTTTGTCGTTGTTGACATATACACATCAACTTTGGCCCGTTCACCCCAAGCGCGCAGCTGTTCTTCGGCTGCCGCTCTAAAAGTATCCCCGGCCACAATCAAGACCGTTCTTTGCAGTGAAGAATAGTATTGAGCAAGTTTTCCTATGGTCGTCGTCTTACCGACACCATTGACTCCGACGACAAGTACAATCCAAGGCTTGACGGCCCAGTTTCCCGACTTGACCGAAGCGGAATCTAATATTGACGAGATTTCTTCAAAGAGCGCCTCTTTGACTTTCTGAAGTTGAGAAAGCTCCCCTCGTCCTAAAGTCTCTCTCACTTTCAAGAGTAGTTTTTCGACAGTCTTAGGGCCCAAATCGCTCGTATAGAGAAGCTCTTCCAGGGATTCTAAAAAAGAGGAATCAAATGTTTTTGTGTTTAAAATCAGACTGTCTAATTTATTTGTAAAAGCCTCTTGGGTTTTGGCTAGAAGAGATTTGATATCTGGCTTTATTTTTGGTGTGGAAGCTGGCGCTGCTTGGGGCTTTACTTTTTTGCGAGAATAAAAAATGGCAGCAACAAAAAGACAAAGTAATAGAACTGCCCCGATTTCCAAATCGATCGTAGGAACAAATCCAAACCACAGCGTGTCATTCATAAAAAATTGGCATAAAAATCAGACATAAAAATTGGGTATAAAACTGACATAAAATCAGGAAATCAGGCGTTCAACTGGACAGCCACCATCTTTGAAACCCCGGGATCCTCCATTGTCACCCCATAGAGTGTATTATTAATCTCCATGGTGTGTTTGTTATGCGTTACCAATATGACCTGGCTGCGTTTGGCCATTTCTTTTACCAGATCGTTAAAGCGGTAAACGTTCGCGTCGTCAAGTGGCGCGTCCACCTCGTCGAGTAAACAGAAGGGGGAGGGTTTAAAAAGAAATATAGCGAAGATGAGACTAACGGCCGTAAGAGCCTTCTCCCCACCTGATAATAATGTGACACTCTGAAGTTTCTTACCTGGAGGGCGAGCCATAATTTCTATTCCCGGCTCCCCTGGATTTTCAGGATTTTCAACAAGAATCAGCTCGGCCTCGCCGCCACCAAAGAGTACAGGAAAGACTTTCTTAAATCGTTCATTTACGGCTTCATAAGTGTCCCTAAAGCGCCTATTACAAATTCGATTAATACGGTCGATAACTTTGCGCAAACTCTCCATGGCATTAATCAAGTCTTGTTGCTGTTTTGATAGAAAATCATAGCGGGTAGAAAGTTCTTCGTATTCTTGAATGGCCGTAAGATTCACTTCACCTATTTTTTTAAGCTTATCACGAAGATCATTGAGTTCTTCTTGGGCAAGATGAAAATTCTCGTCGCCAGCCGGATTTTGTGCATACTGCTGGGCGACTTCACTTAAATTAAGCATATAACGCTCTAAAATTTGGTCACTCAAATACTTCTGGTTCAATTCCGTCTGAGAAATTTTAAGTTGGCCTTCGCTCATCTCATGACTGAGCTGATTTGAAATTTTTTGGCTTTCTGCCACGCTCTCTTCGATCACACGAACTTGGCCCGCCGCCTTTTCATATTTTTCCCTAGACTCTTGAAGTTCTCGTTCGACCTTCTTAACCTCACCAAGAAGTCTGTCAAATTCACTTCGGGTTTCTTCTAATTGTTGAATATATTTTTCCAAAACCTCAGAATTTTTAGAACTGTCTTCAGCCATCCTTGAGAGTTGACCCTCAGTCTCTCCGAGATTAAGCTCAAGACGTTCTCTCTGATCTTTAAGGCCAGAGAATTCTTGACTCTTTCTTGCGGCCCGCACCTGAGCTTCAGTGGCGTCTTGGTTTAATTTTTCAAGGCCAATTTTTGTAGTTGCCAATTCCTGTTCAAGATTCTTTGAACTCGTTTCATATTGTTCACAGGTTTGCCGGAGATCTTTGGCTGAAACCTGGGCCCCATCGAGATGGCTCACGATCGTGTTAAGCTGAGTTTTTAAACCTTCTACGTCCCGTTCTTGGCGGCGGATGGCTTCTTCCACATTTTTAAACTCGGCCTCTGCTCGCTCAAGGTCTTTTTTTCGATCTAAGATCTGAATTTCTTGTTCAAAACTCTGCTTCTGGGCGTTCTCAAGGTCCTTGGTTACCCTCGCCAATTGGGCTTCAAGCTTTTCTAAACTCGAAACCGCTAGGGCCAGTTTTCCGGAAGCTTCATCACGCCTGAGTTTAAGTTCTTTGATTTCACGTTTTTGTTTTAAAATTCCTGAATCCGCACCTTCGCTACTCCCTCCAGTAAGACTTCCATCTTGAGAAAGGAGGTCCCCGTCTAGAGTAACAAAAGAATATCCTTTTAAAGCTGGCCTAAGCTGAAGGGCCGTTTGAAGTGTATCGACAACGACAACCCCATCTAATATATGGGCTAAAGTTTTTTGATGTAACTCGGGAACCGAAATGAGGTCTTTTAAATAACCCTTAACTCGGGGATCGTCTTTGGGAACATTAAAGCTTTGCCGTTTCACCTCTTCAATAAGATCAGCATTGAAGAAAGTGCTTCGACCGGCTTTTTCTTCTTTCAATAGCTCCACTGCATTTATGGCTCTCTTACTTTGAGGTGTCAGAATGCTTTGTAAACGATCACCCAAAGCGGCTTCCATAGCCAGCTCATAGTCTTTTGGAACTTCCACCACGTCCGCTACGAGTTGAAAGGCCTCTTCCACACCGCCGTCTGCGGTCAAACGAAGATGCTTTTCTTTCTGCCAAGTCATGACTTTTTTTACACCTTCGTGGAACCCTTCAAAGTTCAGGGTCAAAGCTTCAAGGCCATGGAGCCTTCCCACGACCTTGTTATGTTCATCCTTAAATTGCTCAACTTGGGTCCTCCGTTCGGCCACTTCCGCCTTGAGGACACTCTGATTCTCTTCGAAATTCTTGACATCGCTCATAATGCTTAATTGCATTTGCCTTGAAGATTCTAAAAGAGCAAAGGCTTTGTTGCGGACACCTTCGAACTCCGTTTTTTTAGAGACTAGCTCTTTAGCAACGGCCTCTGAATCAGATAATCGTCTGGCAATCTCATCTTGAGAGGTTTGATAGCTAGAGATCTTAACTTCGACCGTGGTGAGACTTTGGATCGTCCCCATCAATTCACGGCGGACTTGAGTTAGTTTTTCATCAAATTCGCGAGATTTCAAAACAGCAAGAGCTGAAATCTCCCCCTTTTCAACAGCTTCTCGATTGAACTTTTCTAACTCTCCTTCAACTAAACGCAGTTGGGCCATTGAATGATCTAGATCCCGACGTAAAATATCCCGCCTGGCTATGACTTCCGATTTAAGGGTGCCTGCCAATTCTTCATTTCGTTTCGAGGTATCTATTTCAAGCTGTAGAAGTTGCAGGGCGGATTCTTTCTTTTGAACTTGGGTTTGAATCTCAAAATGCCTTGCCTGCTCCAGGTTCACATTTCTTTCGAGTTCCAAAAGCTCTAGTTTTAGATTTTGAAGCTCAGCTATAGCCCTGGCATATTTTGCCTGGTTCTCCTCTGAAAGATCTCTTTTTTCATTGATTCTTGCCGCAAGTTGGTCAAGTTCAGATTTGATTTCTAGATATTTTTTTGAACTAATCCAAAGATCTAATTCTTGAGCTCGGGTTTTAATTTCCTTATATCGCTCCGCCCGCTTTGCCTGACGCTGGAGGCTATCAAGTTGCCTTCGGAGTTCACCTATAATATCGTTGAGCCGAATCAAGTTTTGTTCGGTACTTTCTAACTTTCTTTGGGATTCGCGCTTTCTGACCTTGAATTTAGTTATTCCCGCAGCTTCTTCAATAAGGGTCCGGCGGTCCTCGGGTTTAGCCGTAATTATTTTTCCGATCTGACCTTGTTCAACAATTGAAAACCCCTTTGAACCGGCACCCGTGTCCATAAAAATATCAACAATATCTTTAAGACGACAGATTTCTTTATTAATGAAATATTCGCTCTCCCCGCTACGGTGGAGGCGACGGGTAATCATGATCTCTGAGTGTTTGGCCCACTTCGCAGGAAAGGGTCCCCCATCATTGGCTAGGGTTAGCGAAACCTCAGCCATTCCCAAAGGGGAGAAGTTCTCGCTACCATTGAAAATGACATCTTCCATTGAGGCCCCTCGGAGGTGCTTAGCACTTTGCTCACCCATAACCCAAACAAGAGCATCTACAATATTGGATTTGCCACATCCGTTGGGGCCGACAATCCCTGTGATTCCATTGTCAAAAGTGATGACCGTACGATCTTTAAAGCTTTTGAAACCGACCAGTTCTAGACGTTGTATCTTCAATGCTTTCCCTTTTGCAAAACCGCGGCTTGAGCCGCGGCAAGACGAGCGACCGGTACTCGGTATGGGGAGCAGCTGACGTAATCCAAACCTACTTCATTAAAGAACTCTATGCTTGCCGGATCCCCACCGTGTTCTCCGCATATCCCTATCTTTAAATCAGACCTGGATTTTCGTCCCAAATCAACCGCTATTTTGACTAAACCGCCCACTCCCCTACGGTCGATACTCACGAAGGGATCCTTTTCAAATAAACCTAGGCCCACGTAGACCCCAAGAAATTTACCGGCATCGTCCCGAGAAAGGCCCAATGTGGTTTGCGTTAAATCATTTGTCCCAAACGAAAAGAACTCGGCCTCCTTTGCTATTTCGTCAGCGGTTATAGCCGCCCGCGGAAGCTCGATCATCGTACCTATTTTATAACTGAACTTTGTACCCGTTTCTTTTTGTACCCTAAGAATTTCCTCTTCGACCAGGTTTCTCATGAGTCGTAGTTCCTTCTCCGTATTGATTAAGGGGATCATGATTTCTGGAATAACCTTGGCCTCCGCCGCCGCTTCGGCAATGGCTCTAGCTTGCATAATGTAAATTTCGGGAAAGGTAACGGCTAACCGGCACCCGCGATGCCCGAGCATAGGATTAGTCTCATGAAGAGACTTGATTTTTGCTTTAAGGCGGTTGAGATCTATATTCAATTTCTGGGCTAGGTTCGCAATGTCGGCTTCGGTCTGAGGTAGAAATTCATGAAGAGGGGGGTCAAGAAGTCTTATTACAACGGGATAGCCCTTCATCACTTCAAAAAGTTGCTTAAAATCCCCTTTTTGCATCGGTAAGATTTTCGAGAGAGCCTGTTTTCGATCCTCTTTATTTTCCGCCACAATCATTTCACGCACGGCATCTATTCGATCGAAATCAAAAAACATGTGTTCAGTTCGGCAAAGACCAATACCCTCGGCCCCAAAACTTCGAGCGACAACAGCATCTTTAGGGGTATCTGCATTGGTAAAGATACCCAGTCTACGATACTTGTCGGCCAAGGTCATAAGTTCTGCAAACTCTCCGCTAAGCTTAGGTTCCACCGTTTTAACTTCTCCTAAGAAAACCTCTCCGGTGCCCCCATCCAAGGTAATAACATCCCCCTTCTTTATAACTTGCCCACGAACGTGAAACTCTTCGTTGTGTTCATCGACATTGATGTCTCCACATCCAGCCACGCAGGACTTACCCATTCCCCTGGCCACAACGGCGGCATGGCTGGTCATTCCACCACGGGTCGTTAGAATTCCCTGGGCAACGACCATGCCGTGGATGTCCTCTGGGGATGTCTCAGTCCTGACAAGAATGGTCTTCTTACCCCCCTCACTCCACTTCTCAGCATCTTCCGGAGTAAAAACCACCTGACCACACGCCGCACCCGGGCTCGCCGGCAACCCTTTGGCTAGCTGATTTTTCTTGGCTTTGGGGTCAAGGGTGGGATGCAAAATCTGATCGACCGAATAAGGATTCACCCTAAGTAAGGCCTCCTTCTCGGAGATCAGATTCTCTTTTAACATTTCGATGGCAATACGAATGCTTGCCGCAGCCGAGCGCTTACCATTTCGAGTTTGGAGCATCCATAGTTTATTTTGTTCGATTGTAAACTCTATGTCTTGCATGTCTTTATAGTGGCGCTCGAGTTTCTGGTAAATTTCTACAAGTTGGCTGTACGCCGCGGGCATGACTTCTTGAAGTTTCGAAATGGGGAGAGGTGTTCGGATCCCCGCCACCACATCCTCGCCTTGGGCATTGACCAAAAATTCGCCAAAGAATTTTTTCTCTCCCGTTGAGGGATCTCTTGTAAAAGCCACCCCGGTGGCTGAATCATCGCCCCGATTGCCGAAAACCATGGCCTGAACATTGACGGCGGTGCCCCAAGTGTCTGGAATAGAATTGAGCTTCCTATAGGTTATAGCTCGGGCGGTGTTCCAGCTTTCAAAAACAGCGCTAACCGCTCCCCTCAGCTGTTCTATAGGATCTGTGGGGAATTTTTTACCAGTATGTTCTAAGATTTTTTTCTTAAAAATAAGAGTAAGCCCTTTAAGATCTTCTGCGCTCAAATCCGTATCGTTATGAACTTTCTTTTTTTCTTTAAGGTCCTCAAGTTCAACTTCTAGAAAACTTGAATTCATTCCCATAACCACATTTGAGTACATCTGAATGAACCGGCGATAACTGTCATAAGCAAATCTGGGGTTCTTTGATATATCGGCAAGCCCCTCAGTGGTCTCATCGTTGAGACCAAGGTTTAATATTGTGTCCATCATTCCAGGCATGGACACCCTAGCCCCCGACCTCACACTCACTAAAAGGGGATTCTTTTTATCTCCAAATCCCTTTTCCAAAATTTTTTCAATTTTTCCAATATTTCTTAAAATATCACTCCAAATGCCTTCGGGTATTTGCTTGCCCTCGGCATTATAGATTCCGCAGACCGTTGTCGAAATCGTGAATCCCGGAGGGACGGGAATGCCAAGGGAAGTCATTTCGGCAAGACCAGCACCCTTGCCGCCTAAAATATTTTTTTGAGTGAAGTCGCCTTCTGAGCCATCGGGTCCGAAGAAAAAAACGTTTTGTGAACTCGATTTGGACATAGCCTTCACCCTGTCTTGATTAAGTTCCATAAAGCCCCCCTTTTTCTAAAAAGATTTAAGCTTCGCTTTAATATATTCCTTAAGCTGAGTCATATCGACGCGGTCTTGCGCCATTGTATCTCTATGCCTAACAGTGACCTTCTTGTCATTGAGTGAATCAAAATCAAAAGTCACGCACAAAGGTGTTCCGATTTCGTCTTGGCGACGGTATCTCTTCCCAATGCTTGAGGCTTCGTCATATTGAGACTTCATTTCGTCAATAAATTCTTCTTGGAGTCTTTGGGTGGGAGCAGAAAGCTCTTCTTTTTTACTTAAGGGAAGAAAAGCCACCTTAATCGGAGCGAGCTCGGGGTGAAATCCTAAAACAACCCTTAGATCTTCTCCGGTTCCTTCTTCTCGATAAGCATCGCAAAGAGTGGCCAATAAAGAGCGATCACAACCCGCACTGGTCTCTATGATATAGGGAATAAATTTTTCCTTGGTGGCTTCTTCAAAATATTCTAAATTCTTTTTTGAAAATTCTTGATGTCGACCTAAATCGAAATTAGTCCGATTGTGGATCCCCTCTAATTCTTGCCAGCCGAAGGGAAATTGGTACTGAATATCGAAGGCAGATTTTGCATAGTGGGCCAGCTCCCCTTCTTTATGCTGATGATAACGAAGGTTCGATTTTTTGAAGCCATATTTCAAATACCAATCAAGTCTCCAGGCCTTCCATTTTTCCATCCATTCGTCATCGGCCCCAGGTTTAACGAAGTATTGCATTTCCATTTGCTCAAATTCCCGTGTTCTGAAAATGAAATTCCCAGGTGTAATCTCATTTCTAAAAGCTTTTCCAATCTGGGCGATCCCAAAAGGAAGTTTTCTTCTTGAGGCCACTTGAACATTTAGAAAATTAACGTAAATTCCTTGAGCGGTCTCTGGTCTTAAATAGACGATAGAGGCGTCCTCTTCTACGGGACCCATAAACGTCTTGAACATGAGATTAAAATTTCGCGGTGCTGTGAGTTCGCCGCCGCAGTTGGGGCAGTTCTTTGAAACATCAATTTGATCGGCGCGGAACCTGTTTCTGCATTTTTTGCAATCGACGAGTGGATCGGTAAAGCCATCCACATGGCCTGAAGCTTTCCACACCATCGGCGCCATCAAGATGGCGGCATCCAGCCCCTCTATATCAGGCCTTCGAGTCATGGCATTCCACCAAGCTCTCTTGACGTTAAGCTTTAATTCCACACCCAGCGGACCGTAGTCCCAGCAGGCGTTGATGCCTCCGTAGATCTCGCTACTCTGGAATACGAACCCTCTTCTTTTGCAAAGAGAAACCATTTTCGATAGATCATCTAAAGATTTAGAATTACTGGTATTTTTTTCATCGCTGAGTGACATGAAATGGCCCCTTTTTTCACGGAGAAAGACGGTGAAAACTTACCAATGTTTGCCGATCTATGTCAACCGGTACCGGGTACCTTTTCGGAACTATTATTTGAAATGGCCGAATTCCCCAGCATCATCCCTGATCAAATACCTCCAATGTCGTGCGAGCACAGCATGGCTGCTTAGATCAGCTTTTAGTTCAAGAATCTTATGACTAACAAAGCGAGTTGTCCTATGAGATTTAAATTCTCAAAAACCCCTCAAGTTTTGCTAGCCTTTTCACGATACGAGAAACAGGTTGTTTTCTCATATGGAACCCCCATTCTTTGGTAAACCAAGTTTGGGGGCATCCTTTCCCCTTTCACCAGAGGATTCGGCCATTTCGCTTTGCGAACCTCGGTGCCAATCAAATTACTTTTTAATTATGCCAGAGCCAAAGATAGTCCGACCCGTCGGATTTGCCCTTTGGTAACTGCATTGGTTAAGCAAAGTGTTGTAGCCTCTACAACACTTTGTTGTAAAAAGGATTGATTCACCGCCAATCGTCGCCTATGGTGCCGCAGATGCTGGCTGCAAAACCATTTTACAAAATTTATTTGGAACAGGAGCTTGCTCGACGCTGCGAAAGTAATCCAAGGTATTCTCTCCGGTCTTTTGCGAAAGCCCTCGAGGTCGACCCGGGAAACCTTTCTCGGGTTTTCGCCGGCAAGGCTTCTATTTCAAAAACCACGGTTGAAAAGGTCATGAGAAATCTGAGCATGTCGACTGCAGAACAAACTCTATTTCTTAACTCATTTGTCGAGGATAAGGTTTTACCAGGCCGAGATTCTTTGGAAAGGTTTGATTCCTCTTTGGATGCAGAGCTCTTTCGTGTTATAGGGAATTGGTACCATTTGGCGTTAATGGAATTAACCTTCACAAAAGGGTGTAAGCCTGACCCAAGGTGGATTTCAAGTGAACTAGGTATATCTCCATTAGAAGCCAAAATGGCTATGGATCGACTTTTAGCTCTTGGCCTTTTGGAAGTTAGAAACGGGAAGCTTCAAAAGACCAGGGAACATACCACCACCAAAAATAAAGATGAAACCACACCCGCCCTCAAAAAACTTCAGAAGGAACTCCTTGAAAAGGCTATTTTCTCTCTTGAAAACACTCCAATTGGCGAACGTGAACAAGCAGCGATGACCATGGCTATTGACCCAAAAAAATTGCCTTTAGCAAAAAAGATGATTCAAGAATTTACAAATCACGTATGTCACGTTTTGGAATCTGGAAACAGAAAACGTGTTTATCAATTATGCGTAAGTTTATTCCCTCTTCAAAAAAGTAATAAATAAAGGAGTTGTAAGAATGAAGGCCAAATTAATATTTTTAACAGGACTTATGATCACGGGCACCTTAAGTTGGGCAGGCACCGGCACTCACGGAACCGACGAGTATACTCAATCAAAAGCACTCCTTAAAGGAGCACTATCAGGACTAATCGACAAGCTGAAGAGCAATCGAGCTTCATGTTCCACTTGGGTGGCACCGCATGCCTCC
>Ga0207020_1026_pt1 | contig 26217 bp, 24 predicted proteins | sample Alteio_BWMinCont_48_FD_153500 | JGI IMG/M metagenome (GOLD analysis project Ga0207020, IMG submission 153500) | Enriched cells from forest soil in Barre Woods Harvard Forest LTER site, Petersham, Massachusetts, United States -... | ecosystem: Environmental > Terrestrial > Soil > Temperate forest >... | reverse complement strand
CATCCTTTCAAGTACTGCTGTTGTTCCCAGTGGATCCTACGTTTTGGGAACTACGGTGGGTTTTGGAATGTGTGTCCAGGCCAATGGAACATCTCCAGAACTAGAACTAGAACTGGCGGCCACTTCCCTCCGTGAGACTTTCTGATCGGAAAGAACAATGATGCTTATTAAAAAAATTAGGACAACAAAAATAAAATTCCTCATAACGATCCTCTTTTCAAAGAATAAATGCCGTTACCCTTCGTAGAAGAAGGGTAACGGTATTAAAGGAGATCGTCAATATGAAGGGCTTTAAAATTACTCGTCGTTGGTGACCACAAATCCGTTGCTGCTGATGGCACTGGTCATTTGACCATTTACAGCACTCCCAAAGTCAAAATTACCGCCGCCGGGAAGAGCAAAGGACTTGGCAGCCACTTTGCCTACAAGAACGTTTTTCTTCAAGTATCTTGCTGGCTGACCTTTGGCCGGAGCTACTAGATTAAGTGGAATAACCTCTGCTCCCAATAGGATAGGAGTAGAACCATTCAAGTTTACGGTGGCGAAGGCAATATTTGAGCTTGGGTCTACTGACGTCACCGTAGCTACTGCAACCGGTGTGGAAGGTACATGTTGGCTACCTAAATATGTATTTCCCGAAGCACAAGGTCGGCTGTTGTCTTGCCAGAAAAACTGATCGTTATAAACATTAAAGGTGTCGCCAGCGACTATCCCGGTGACAAACCCACCATTGAGCATAACCGTGTTAACGTTAACCATTTGGATCACTCGTCCAATCCAAGATACTCCATCGGCCTGGCTCTTAAGGTTTTTCACGCCTTGAGAAAGCCCATCGGCGCTTACGGAACTCAGTGGAGTGCTATTGTAATAATTCGGACTAACGCTAAACTGACTGAAATCAATGGTTGCATTGAGATTGGTAGAGGTCTGATCAGCGGAGACTGTAGCTCCATAAATTTGAGAAAAATTGAGCGGATTCAGCGCCTGCATACTCAGACTCATGCTCGCTGTAGAAATCTGAACGGAGGCTGAGCCACCGACTCCTGCGTGAGTTCCACTTTGGTTATAACCAAAAGTCACTCCTCCCGAACCCGTAAACTCAAAAGAGTTCACATTTCCCTCAATAAGATACTGGGGAATATTGATTTCGCAGGCCGGCACAGTCACCGTGACCACACCACCTTCTCCTGCTGGAGCATTTAAAGCTTGCCCACTGAAATTAACACCTTTCGCGCAACCGACTCCAAATAGGGCCGCCGATAGCACGAACATCACAGAACTAACGCCCAACTTGTGAGTCATACGAACCTCCTCTTACTTCTTAGAATTTATCCAATTTGCCAAAGCTTGAATTGCCGCAACGCCTTCTGGCGGCAATTTAACTTTGGCCTCAAGACCCGAAGTTTTAAAACTCTTGGTCCCGAGGGTCCCCACATATATATTTGATTGCGCCGGCACAGTTCCTGGCGCTACAAAAACCGGAATATTTGAATCCGCTGCGAACTGAGCTCCCAATATATAAGCATCAAGCGTCGAAGGGATAGACGACCAAGGAACAACAATGGCGTCGACCTGGCTCTTCACAGCGAAAGTGAACCCGTCATAAATGGCAGAGCTTGATGTTTCACCTTGGGAGCCAATGACCTTGGTGGAAAGAAACGAAACTTTCTTATTTTTTACAAGAGAGAGCAAAAGTTTTGCGGCAGCCGTCCCGTGACCGTTGTCATCACTGGGTCTTGAATCCCAAGAGATAAAATCAAATCCTTCGTAAATATTTTGGTTCGAAAAAGACAGGTGAGATTTGATTTTGGAATCCTTAAAATCTATACCAGAATCGATGATGGCAATGCGAAGGCCATTGCTCGCCCCTGGACTGGGAGGAAGGTCAAGATTAGGTGGCGGCGTTGAAGAAGGCGTGACCTTCGGAGCCTTTGGCGCCTGATCAAAAACCTCGGCGTAGCGATAGAATCCATATGGAATAAAAAGTGAATCCAGGGTCTGTTCGATTATATCTGGCTTTTTATCCACACAAGCCGCCACGGCCGCAACTTGCTCTGCGGCTCGGGTTGTTTGATCCAAAATGACTGTCTTTTGCGACGAGAATATCTGGACCTGATTGGCCCCCTGTGCAGAAGTATTGTTTGTGGACACGGAAGCTAGGGCCCGCGCCCCTGCCCCTTGAACAAGAAGAGGTCCTTGTAACTGCGAAGGCGCTGGTGGCGGAGTTGGAGCGGCCCAAACGAGGGGCTTGCCAAAGTAAGCTTGGAGGAGATCTCCCACTTCTACCGGTGCTGAGCCTGATATCTGAATAACGCTTGCCGACTGAGGACCCGTAAATTGCACTTCAAAAATATTCCCGTTGGCCGATGCTAATTGTTGGCCTTGCTGTACATTTTGATTAAGACCAGCCCCGATTGTGATCTCTCCACTTATAGAGGTGATGGATGTTTCCCAAGGGCCAGAGAATTTTTGACCGATAAGGTCGTCTACCACTTGAGGCAGTAATTTCTGGAGGGCGGCGATCATCGTTGTTCGAGTCTGAATATCGATGCTTCCGCTGATATTTTGGTAACTTCCCCAAACATAAACATCGCTTCCTTTAGCCGTTGTATTAAAAACAAGTTCCTCATGGGTCCCGAGGTTTAAATCATCAATGAGAAAACGAATCTGATCGGAAATCTGAAATTTCTTGAGAATGAAAGCAAAGCCTTGGCCTAAAATATTAAAATTAACCCCTTGATCAAAATTGGCACCATAGTTTGAACTAAACGGCCCATAGCCGTACGGATTAAGTTGGCCATTAAAAAAGTCAGCCTTCTGACAGTTTTGAGTTTGGTCAAAACTTGCGACATAGGTATTGTCTAAAGCACCGGCTCTTCCCTGATTAAATAGGTTGGTATGATCAGGGGAAAATCCGTAAACGCTTCTGTCACTGCGATCACCGCTTGAGTAGATCAGAGTCTCCACGACGGGCTGCACCCGAAGAGAATATAAGGGTTCTTGTTGGGTCGCGAATCTGGAATCTTGTAACCAGCTTGTCCAAGCAGAAGGAATTTGCGCTTGCCGCTCCAATGCTGAGGCCTCAGAGCTAGTTATATTCGAAGACAGCTGCGGCACATAATTTTGTGGCGCTGCTAACGGAGCTTGTGTCACGGCCACCGGAGGCGGGTCTATATATACTGGGATAAACTTTCCGCTTTCAGAAAGCTTCTGACCTAAGAGGTAACTAATCTCTACTCCTTGATAGACTGCTCCCATAGGTAACGTCACCCAGCGATCTTCCGCTGGCGCTATGCCGATATAGTAACCTGGACCGGGACCACCGCTTTGTGTAAAGCCTTGGCTAGCCCACGATATAAGAACTATAAGAAGCAAATTGGACTTAAGCATCTATCCCCCGGAGCTCCTAAGAGCAGAAAACATGCCGACCTAGGGATTAAGACCTTAGTTATGGAAAGGACTTTAGATTTCGGACTAAATGACTTTTGTTTTGTAATGCCTAAATATTAAACAGGACCCCGCTCTATCCGAAGATATAGACCGACCTTAGTCCAGAAAGATCTAGACCGTAGACTAGAAAAAAATAGTCCAAAGCCAGGCATTCAAGGCGAGAGGAGAAACTTTAGGAAAACGTAAACAAGACTTACAGCTTAGGACTTTTGACATATTTGGTCTCTTTTATAATCAACCAAAAACGACCCACCTTTTTTGACGTCCCATAATCAAATTCAGAGTGTTTTACCTATATTGCAAACGAGAGTCGGCTAAATGAGAGAAAAATTTTGGATCGTTGTGATCCCCTCAAATGGCCACTTCATTCCAAAAAGTACGCTATCATGGGTGCCGTCGGATAAAAATTTTCCCCGACTATGCTTTGAAAGGATAAAGTTTTATTCAACGGAGGGCAGATCGAATTTTTCACAAGCGCTCTTAGCTCGGGCTAGATTTTTATTTTCAGGTTTATTAAGGCAACTCTTATATTGTTTTGAGTTTACGGTCTTCATCTGAGAGGGCTTGTGAGCTCTGCTGGTCGTTGTCATCGGAAGGATCGTCTAGACAGCTTTCAGAGGGTGTATCCGGAGATGAATAGGCATAAGCACAGATGCCGTGGGCAGCAAAATCCTTCAAACCTGCTCCGCCAAAACAACTTATAACTTCAACACCTACTTTGATCCCTCTTTTTTCTAAGTGTAGATCACCAATGAGTTTTGCAAAATCAGAGGCACCGATACCGATGTCTCGCTGATGATTTGGCTCACATTCGAGGCACGGAGCAGTAACACTAAATTGGAGGTTACATTGATCTAGACCTGCGCCTTGATCAGTTCTTATACCACTTAAGATGTCCGGATTAATCTGGGCGTCACAATTAGAAGTACCATGGGCTGTGACTCTAATGAGCAGATGATCTTTATTGTTTAGCGAACTAGCCGAGTCCAATATCAGTTCGCGGATTTGGTTTAGGGCGTCTTTTTCCGTTTTAACTTTGGGTAAGAAACGCCTTACATTTTCCCCTGAAGACTCCAAAACTCTATCGAAGTTTACAGAATTGAACATCTCCTCCAAGGCTTTAGCCTGTTTAGGGTCGATGTTGGATGTTTTTGAAATATCCTGAACAAAATTCTCAGATTGAAGTGTCGACACTTTCCAGCCGGAATTCATCATGCATTTATCGTCGATGAGTTCTGAAGCAAAATCTCGTCCGCCAGTTGCCGATCCACCATTTATGTTAACAAGACGGTATTGGGACTCCGCGCCTTTACTTTCAATTCCCAACGCCACTATTGGAAGAAAAAAATAGATAAATAGACAACCACCGAGCTGTCTCATCAGTGGGTATCCGCGACTCTATCGTGACCGATTGCCAAATTAAGTATGACGTCTTTGAAACCGTAGACCTCAATAGTATTGTAACTATGCAAGGTCCCTGACACCTCAAGATCCAAATCGTTCAGTTTCGGCAAGTAAAAGTCAGAACTCATCCCAGGTATTTTGAGACGAAACGTCTTTTCTGATAGTGTGGTATGAGGATTGACAATGAGGGAGCAGCTTTTCGCTTTTGAGTTACATTTCATCCTCCCTTGATAGTGGACGAATGAATCAGCCAGCGACGCCTCCGTGCGGAAAATAAGCATAGCGGCAAATGCTAAGAAAACACTGCCAAAGGTAGCTCTCACCTATTTATAATCGGTTCTGTTATTGGTCCCCTTAACTAAACTTTAGTCTTAAAGATCCTTATAATTTGGCCACCGGTAAAGAGCACATCAAAATTGGGGTTTTCTAAAAGAAATCTGCCGGCTACTTTGTCAGAAGATCTTCGTGATCGCGATTTTCAGCGATTTCCGAAATCAGGAAGAATATATTATTCATTTTGGGTCTTTGGTGTCGAAATAAGTCCTTAATGGTCGCGTAAAACCGAATCTCCGGTACCAAAGTACACGCCACCGAAACTCTCGCCCCCAAGCCTAGGATAAAAGCTAACGTGAGGATAACCCTTATTATGCATCGTAAGGATAAGACTAAATTTCCCTTTGCCCTTGGAAACTTTTTTTGTTTGTTTCAAATCAATTGTAGATCTTCCACCGTTTTCATTGGTTGTTACAAAAGCGCTTAGCATTGCTTCGTCATGGGAATTTAGCGTGTAGAAACCATCTATCTTGTAAGTTTCGTTGGTGTTTATACCGCTGCTAGAGCCGCGGATCGATGTAATCTTAATACTATCCCCCTGAACAAAGTTTGTTTTCCCCGCCTCAAACTTAACTGGCTGCGAGGGAATCTTTTCGACCTTGGGGAGATTGACGTTTTCGTACTGGTCTTTTAAAAGGGTCATGTCATCTTTCTTTGATCCCGGCTCTTGGGCAAAGGCTCCCGACGTAAATATTACTGAAATCACTAGAAGTCTTATGTATGTCATAGCTACCTCGCAAAAATGATATTTCCAATTGCCCTCGTTGTAAAGCTTTGGCGCTTGCTTCAAAAGGGCAACGCAAAATGACACTAGACTGCACCGAAGGGGGCATCTTAATAATATGAATTCAAATGGGGCCATCAAAAATATGATCAGTTGTTCATCGTCCAAAAGACCTTACTGAAAAGCTCTTGATATTTCTCCGGCCATTTTGCAAGCTTCAAGGCTCCAATTACAGACTCAGCGACCGCACTCGCATCGTTGAGGGCTCCTGGAAGTAAATGATGTTGAGAATCCAAATGAGAAATCTGAAAGGGACCCACTTTCGCAAGGCCCTGGGGCACCGTAGATTTCTCTTTGTGACTTGTTTTCGCAAAGACACCGCGTTCAATAATATTTAAGGCATTGGCCACATCCGGATTAGTGGTGTTCAAGACCACCGTAGCACCCAAATCATCTAATCGCTTAATCATGACCGCTTCAATGGCGGCTCTGGCTTGGAGTGGGTCATACCGCCTGTTTTAAGATTGCAAATCTGCAGCCTTAAATACGTCCTTTTTAGAATTCTTGGGGTGTAACCTGGTAGCCTGTTACCAGGTTTAAGGTCACAGGTAAGCTGGGATCAGGTCAGGCGCCCTGACTCCCCAAACCGATGGCCGTTGCCATTGAGCGGTTTTATTTTTGTTTTTTGAGCTCTATTTTATTATCGCGAGCGCTCACGAGTACCATGTCTCCAGGACCTATTTCTCTAGAAATAATCAACCGAGCCAATTCATTTTGAACCTTATCTTGAATAGCCCTTTTCAAGGGTCGGGCTCCATAGTGGGGATCAAAACCAATATGAGATAGAGCTAGAATAGCGCTATCGTCTACTTTAAGATTTATTTTACGGTGACTTAAACGAGTTTGAAGATCTTTAAGTTGAATTTGAACAATTCGACCGATCTCCTTTTCGCCGAGGCTATTGAATATAACAATATCGTCGATTCTATTTAAAAATTCGGGTTTGAACATCCCCCGCAGGGTTTTCATGACGCCCTCTTCTTTTTCAGAGGCGGAGAGTTTTTCGTCTATAATGAGTTGGCTCCCCACGTTGCTTGTCATAATAATAACCGTATTCTTGAAATCGACCGTTCGCCCCTGACTATCGGTTAAACGGCCATCATCTAAAATCTGTAATAAAATATTAAAAACATCGGGGTGAGCTTTTTCAATCTCGTCGAGAAGAATCACGCTATAAGGTCGTCGTCTTACGGCCTCGGTGAGCTGGCCACCTTCTTCAAAACCTACATATCCAGGGGGCGCCCCCACAAGTCTTGAAACGGCATGTTTCTCCATGTATTCGCTCATGTCGATTCGAAGCATAGCCTGTTCAGAATCAAAAAGAAATTCAGCGAGAGCCCGGGCAGTCTCAGTCTTTCCAACCCCTGTGGGTCCTAAAAAGATAAAACTTCCAATGGGTTTTCTGGGATCACCAATCTCAGCTCTTCCTCGACGGATAGCGTTTGATACAACTTCTAAAGCGTGGTCTTGACCAATAACTCTTTCTTCAAGTCTCGATTCCATCTTCAAAAGCTTCTCTGACTCGCCCTCGAGCATCTTAGAGACGGGAATCCCCGTCCATTTAGCTACAACTTCAGCCACGTCCTCAGCTCCGACTTCTTCTTTGAGCATCCGGCCTTCTTCCTTTTCTAACCTCTTTTCATCAGCTTGGAGACGCTTTTCTAACTCAGGAAGTTTTCCGTACTTGAGCTCCGCAGCTCGGCCAAGATTACCTTCGCGCTCGGCTTTGTCGGCTTCGGTCTTGATCTTCTCAATTTGAGCTTTAGTTTGACGGATGCTCGTGATATCTGATTTTTCGCCCTGCCAATGTTTTTTGAGATCTTCAGCCTCACGTTCGAGTTGGCCAAGCTCTTTTTCTAATTGGCCAAGCCGATCACGACTGGCCTCATCCTTCTCTCGTTTCAAAGCCTCCCGTTCAATTTGAAGCTGCATAATCCGTCTTTGCTTTTCGTCAATTTCTGTGGGCAAACTTCCAATTTCAATGCGCAATTTGCTTGCTGCTTCGTCGATAAGATCGATGGCCTTATCCGGTAGAAAACGATCGGCAATGTATCTATGGCTTAAAGTGGCTGCCGCCACGATAGCAGAGTCTTTAATTCGTACTCCGTGGTGAACCTCATATTTCTCTTTGAGACCTCTTAAGATGCTTATTGTGTCTTCTAAGTTTGGTTCCCCAACAAATACGGGTTGAAAGCGACGCTCTAGGGCTGCGTCCTTTTCGATATACTTTCGATACTCGTCGAGGGTCGTGGCGCCAATACAGCGCAATTCTCCGCGGGCCAAAGCGGGTTTGAGCATATTCCCTGCGTCTACCGCACCTTCAGAAGCTCCAGCCCCCACAATAGTGTGAAGCTCATCTATAAAAAGTATTATGGACCCTTGGCTTGAGGTGACCTCCTTGATCACAGCTTTAAGTCGATCTTCGAATTCCCCCCGATATTTGGCGCCGGCAATAAGAGCGCCCATGTCCAAGGCTAAAAGTTTTTTGTTAAGTAATGTATCAGGAACATCTTTTTTCACAATTCGCTGGGCTAGCCCTTCAACAATTGCGGTCTTTCCGACACCCGGCTCTCCAATGAGTACGGGGTTATTCTTGCTGCGCCGACTGAGAACTTGAACCACTCTTCTTACTTCCTCATCTCGACCTATCACGGGGTCCAGTTTACCTTGAATGGCCATCGCAGTTAAATCGCGGGCATATTTTTCAAGAGCTTGAAACTTGCTTTCAGGATTCTCGTCGGTAACACGCTGGCTTCCACGTATCGAAACCAATGCATTTCTGATACTATCTAAATTAACCTTATTTCTTTTCAGTATTTTTTGTGCGCTTGTCTCTATTTGAACCAAACCTAAAAGAAGATGCTCCGTGCTTACAAATTCGTCTTTAAACTGAGCGGCTTCTTTTTCGGCCGCATCGAAAATCTTCTTTAAAGCGCCGGTGATTGTTCCACTCTTAGATGAACCGGAAACCGTAGGTTCCTTTTCCAATTCAGCTTGGGCTTCACTTAGGAGACCGGCTACGTTGACCTCGGCTCTTTCGAGCGTCGGGATAACAAGCCCATCGCTTTGCGTGAGTAGAGCAACAAGAAGATGAATACCGTCAACGGCAGGATTGCCGTGGCTTTCTGCCAAACTAATGGCTTCATTTACAGCCTCCTGACTCTTGGTGGTAAACTTGCTGGGTTTCATTTTTGGTGACTACTCATCCTTTCTTTAATAAAAATAGGTCCTTACTAATAACTTGGGAGGTTTCTTCAAGGTGTCAAGTGGATTTAAAACTCCAATTAAAGATAAAATCACCCTGGAGCGATTTTATGCCCAGAAGTATGCATCATCTTGCGAGGATTGTACCCATTTCGATGCTTCTACAGAAACCTGTACCTTTGGATTTCCCACAGAACCATTTCGAAGAGCTACTCAAATAAGCGATCTTCACGCATTGGGTGAAATGGCTTTTTGCCGAGCTATAGAGATCGACTAAAGACAGAGGAGAGTGGAGTCATTTCAGATCCTTGCATTCATTGAATTGCTTTCGAAATTCAAACCGGGCTTTTGCGTCCATGTGGTGGAAAAGATATTTTCTCGCTGAACATAACTTCAGGGTGTGAGGATCACTAGCTAACAAGCCTTGAGCCACGTTGAATGTGCCCATAGCACTCACTCCTGCCGGGCATTTGTAAAACCGTCCCATCTCGTTTTGAATTAACTCAACTGGATCTTTTTTTGTTCCACACCATACCGTCACATATGGATGGAGGATCAACTGAGCCTCAATTCAAACTCTCAAAACAGAACTAGACCAATGATGGAGGTTTTCAAAAACAATCGGGTAAGAAACTTACAAAAGATTCGAAACTGGACTCAAAACGTGTCAAGAAAACCACGCCATTCCCGAAAAGTTTATTGTGAGTTTTAATGAACCCATCATGCCCACTCTGGAAGGGCATCGCGATAACGACTATCGCCTACTTTGAAAGGAGGTCCGGCCGGAAGAGCAGTACAAAGTTTTTGTATTAAATGGAGTTAGTTTTTTGCTCAAGTAACTGGATTAACCACGGGCTCGGATGCCCACCCGCTCTAGAGGGCGAGGGAATTTCAAGGAAGGAGAGTTTAGAAAGTATGACAGGAGGATAGTCATGGGTTTTAGAGTTTCAACAAACATTGCTTCCGTGAACGCCCAAAGAAATTTGATAGGGTCACAGAATGCAATGCAAGATAGTTATGCTAAGTTGTCTAGCGGAAATCGAATCAATAAGGCCGCTGATGATGCTGCAGGACTAGCAATTTCAGAGAATTTAAAAGCAGATATTCGATCATTTAGGCAAGCTAACCGAAATGCTAACGACGGTATCTCAATGGTTCAAGTGGCCGAGGGCGGCATGCAAGAGATTTCTAATATCGTAACTCGTTTGCGTGAATTAGGAATCCAAGCGGCTTCAGACACTGTCGGTGACCGTGAAAGAGCCATGATTGATGCAGAAGTTCAGCAAATCAAGAGTGAGGCACAGCGAATTGCCGTAACTACGAAATGGCAATCAACAAACCTCCTTGATGGTACGACTCCCGTTTTCGACTTTCAGGTGGGTATACATAACAGCCCAGAAGAGGACCGCATTTCATTTGACTCAAGCCAAAACAACGTCACTTTGGATGCACTCAGTCTCTCTGGTCTGGATTATACCTCCAAGGAAGGAGCCCAAACGGCTTTGGCCACCATCGACGCGGCTCACGACACGATTGGAGCTGCACGTGCCCGATTAGGCGCGTTGCAAAACCGTTTAACCTCAACGACTCAGAACTTGGGTATTCAAGAGGAAAACTACGCAGCCGCCAACAGCCGCATTCGTGATACGGACATTGCCAATGCTACTGCCGAATTAACCAGAAACCAAGTTTTGCTCCAGGCTGGTACTGCCACTTTGGCACAAGCCAATCAAATGACTGGATTAGCGCTTAAGCTTATCCCCTAATTTGTCGCCTTGAGAAAAGCCCTAGAGGAGTTGACCTTTAAGGTCGACTCCTCTTTTTTATCCCTGCTATTTTAAGAGCTGACCTTTCTATTGACGAATCGAATTTGATCTTGTTTCATAGGCCTCTATGCATCAGGTTTTGAAACTTCTCCATATTCCCACTGAAGATCCCTGGATCCTTGGAGTCATTAAAGCAGGAATCGTCGCGACGATCGTTATTATTCTTTTAATCGCCAGTGATCGGCTTATGCGCCCCCTCTTTAACAAGCTCGCCGAAATGGTCCATGAAAAGTTGGATACTCAAATTTTTCAAAAATCGAGAACTCTTTTTAGAAAGCTGGTGGTGGTCGTCGGGACTGAAATGGCCATAACCAGTCTCCCCTTACCTCGAGAAACAGAAATCTTCATCCAAAGCGCCGCCTTTATTATTATCGCCTTTTTGCTTCTTATAGCCCTATTTGAGGTAGCCGAAGTTCTCGGACTTTTAGTCAAACGCAAAGCACCGGAATTTGAAATACTCTCCAGCCGCATATTAAAAATACTCTTTGCCACTCTTGTGCTGATGGTGACGATGCAGCATTTTGAGTACAGCATCATGCATATTCTCACGGCCTTGGGGGTAGGTACTCTTGCTGTAGGTTTGGCCGCACAACCTACACTCACCAATATGATCGCCGGATTCACTATCCTCATCGACCGCCCTTTTCGGAGGGGGGATCGAATTGCTTTGAGTCCCACGGAAGTTGGCGATGTGGTCAATATTGGAATAAGGAGCACACACATTTTAAAGACCGACGGTAATGTCTTAGTTGTAGCTAATTCCGACCTCGTGACAAGTCGGTTAGTCAATTTTAATTTTCCTAATGAATTTGTAAGTCAAACTCTAAAATTTTATCTTAGTCACGGGAGCAATTTTCAGGAGATAAAAAATATCTTAAAGGGAATTGCAGAAACCACCCCGGGGATTGTTAAGGGTTCGGCCATCGCCCTTCTTTCAGGAATCACCGAATGGGGGACGGAGATATCTGTCACTTTTAATATAGAGCATTTTACCCTAGGGGCAAAAGCTACCGATGCCCTGATCGACACTGCCATTTTGGAATTTCAAAAACGAGGGATATTTATAGCTACAAATCCCTTTGTTCCGCGTCCGTAATTGGAGCTTTCTTGGATCTCTGCCTCATTATAAAAAATTCCGATAAAGCCCATACGAAGACAAACACATTAAACCCTACGCCTTTCCAAAAAACCCATTGCCCTGTGGTCCCTTTGACAGCCACATATGACAAAAGGGCACTGTGAATTATTAAAATCAGAATAAGATGGCGTGTGAGGTTCTGCATTATCCCTAACTGACTTAGAATCAATTTCGGGTCTTTATTTGCAAAAATCTCGGGTCTAGTTTTTTTTGCCATTTTAAAAAGAAGGGGCTCTCCTGTTCGACCACCCCATAATAAAATAATAACAAAGGCGCCCTCCATAATGACCGGCTGGAATTTAAACAAAATGCTATTGTCAAGTAAGAGGCCAAGCCCTCCAAGAAGAACCACTAGGCCGGTGCTAAGTAGTGTCAGCCCTTCCACTTTTTTGGATTTAATATATTCAAAAAGGCACTCTCCTATCGCCCACACGATAGCCGCAACAAGGCCCCAAAAAGTTCCAAATTTTTCTTCTACAATCCAAAAGATAAGGACGGGAACAAGACCCAAAACTAAAAGCTTCATATTTTCACTATAGCATTAACGCGCAGCAATATTGCATGTCTTACATTTTTTGTTTGCAGCAAGTACCCTTAACTTCTGATAATCAGTGGGTGCCAATTTAAATATTGATTGCCAACGAGCAATGGTGAGGAGACCAAAATGGCTAAAAAGAAAAAAGCAAAGACAAAAAAAGCTGCGAAGAAAAAACCCGCAAAAAAAGTAGCGAAGAAAAAAGTAGCGAAAAAAGCTAAGAAAAAAACTGCAAAAAAGGCGGCAAAGAAAAAAACTGCAAAAAAAGCAACCCGAGCTCCGAAACAAGAGATGGCTCACGAAACGACCCATGACCATAACTTGGAAACTGGGCATGGAGAACATGAAAGCCATGAAGGCCATGAACATGGAGCAGAGTTGGGAGGAGGCCCTGGTTTAGAAAAACCCACAGAATTCGAAAGCTTTGAAGACGACGATGACTTTGGAGCCAGCGCTTCTGAAGAAGAGGAAGAAGAATCCTCTGATGATGAAGGATATTTTTAAAAATAGGGCGCATCCTCAATTCGGTTTCGTTGCGAAATTCAATAAATTGAGCGAGGCGCGAAAAACGCCGCAGAAGGCCCGGAGGTGTGCCCCGCGGCACATCGAGGACCTTCTGCAAGTTTGACAAAGCCGCAGCCATTTTATTGAATATGCAGCAGAAATTCCGAATTGAGGATGCGCCCTAATATTTGAGAAATAAAAAGCCCTTGGGTTTCTCCAAGGGCTTTTTATTTAGGACCAATTGTAGTTTACACTACCGGCGAATCTGAACTTCCTACCGGTGTCGAAATTGTGGATGCTGGACTTTCTAAGGATGATTCGGGCTTGGAGTGCACCGAGAAGTTTTCAAACTCTCCATACATATGAAGTTTATTGTAAAGAGTTTTGATCGTAATCCCTAAGGAATGTGCAGCTCGAGTTTTATTCCCGTTAAAATAATGCAATGCCTTTAAGATATGGCGTTTTTCTACTTCATGCAAAGGTACATCAGGATCATACTCTTCAACACTCACCTTTTCATTGGGCCGTCGAATATTGTCCGGTAAATCGCCGACCATAATCATATGGCCTTCAGCCAGAATCTGCATACGTTCGCAAACATTTTGGAGCTCACGTATATTTCCGGGCCAAGCAAAGTTCATTAGAACCTGCATAGCTTCAGGGCTCATTTGACGTCCACGTCCTAAATACCCGTGCTTTCCTTGCGATAGAAAATGCTCAATAAGAACGGGAATGTCTTCTTTGCGTCGGCGTAAAGGCGGGGTGTGAACCGTAATTGTATTGATCCGATAAAATAAATCTTCTCTAAAATTGGCTTTTACAACTTCAGCTTCTAAATCACGGTTAGTCGCTGAAACAAGTCGGATGTCGACTTTGATGGGCTCTTTTCCACCTACTCTGTAAATCTCGCCCTCTTGAAGAAAGCGTAAAAGCTTAGATTGAATGCCTTGGGTGAGTTCCCCAATTTCATCTAAGAACAGGGTGCCTCCATTGGCAATTTCGGCTAATCCGATTTTGCGGGTATAGGCTCCTGTGAAGGATCCTTTTTCGTGCCCAAAGAGTTCACTCTCCAAAAGAGTCTCCCTAAGAGCTCCACAGTTTATAGCGACAAAAGGCTTGCTCTTACGCGCACTTTTTTCGTGAATTAGACGTGCGATGAGTTCCTTTCCTGTACCTGATTCGCCTAATATAAGAACTGTAGCTTGAGAAGGTGCCACTCTTTCGATCATTCGAACGAGTTGGGCCATAACCTCAGACTTGTAAATCATCTGCGCATTTGCAGAGTTTTGGGCCCGGGTTAAACCTTGACTCGGATTTTGGGGAAGGACACTTTGACCAGAACCGGACGGAGAAACAGGGAAATCATTCATACTACAACCTCACATACCACTTCACTACCCTTACACTACGGATCAGAACTTTTTCAGCCTAGATACAAAAATACAAGGGTAGCATGTACCATGGTCCAAGCTGAAGAAAGATTTATACCATTGGCGAGTAAATGGTTCAAGTTAAATTTTGCAAAGCGTTATGAATAAAGGAAAGGCTCATACAAGAAGTGACGAAATTTGTTACCTCATCTCCAATTACCTTGAGGTCATAGCAAAAAAATTTCAATCCATAGAGACTTTAAGAGCTTATAGCTCAGATCTGAAGATATTTTTTCGACATATTGAAGTTATTTCCCGTCCCAATCTCCTGCACGAAGTTTTAACACTATCCGAGCTAGCTCCGGCCTCCCGAGCGCGTAAGATTGCCACATTAAAGGGATTTCTTTCATGGCTTTACGATGAGAAAAAAACTCCTGAGAACTTCTCCCTTATTTTTTCGACACCCCAGGTGCCCAAAAAACTGCCCCCTTTTCTCTCCGCCGATGAGGCCCTAACCCTCTGGAAATCGCTAAAAAATGAGGTTTCTGACCCTTCACAAATTAATGACCTTCTTTTGTTCCTCCTTCTCTACGGTTCGGGCTTAAGGGTCTCTGAGGCCTCTACTCTTTTAAGGACTCGATTTGACAAGGATAAAGGTGCCATTCAGGTCCTTGGAAAAGGAAAGAAATGGAGATGGGTGCCTGTTTTGCCCGTGGCTACCACTTTTCTTGAAAGCTGCGGCGGAACAAAGTTTGTACTCGAATCTGCTCCCGGGAGATCTTACTCAGTTAGAACTCTACATCGAAAGGTCTACCGTATGGGCCTGAAGGCTGGCTTGGACCGCCCCCTCCACCCCCATATGCTCAGGCATTCTTATGCCACCCATTTACTCGAGGGCGGCGCTAATCTTCGCAATATTCAAGAGCTCCTGGGTCACTCCAGTCTACAAACCACTGAAAGGTACACCCACGTGACTCTGGATCGACTGGCTGCCACGCTTGAATCCAAGCATCCTATAAATAAAAAAATAAATAGACGCTAGGTGCGTCCAAAAGAATTTTTGAGACAAAAGCGCCGTGCGGGCCCACTTGCCTAAACTTCGCCCGTTTTCTTTTTAGTAGGAGCTCAAAAGTATGGTGGCAGCCCGGCAACGGTCATCGGTTTTGAGGCTTCTGGCTCAAGGCGCGGGGGTGGGCTGGTAACGTTCCCTAAACTTTAGGCGCTGGCTTCTGAAATGGGATTCCCACACAAACTACATCGAAGGGTGCCTAAAAGGATTTCCCCATTGGGCGTTTTTAGAATTTCTTGTTGAGATTGACAACTGGGACACCGGCCTAAGAGACAGAAACTCCGAATATCAAATAATTTTGGATCCGTATCTCTGATCTGAGCAAATTGGTCTTCAAGGCCACGAGGCACGTGATCAAAATTGATCTTCTTAATCTTCTTTATTTCTCTCAAGGAATCGAAAAAGCTCTTGAAGGTATGACCAGAAATCTCTCGCACAAACCGCATATCAAAAGCAAGTTCAGTGACGTCCTTTAAATTCAACTCCTTTAGGGGTACACTATCATCAATGGTACCTTTACACCGCACCAGAAGCCTTGCCCCCCGGGTTTCAACCCGAAGTCGTATAAATTCATTTTCTAAAATTTCAAAGCTTTGAATATAGAAGTTCTTTGGGGTTTCTCGGATCTTTCTCCCGCTCGTGCCTAGGGGAAAACTGCACCCCACTATAGTTCTCTTGTTTTTTTCCACTACAACAATGATATCCGGGCTAAGCTCGATAACCCTTAACATCCCGATGCCCGCTCCCCCAACCCCAGTCTTACTCAGAGCATCGGCCGTGATTTTAAAATTCTGGGCCGTACGCTTTATGAATTCTTCACAATTAAAGCTACCGAAATGATCCAAACATCCAATGAAGAGATTCTTCGAGTTATAGGACACAATAATTTCAGCTGAATAATTGGGATCTATATAGACGAGAGAAGATCTATCTAAAGAATACTCGCTGTCCGCAAAAGGGGCATTGTATATGGCGTTGGTGAATAGTTCGTCCGCAATATAATATAGAGCATCAGATATGGTCTTTGCTCCCGGAATATCCTTAAGATATTTATATATACTTTTTAGAACATCACTTTTTTGAGAAGAAGCACGAAAGCTCCATCGCTGCTCTTTCATTGATCCTGTCTGCATTGTCTTTTTTAAATTGGTTGTCCCAAGAACCTGGGCAGACGGGTTATCTAAAAATCCTTTAGGATTTTGAATCAATCGGCTCGCAAAACTGAGTCGCCCATCCATATCGTCCTTACAAAATTGGACTAAATTCCAAACTCCAGTTTCAGTCATAGACCGCATGGCATGGTCCGGAGGAGCGTGTTGCCTCACTCCGATATATTCTTCGGGTAAGTGAACGCTAATGGGGCCGGAGATATCAATAATTTTCACTGGCAGGGGGCTTTCGGCGGAACTCTTTTCAGTCGTCATTTTATATTCTCTTTGCTCATTGAGTTATCCATCATTGCCGTTAGGTTTTTTCTATATTCAGGACTGAGGTCTTTAACCGCTTCCACAAATCTCTTCGCAATTTCAAAAATGTAAGTTTCGGGGGTTTCAACGGATTTAAATAAGAGGAGTCCATTTCTGCGGGGTACCTTATCGTCCACAATAAGTTGGCCAATGGCCAACTTCCCTTTGGCGTCGATTTCTAGACAGTTCCCCAAGACTATTATACTAAAATAATTTATCTGCCCGTTTCTTTCGTTTATTAAGAGCTCACAGTTGTTTTGACTATGAAAGAATATGGTTTTTTCTTGCCTATTAGACGGCGTCTCGACTCGGTTGAGATTTAGAGCCATAAGTTCAGCTTGAAAATATTTGTCGATACAGCGACCCAGATCCTCATTAATTTCCTCAAATCGACATCCCATGATCTCCGAATCTCGAAATACTTTAATCAAATGAACGTCAAATCTCTTATTCCCGATAGTCAGGATAGCGGAGAATTCATCTTTATAGTCGTCTTTTGGTTCAGCTAAGATGCCCACCCCACCCATAGAGATATTCGAAAGCCTCAGACCTGGACTGTTTTCTTTGACCTGGAGTTTAATATTGTGGAGTGGCCGATTACGAAATCGAAGATATTTACGTTTTGGGCCTGGCGCCGGCTTGCTCTGGTCTTCGGATTTCATATAGTTCCACCAAGAGTTGAGGTATAAATAAATTATATAGAAAGCTCGAGGGATGTAAAGTCCGGTCATTTCGAACACTAGACCTTGAAAGCCTATGCCTTTTTCTATTTGCAATGTATTCTAGGGGAGAAAAGGAATAAGCATAAGTGATCAATGAATCCGTCCCCAGCAACAGTATCTTTTTAATAGCCGACCAGTCCGAGGATGGGCGAAAGAAGCTCAAGGAAGGGCTCAATCAATTGGGCTACCATTATATAATCGAGGGCGAAAATGCCCACGCCGCCCTCACTAAAATGGAGATTGGGGCAAACACTGGCTCCCCCATAACTGTGGTTCTCTGCGACTGGAGTATAGCTGGGGATAAAGGTCTGGAGTTCCTGTTAAAGGTTCGATCATTCTCTTTTTCAAGCAGGACTCCGATTCTAATCACGACGTCTCACCAGGACCTACCCATTGTACTCCGCAAAGCTAACAAACATATTGAGGGGTACATCGTTAAGCCTTATACACCGGAAAGTCTGCGAATAAACCTTGAAGCCATTTTTGCTGGAATTTCAGCCTGAGGTTAGTAACTCTATCATGAATGCTGAGATTTGAAATGAGGATTTGAACCTGCAGGTTTTTAAGTCAATCCCTTGTCTTTTTTCAAAAACTTGAGAAAGACCGGGACAATAACATCGACCTCTGCAGGATTCTTACACTTATCACAGGGAATTGAATTGGGAATTTGACTCTTGTGATCCCTGATATCTCTGCTTTGAAAAATTCGCAGGGAAAGATGATCGCAAGCTTCACAGTAATAAGGCACATTAAAAGATTCAATAACTCCGTTTGAAGGCACAAAACCCTCTATCATATTTGCATAGTCAAGAAAAACGGAGCTGCAATTCACAAATTCTACTTGCTGTTTAGTTTCAACCGTTCGAATCCATTTTACCCATTCGCGACCACCACACGAGTTGATGCTGTCCACTTCGCCCATATCCATGACCAAGCTCTTATCAGTGCTTACTTTCACCTTATCTAAAGCCGCGTCCTCATCAATTGAACCCACAAAACGCAGATGAAGTTTCTTCCCCTTCTCTTCTGATAAAACTCTCAAAGTTTTCATTTTATCGCACCCATGTTTTCTTTTCTGAAGATGTCCATTTTTATCAAGAATACATAAAAAATGTCTTCTGCGATACAGGACAAACGTACAGTAACAGATTTTGTTATGCATCAACTCTACCAGTTGGTATTATTTCTACGAGGAGAACTTTTCTTATTATGCCTTCGCCATTTGGCCCTAAGAAATCAAACGAGAGTCGGAGGAATCCGCGGCTTTACATGAAGCCGCTCCATAAGACTACGATTCAGTTTGCGGAGAAAGGGACCCTTTTTCGCATAGCGAATATATCTATCGGTGGGCTCGGTTTTTTTTCAGAAAATAATCCGATTAAACCGGAAGACAAGAAGATCTCAATCATCTTAAATATTAACACCAACAGGTTTAAGGTTGACATCGAAGTCATGCATAGAGGAGAGGACATAATAGGATGTGCGTATTTAGACCCCTCTCCATCTCTTGTGGCCACCATAGAGGATTATTTTAAAACAGAACTTCTTGCCCTCAAAATGAGTATGGTGGAGACTCGCGATGAGGCCGAGTCCAAATGGAAAACCATTTATTTTAGAGGGCAAAATAACTGCGAGCTAGTTATTCAAGAAATTGAGGGAGAACTCCAACACTTCAGTATAATACTGTTTGGAAACTACATTGAAGGCGATGCCAATAAAACGCTTTGTGTAGGAGAGAAAATAGGCAGCGAGCTCATTGCGGCTCCAGCGGGAGTTCATTTTTACAAACCCGTACCCGTTGCCAATCGCCACTTGATAGAAAGCGCAATAAGATTTATTGACTACGTTCAGGGACTCTCTGAGAAGAGAAAGAAGAGTATTTTGGAATCTCTCTCCCTCTCTTAACTAAATGAGACTACGAAGCAATACTTAAGGATCAAAATGAAAACCAAGCTTAACAATGCTGAGTTTAGACTTGTTCCCCCTGCTGACCAAAGACTCCAAAATCTTGTGCCCTTTCCCATCCAAATTGTGACCTCGGCTGATCCTATTAGAATGCCCGAAGATTCTATTCGAATTCTTAAGGGCGAAGCCACGGACGTGGCCACTGCCAACATGTCGCAGACAGGAGTTTGGAATTCAATCCAAGATGATCCCGAAGTTTTGAGTCACGGTTTGCCTCTCTCCGCCCGTTTAATACAAGGACCCCAGGTTTTTTTTGAAAATCCCACTCGTGAAATTTTAATCCCCCAGTTAAATGACCCAAGCTCGCAGACTAATCTCTCAGAAAGACGCTGGAAATTTAGATCGACGGCCGAAAAAAACTTAGTCATGAAAATGGTTGCGCAATTTATAAATGACATTCCCGGAGCTCATGGTGTAACCGAAACGATTCTCGCCATAGCAGATGAGCTTTTCACCAACGCCCTGTTTAATGCACCATTTGACGATCTAGACTCCACTCTCGATCGCTCCACCCTAGTCGTACTGGATGCAGAGATGTCCGCTGAGCTCATCATCGGACACACTAAAGATAAAATTTTCCTAGGCTGTACCGACGCTTATGGAACCTTAAATTGTGAGCGACTCATAAAAAGAATATTTAACGGTTTTAAAGACGGAATTTCTAGCGCTTTAAATATGGAAAGAGGAGGCGCCGGGATTGGGATGTTAAGAATGGTTGATCTTTCCGCCCACATCTTTGTTTTAGTTGAAAGAAATAAAAAAACACTTATCGGCTGCGGGTTCCCGCTCAATCGTAGCCCGAAGAAAATTCGAACGGCTCCAAAGAATTTTTACTTCCAGAGCTACCACGACGTCACTTTTAAGGGTGGGAAAATGCGTGTAGAGCGAAGGGAAAATCGAGCTTATGTTCGAATTTTTGGGGAGATCGCTCCTGACTTTCCCTATGACGAGCTTGACCTAGTGGAAGCTGAAAATATTAAAATTGATTTATTGCGTTGCGACCCGACAGAGAACTATCAATTTCTTCATGAAATTATAAAGCAATTTGTCACGATAAAAAGGCTTGGGCTCAATTTTGTTTCGTCTGACGACCTGTCTAACCTCAACGCATTTTTAAAGACGTCTCAAATCCCTGCTGAGATTGAGTCCTTCGCGACTTCAATGAAGTGTACCCCTTGTAACAATGCCGAAAAAGTACTTTTCGTTAAATCTGACGATAAAACCGAAAGTATCCCTGCTATGCGTTGCCAGAAGTGCGGGGCAGAACTCATTTCAGAAAACAGGCTAAAGCTATGACGACTCAAGATTCAAATTTCCGTTCCATGGCGGATTTGGTGCGTGGGTCATCTCTTTCGCGACTCAAGAGTCTCTCTAAGAGGGATCAAATCGAAATTCAAGAAATTCAAAAAGAACCTCTAGTTTTCGCCCACTGGATGTCTTTTATCTTAGTTTCCGGCAAAGCCCTTCGCATTATATTCAAAACCCATTTTATGACCAAGGCCGCCCAATTTTTTGCTGCGAAAACTTATGGAACTGATCCCCATAAAATTTCGCAAGAAAAAGGGCTGGATTTTGCGAAGGAATTTTGCAATTTGACAGCGGGACAAATCAAATTAGATTTAAATCACAATAGTGTTATCATTGGTGCAAGTCTCCCCGGAATGACTCGGGGCTTTGATGAAATTTTTTATCCTCAACAACCGGGTTCGATGAAAGTCTTTTGGAGCTTAAAGTGTGAGAGCGAAAAATTCGACTGCTCTGCAAATATCGAAATACTAGAACCTTTCGAATTTAAAAAAACTGAAAAGGCGGCCGACGACGGAGAAGTAGAATACTTATAAAACAGAGGAAACATGGCTAAGATACTCATCGTTGACGATTCAGAATCACAGAGAACCCAGTTAAGATCAGATTTGGAAAAGGGTCAACATTCGGTCATTGAGGCCGGCAATGGCCATGAAGGTCTTGATCAACTTTCTAAGAACCCCGACGTCTCCGCCATCATCTGCGATGTGAACATGCCGGGGATGGACGGCCTCACAATGTGCCTGAAGATAAAGCAAATGAACTCTTTCCCTAATCTCCCTATTTTTATGCTCACATCGGAAGCCACGGCCGAGATCAAGAAAACGGCAAAAGAAAATGGCGTGAGAGCCTGGATTACAAAGCCCTACGTAGCGGAAAAACTATTAGGAGCTCTGGATAAGGTTTTAAAGAAGTAAAAGGAAGAAACATGGATGATCAAATAGGGATTCAAGCCACCCAATATATTATTAGTCTATTTGAAAACTCCAAATCCCAAAGCGAGAGAGCTTTGGACTCTCTTCCCGGTGTTTATGCCGTAATAGACAGGACTGGCCTTATCCTTAAGGGTAATAAATCACTAGCGCAGATTTTTAATGTTGATTTTGAGGAGCTCCTGAATCTTAATCTTCGAAAACTCTTTTCACCACAGGAGTGGGAAAAGTTTGAAAGGTATTTTCCTAATTCAGAAGGCAAGTCTACTGATTTCAAGTCCGTGATCAGGTTGGACGATGGAAAATTGAGAGATTACCTTTGGTATTCTGAAGAACTGGAAATCGGGCATTCTCTCAAGGCTCCCCAGCTTTTTGCAATAACGGGTCATGATGTCACTGAGCTGACCCGAGTCACCCAAGAAAACTCACGAATGCAATTTGAGCTTGGAACAGCCAAATTAGTCCAAAATACCTTTTACCCCACTTCGAAAGCTAACTTTGGAAGTTCAACAATATCGGGATATTCAGAATCGGCAAGTGAATGTGGGGGCGACTGGTGGCATTACAGCTTAAAGAAAGACAAGTTATATTTATGGATCGGTGACGTCACTGGCCACGGAGTGACAGCCGCACTTGTGGTGAGTGCCGTCCACGCAGTGGTTTCAACAATGGAATTTGATAGCCTAAGCCCGAAGGAAATTTTAGGGGTTCTCAATCAAGCCGTGGGTTCTATGGCGGGGGATCAGCGCCCGATGACATTTTTGGTGGCATCAATTGATTTGAAGTCTGGAAGTTGCGTGTACGCCTCCGCCGGCCACGAACCCATGATCTATTTTCCAGGGGAAAAAAATAAATTTGATATGAAGGACCTTTCCATTCTTCAAGGTAATCCAAGTGTTCCACTGGGAGTGAGAAAGACGTTTGAATACGAAGAGCACTCTCTTCAGTTGAAAAAGGGCGATAGACTTCTTTTTTATACCGATGGGAGCTATGACATTGCTAATCGAGGGGGAGACAACTGGAACCGCTCAAAGTTTCATCGGGTCTTAGCACGTCAAGCATCAGCTTCGAAACGAGCCGAGGAGCTCACCGAAGGCTTGCACGGCGCCATCGAAGAGTTTCGTAAGGGCGCTCCTCTGCGGGACGATGTCACTTTTTTTAGCTTTGAACTTTAAGCCAGGTGCGGGTTTCGTGGCTTTTTCCCGCCCGGTAGAAAATTTATCCCATTTTTGCGAAAATTCTGTCTTGCATTATCCGTTTTTCTTTGCTCAGATCAAGGAGTTAACACAACTGGCAGTACAATTTTATTTTAAATGGGGGCTGAAAATACTATGAAGAAGGTATCAAAAATCACTCTGCTACTGATCGTCGGCTTATGTAGCTTAGTTGGAATGCAAAGTTTCGCCGCGGATTTATTTACTCCAGACATTAAGTTTTGGCTTGAAGGTCGGTTCGATTATATAAATAAATCGCAAATTACAAAGACCGGCGGCAACGTGACTGGACAAATTAATCAACAGGATTTTCAATGTAACAGAGTGAGACCCAATGCCGGTGGCAAGGTCAACGATAACTTAAAGTACAGAGTACGCCTTAACTTGTGTCAACCGGATCCGTCACCCCTAAATCGTGACAATACCCCACTAATAGTTGATATGGCATATTTCGATGACGCCATGTTTGATAATTTTACCCTTAGAGCTGGTAAATTTGCTCTCACTGAACAATTGGGTTGGGAAACTGAATATTCCTCTTCAAACGTATTCCAATATTCGGGTGCTTTTACCCAAATGAACACCAGCTATGGATACTTTAGAACGGGGATCGAAGGCACCTACAAGCTTTGGGGACAAGAACTAAAATTTAACATCACAACCCCAACGGTTACTGCAAATCCAGCAGTTTCAGGTTATCAAACAAACTACGGACTTAGCTATGCCCTTTACGCAAAAGGTTCTTTTATGGATGACATGATTCAACCTATTTTGTCATACACGATCTTCAATGTGGACGGCACAACGGGAGCAACCCCAACCAGTGCGGCTACGAACACCGTGGCCGCTGCGGGCGTAAGGGTTAATCCCCTAGATAATTTGATGGTCGATGTGAACTACGATTATCTCTATCAGCCTTGGACTGGAGTGACCGTAACTAATCCTTCCGGAGCAACGACTGCTGCAAACGTGAACCCGTCGACAATGCAAACGTGGGAGGCCAGAGCCTTCTATAAGTACGGGAAATTTGTTCCGAACTTAGGATTTTTTACTGACAATTTTGGAACGACAGTGAACAGTGCACAGTACGTTGACACTGAATATGAAGGTGGAATTTGGTACTATCCCTATGACAACGCCAATTTCCGCTATGAACTTGAATATTCAACGGTCTATCAAAACAACGATCCCAGTGCTACAACCGGTTCTGTTGCAAACAACAGACTTTGGGTCGGCTTTAGATTTGACATTGGTAACCCTACACCAGCAAAGACAAAGAACGTGTCGTCTCAAGGAAGCGAGATCTGATTTAAATTATGAAGGCTGTAATAAAAACCCTGGGCAAAAGCTCGGGGTTTTTTTACAAAACACTTGGGCTTGTTAAAACTATTCCGCGGCTGTTCAATAGGCCCACTCTCTTGACGCCACTTTCTTAGTAAAAACCAAGATTCTTAGAAATAATCGAGGGGTCCGACTTAAAATGGCTACTCGAACCCTTCCCGACCATAATACCAGCGTTGAGCATATATATATAGTCGGAAACCTCAAGAGCCTTTGACACGTTTTGCTCAACAAGTAAAATGGAACAGCCCTCTTCAACGCTGATCTGTTTGATAATTGAAAAAATGGATTCCATGTATATGGGTGCAAGACCCAGAGAGGGCTCATCTAGAAGAAGGACCTTTGGCCGAGCCATAAGTGCCTGAGCAATGGCTAACATCTGTTGCTGTCCACCGGATAACTTCGTTCCCTCGAGTTGAAGGAAATCTCCCAACTGTGGGAAGAAATGAAGAACGCGGTCTATTTCATTTTTAATATTATAATTCTTACTTTTCCACGAAAGGTGGCCACCTACTTTTAGATTGTCGTAAACAGATAGTTCGGGGAAAATAATATGACCTTGGGGAACATACTGAACTTTGCGGGTAGCTGTAAATTCCGGCCAGCCTAGGGGTAAGAACTCACCCTCGATCGCAATTTCCCCGAAAGTCGGTTTTTCAATCCCACTTATGGCTTTAAGTAAAGTTGATTTTCCTGATCCATTTGTGCCAAGAACAGTAGCAATTTGATTCGGGTATAAATCAAGAGATATTGAAAAAAGTGCCTGTGCTTGTCCATAATAGACATCAAGATCCTTGACTGTAAGAATTGGATCGCCCTTTGGGGAAGCTGTTTTAGTGCTCGGCACATTGGACGTGCGTCCATTTAATTTTCCGAAATATTCCTCATGAACTTGAGGGTTTCGGCGAACATCTTCTGGTGAGCCCTCCGTAAGTTTTTTCCCAGAATTCATCACAATAATTTTATCGGAGATTGCTGTAAGCAAGGGCATATTGTGTTCGACGATTAATGCACTCACTCCAAATTCAGTACGAATTTTTGTGAGGGTATCGCCGAGCTTCTCAATTTCCGATGGAGATAAGCCCTGACTTGGTTCATCTAGGAGAATCAATTTGGGGCGTGAGACGAGTGCTCGCGCGAGATCTAACCTTCTTCGCCAAGCAAATGACAAATTACCAATGGGCTGATGCTCCACCTCGATGAGATCTGCAAACCCTTCCTTACCGTATAGTACCGGATAATCCCGTTCACTTTGCGGCGGCTCCGTATCTTCTCTCACTTCACGAAAAAATTCTAAAATTCGACGTGCAGCCTTTTTTAACTCCCATTCTCTCTCTCTTAGTTTTTTAAGCTGCATGCCCCCAGCCAAAATTGAGTTATTGCCGGTAGAAAACTGACCTAATCTCACGTAGTCAATAACCATCATATCGGGGATCAGATTAAAAAAATTAAGGTCTTGAAAGGTCCTTGTGATTCCCAGCCCAACGAGTTGATTCCCCTTCATGGCCAAAAGGTCTTGGCCTTCTATAGTGATTCTTCCTGTTTTAGGTTTGTAGACTCGTGATAAACAATTTAGTACAGTTGTTTTTCCGGCTCCGTTCGGCCCCATTAAGCCAACAAAAGTATTGGGCAAAACCGAAAATGACAAATCTTCC
>Ga0207020_1041_pt1 | contig 26412 bp, 29 predicted proteins | sample Alteio_BWMinCont_48_FD_153500 | JGI IMG/M metagenome (GOLD analysis project Ga0207020, IMG submission 153500) | Enriched cells from forest soil in Barre Woods Harvard Forest LTER site, Petersham, Massachusetts, United States -... | ecosystem: Environmental > Terrestrial > Soil > Temperate forest >... | reverse complement strand
TATGATCCTGAGATCGCCGGTAAACATGGTGTCGAGGTATTCACTAACGAACAGATTGGTATATCCTGCGTCGATATGGTTAATAAATGTAGGGGAGGTATAGAAAAGGGTCGCGATATTATTAACGAATGAGTATACTGCATTATCTGTAGCCAGGAATAAAACCCCATTCACATTCTTAATGTTTTTGTAATTATGATTCGTATCCACTATATCCCACACCTGGAAATTCTGTAGTTCCGGGTTGCCCTGGTCAACACGGTAAACACCGTTTGTCGTCACCGCGTAAAAATAATTTCCTGCACCAATAAAGCTCTTTACGGGTATTGTCTGGGTACTTAGATTAAACTGGTAGGTTTCTTTAACCGTATGGTCGGTAAGATTGATTACAATTACACCCAAAGCACTGCTCAGGTAGGCGTAGCCAGGCTGGGTATATACTTCGTAAACGGTTTTTGTGCCCGCTATCGTCCTGATTTTAAGGTCAGGGACATTATAGAAGGTGTTGTTTTTAAAAAGGTCAATATTCCCATCTGAATAAACAAGGATAGCTGTAGACGTAGCTATATCATACCCCACAGCCTGCATCCCGATATCAGACATGCCTTCAACTTTACTGAAAGTTTCCATCTGGCCCGACGATAGCTGGTAAGTAAAAAATCCCTGTTTGTTAATGGTAAACAGCGTATTGCCATTTGTAGCAACTCCCAAAGCATTGTTATAGGGCAGGTAAGACTGCCAGTAACCTATTGGTTGGTTCTGGCCCATTGCAATCAGCGAGCAAAAAACAAAAACGGGAATTATTAAGAGTATACGCCTTGAAAAAGTCATGTTGTCTAAGTATCTTCAAAAATAAAGAAATAACGCAATAGCCACGCGGATATTGTTGTACGCCGGCATTTGACCCTGCAATATCCATCACAAGCAAAGATTTCCAACTACTCCGTTTTGTATACACCACCCTGGTAGGTAGAAAGGTATATATGGCGGTTCTCATTAAAAAGAAGGCTGCCATTCCCGTCCCAGCGTGGTTTTACCTCAAATTTCGTGAAAGGGGCCTTGCTGTTGTCTTTATAGTTGGTGTTAAAAATGGTTCCGTATTGTTTCAGCAGGTTGGCATACCAGAACAAAGTTTCATATCCGCGGAATACCATTTCCTGGGGCTTGCCACCATACTCCTTTTTATAGCTGCGCTCTACAACCTGCATCATGCTACCATCTGCGGGCTCAATGTTGAAAGGATAGGTGACGTTTATCGTCAGGTTGTTGTAAACATTGGCTTTGCGGAGGTTGGTGATTGCCGTCCATGTTGGCATCCCGTACACCTCAAAATGGGTACAGGGAAAATAATGTGCCAGCTCCCTCAGAAGGCTGTCAGCAAAACCGTTATCAAGGATGGTCATCACCACTATATTCGGCTTCGTGGTATCGAATACCGAGAGCAGAGCATCCTTACCTGGCAGGGTGTTGCAGAGGAGCTTCTTAAACTCTACCTCACTATAATTGTCGGTGAGCATATACTGCCCTGTATTTTCATCATTGGGCGATGAAGTGCGGTACAATAAAGCCACTTTTTGCCCTGGATACTTCTTCGACATATCATCGATGATAAACTCGCAATGGCTCCTGAGACTGGGCTGCAGCATGGTGAAATACTGGTTGTTTTTCACATAGCCGTCGTTTGGCGATAGCGCTGAGACGAAATTGATTTTCTTTTTCTTGGCGTATGCAGCCAATGTCGGTATATCATGCTGCTGTACCGCCCCTATAATAAGGTCGGTGGAATCAAACTTCCGGTCGTTGATAAGGTTGTCAGGCGACTCGGAATAGGAGCCTACGTCGTTGATATAAATATCGAGGTTGAACCCCGCCTTTTTCAAGCTGTCCGCGGCCAGTTTTACACCTTCGTAAAAGGCGATTCCCTGCACCGCTTTTTCCGGCACTTTATCCTTAAATGTAACCGACTCACCCTTTACCAGTTCATCAAGGTATAAAGGCAGCAAGACATTGATACGATAACTGTTTTTGAATTTCGTGGTGGGGTATAAGACTTCCTGTTTCCTTTTGTGCGGTACAAGCGGATCCTTGGCAGGTTTGTTTTGCTTTTTGTCTCCGCTTTTTTTCGTGGCGTCCTGCTTTTTCTTACTATCCTTCTTCTTTTGTTCGTTCTTTAATTTCCGCTCCTGCTTTTGTTTTCTCTTTTCTTCACGGTGCTTTTTCTTACGTTCCTTCCGGCTCAGTTTCGGCGCACCGTTTTCTGTTTTTTTAGGATCATTATTTCCGGCCTTTGTGCTGTCTTCGGTATTCTGAGAATGCTTCTTTCCAAATATTCCTTTCAAAAACTGGGCATGGACGTTTCCGCCACTACCGGTAGCCAGGGCAAGGGAAACAGCAAAAATTACTAAGGCGCGGAGTCTTACCATAACGTCTTTATTCCCATTCAATAGTTGCCGGGGGCTTTGAGCTGATATCATACACTACGCGGTTGATGCCTCGCACACGGTTGATGATATCATTTGAGATGCGGGCAAGAAGGTCATAAGGTAAATGCGCCCAGTCGGCGGTCATACCATCCACCGATGTTACGGCCCGGAGCGCGCAGGTAAATTCATAGGTACGCTCATCGCCCATTACACCCACGCTCTGCACGGGCAGCAGTATCGCACCGGCCTGCCACACCTCTTTATACATGCCGCTGTCGCGCAGGTGCTGAATATAAATGGCGTCGGCCTCCTGCAGCATCAGCACTTTTTCTTCTGAAACCGCCCCGAGGATACGGATACCCAGGCCGGGGCCGGGGAACGGGTGGCGGCCAATAAATATTTCGTCAATACCCAACTCACGGCCCACTTTACGTACCTCGTCTTTAAACAGTGCCCGTAGTGGCTCTATCAGCGACAGGTGCATGATCTCCGGCAGCCCGCCTACATTGTGGTGCGACTTGATGGTAGCAGAAGGCCCGTGTACCGACATAGACTCGATAACATCGGGATATATAGTACCCTGCCCCAGGAAACTTACATCCTGCAGCTTCAGCGCTTCTTCATGAAATACTTCTATGAATAAGCCGCCAATTATTTTTCTTTTCTTTTCCGGTTCGGTAACCCCCTCAAGCCCTTTGTAAAAACGGTGCCGGGCATCAATACCCTTGGTATTAAGGCCCAGGTGCTTATACCCACCCAGCACTTGCTGAAACTCACCTTTACGCAGCAATCCGTTATCCACGAAAATGCAGTAAAGGTTATCGCCTATTGCTTTGTGAATAAGGGTTGCGGCAACAGTAGAATCTACACCGCCGCTCAGGGCCATCACCACTTTTTTATCACCGGCCTGCTCTTTAATTTTAGCTACCGTCTCTTGTATGAATGCCGCCGGTGTCCAGTCCCGTGCAGCGCCACAGATATCTACTATGAAATTTTTGAGTAGTTGCCCCCCATCGGTAGTATGCGTCACCTCGGGGTGAAACTGTATCGCATAGAGCGGATATTTTGCATACATGGCCGATGCTTTGTAAGCAGCCACAGGGATACTTTCGGTACGTGCTATTACCGTAAAGTCTTCGGGCAGTTGTTTGATCGTGTCGCTGTGGCTCATCCACACCTGCGTGCCGCTTGCAATATCGGCAAACAAAGGATCATGGGCTACATCCTGTAAGTGGGCGCGGCCATACTCCCTGTGTGATGATTTCCCTACTTCCCCACCCGATTGCTTAGCCAGTAGCTGCGCGCCATAACAAACAGCCAAAACCGGCAATTGATTGGCAATAGCAGCAATATCGGGCGATGGGGCAACCGGGTCATTTACCGAGAACGGGCTCCCGGAAAGCACTATGCCTTTCAGGTTATCGCTGTATACTACAGGCTTTGTACATGGCTGTATCTCGCAATACACATTCAGCTCACGGATCCGGCGCGCTATGAGTTGCGTAAATTGTGAACCGAAATCGAGGATCAGTATTTTATCGTTCATTAACCCATATCCGCCCTAGCGGAGTTTTGTCTTCAATCTCTTCGAGAGAGATATCAGTTGTTAAGCAATGTCCTCACACCCTTATATTGAGAGAAGTCCTCCGCCGCGGCGGAGCCGAGGGCTTTATGCCTGCGCCGTAGGAGTACCGAAATTAAATGGCATCGCGGCATTCTCCTGGTCCTTTATAACGCCATACTGGCCCTCAAAACGCTTTACGTTGTCAATGAGGGCCTTCATCAGGCGCTTGGCGTGCTGTGGTGTCATCACAATACGCGACTTCACTTTTGCCTTTGGCACATTAGGCATCACATTTACAAAGTCTATCACAAACTCAGCGAAAGAGTGGGTGATGATAGCGAGGTTGGCGTATTCGCCATCGGCCATATCTTCAGAAAGTTCGATATTCAGTTGCTGTTGCTGGTCAGGAATTATTGGTTGGTCTGGCATATTTTTAGTTTTTATCAGGCTGCGAAATTAGGTTATTTGCCTGACAGCGTGAATATTTACTCCTTTACAACCGCTTTGATAACAAATAATTTTATTAGTGTTATTTTCAGCGTTTACATATACGTTTTTTTGTGGGCGGTTAATTTCATCGCATAAACTTATCTTTGGCGGCTTATGTGGCGCAAGATAATTCCCGTTCTGTTTATTGTGTTCATCGCATCCTGCCGGCCCGATGTATTTCCACCAAAGCCACCCGGCTATTTCAGGATAGATACGCCCGCAACGCACCAATACAAACTGTTCGACAAGCCCGAGTATCCTTATTCTTTCGAATACCCCGCCAACAGCAGCGTGGAGAAGGACACGGTCTTCAACAAGGAAAAAGTGTCCAACGCTTATTGGGTGAACATCTACATCCACGGGCTTGATGGAATTATTAATATCACGTACAAACCCATCACAAAGGAGCAGACCCTCGTGAAGCTGGTAGACGAAGCCTGGAACTATTCCTTTTTTCACCACGAAAAAGCCGATGGTTTTGAATCGCAGGGATTTACTAACCCCTATGGTGTGAGCGGCGTGTTATACACCGTAAGTGGCAATTCGGCATCCCGCTACCAGTTTACCGCTACCGATTCGGTGCAAAACTTCATGCGCGGCGCCCTTTATTTCGATGTATCGCCCAATGCCGATTCCCTGAAACCCGCCACCGACTTTATAGTGCAGGACATACAGCACCTGCTGATGACGCTTAGGTGGAAAAAGCCCATCTGAAATTCAAGGGATTAAATTCCAAACTCGAAGAACATTTCGCATCAAAATAATTTTCACTTGTTATCCTGTTCAGATAATCATACTTTTGCACCTCTTAAAGCGCATTTAGCGCCAAAAGGATGGTCACATAGTTCAATGCCCGCCCGGCCGAAACGCCGTTCGGACGGGGATAGAATAGAAGTTTTCTAAACTTTAGCTAATTTACTTTGTGGATTATGTATTATTCGTACATATTACAAAGCATTGAAGACCCCGAATACCATTACAAAGGGCATTGTGAAAACCTGGAGGAAAGGCTGAAACAGCATAACTCGGGCGCCACAAAGTCAAATAAGCATAAGGCGCCTTTTATTATCGTTTACTTTGAACAGAGTGACACTAAAGAAGGAGCAATTAAAATTGAAAAATATTGGAAAACCGCGGCAGGTAGAAGATATTTGCACAAAAAAATAAGGATGGTCACATAGTTCAATGGATAGAATAGAAGTTTCCTAAACTTTAGATCCAGGTTCGATTCCTGGTGCGACCACACTTCCAGAGTAAAAGCAACCAGAAATGGTTGCTTTTTTATTTTCAAAAGCGCATAAAAAAGCCCTGTAAACGTTACAGGGCTTTTTTATAAATCATTGGACTTTTCAGCTTAGTTATAAGCATAAGTACCGTCTGGTTTTGTAAATGCAACTGCTACTAAATGGGCGTCGTTTGATAAACCCTGATTTTCCAACCAATGATAAGTGGCCTCAATCAAGGTATACGTTCCCCTTGCTCCCGCATAAGTAGAACCATAAGTTGTTTTGATACCATTTGCATTAAGCTGATTAGCTAAATCATAAGCCATCATTGTATGCCCTTGTGCGTGTAGCTGTTGAGCAAGATTTGAAACAAACTGTTTACTGGTCATAAAAAAAATTAAGATATAAAGTTACCGAGCCTTTATAACCTAACCAAATTTTTACTATGAAAATTATATTTTTCAAAAAAAAATCTGCGTACGGTTTTAACCCTAACTTTGTTGTTCTAAATTTTTTTATATGGGTTCTGGAAGTGAAAGAATGATTGAAAACCAGCAGCACCGCTACGATGAAAAAAATGCTGCAAAAATGGGTATAAGCGTTACTGAATTACACGCTTGCGAATTTGAGTATGATGAAGATACCACAAACGATGGTATAGTAACTGGCACCTACATCAAATTTGATAGGGATAATTCACCAAAAGAAGTCTTGGAAAAACTATCATTAGATAGTATGGACAGGTTTGAAATTTTCAATGACGAAAATGATTATCAAGAAGGTGAAAACTAATTAGCTGTTTAATTACAGATGAACTCCCCCAGCCTAAGAAACTGGGGGTTTATTTTGGTAGTTTATTCCAAATGTCTAATCTGATAATTCTAATTGCATTTCTTAAATAGAAAGCAATGTGATTATTAAGGGTAAGTAAAATTTTATTATTTATAATTCTAAAAGTTCTGTCTTTACCATACTCAATTGATGGATAGTTTTTAAAAATTGGTTCATATCTGGCAACGTCAGAACGTTTCAGTTTTGCCATTTGGTGGACAATCTTATTTCTTATATCATAGCAACCCGCAATGTAATCCCATTGTTTTGATAAGTGCGATAAATCACCGTACTCAGCCAGTGCATCCCTAAACATTTCGATTGTCTTTTTACCGGGTACTTTCTTTTCCTTTGCACCAATTGCCTCCATCATTGCAAATAACGTAGCTTCAAAATAGGAAATCAGAGAAACGAAAGCAGAATGATATAAAAGTGCTGGGTTAAATTTATTGTGTTTGGTTATATCATCTTCAAAATATCCAAAAATGTCGTCTGCATCTTCCGGGTTTGCTTTAACGGCTTCTTCAAAATCTTTTTCCCATTTCAACTTTTCCTTCACCAAAAAATCTTCAACATTAGTTATATAATCAGCAAAGAATTTTTCCTGATAGAATACATCACTATCTAAAATTGCTATTCGCAATATGTGCATCCTTGTAGCCTTAAATTTGCTTCTGTCAATTATAGCCATAGTTATGCTTTGAAGTGTCCAGTATCACCCGGAATTGCTAGTACAGATATAACAGTTGCTTGAATTCCTGTTAGAAAAACGTTGTCTTCCAACTCTATAAGTTTATTGTCTTGTAAGTACCCCAGTTTATTATTCATTTCCCCATTTCCAAGTATATAAACCAAGTTATTGGGTCGATCGAATATTTCTTTGGATAAAACAGGTTCTACTGATACATTGATAGCGAAAACAAAACCCTTGTTTTCTTCTTTATCAATGTGTTCAATTTCGGTATCATTAGGCACGGAAACAATTGACAATTTAACCAAATGTTCTGTTCCTTCATTGCTGAATTTATATTCAACAGATTTGGTAATAGTAGTCGGATTTACTTCTTCCATATATTCCATATACCAAAAGTAACCAATTAGTATCAAAGGTATTAGCCACACCTGAGCGGGGGCTATTAACTATAAAAATTATTAAAAACCAAGACAAACAATTTTGATTTCTGATTATTATAGGGCTGATTATTTATTTTGTTTGAAAATTATCGTTTAGTTTTAGTAAACGATCTAATCCAAAATGACAAACGATAAAAGGGCACTTAATTTTATTGCTTCTGCATTCTTTGATTATACAGCAAGCAGGTTTTTGCTGATAAATAACCATCCTCTGAATGGTATTATTTTGGCAAGTACAGCAATAGAAAAGTATTTGAAGGCATTATCAATAATAGCAACTGGTAAATATGAAAAGGGGCATTTCGATAAATTTGAAAAACTGCTAAAGGTATTTGTTGGAACACCACTGGAAAGTATGTTTAATTCTGCTGACCCACAATTTTTTGACGCTTTAAGCGGTGGTTACCAATTGCGATATTTTGATAACACCTATGAAATTTGGAAAGTTAGTTTTGTGACAAAACAAGTTTTGGCGGAACTTGATTACTTTATCAATGAAATTGAAAAATGGATAGTAGTGAGTGATGGAGTAGATAATCTAACCACATACAAAATGGCTGTAAGGAATAATGACACAAGGATTTACGATAACAATTATGTGCTTAACAATTGGGATAAAAAAACGTTTGTTGAAACAGAAAGTAATTCATTCGCTTTATTTTCCGATCCTGCAAATAGTGTTATTGAATTGGTCGGCTCAAAATTATGTTTCCCCTATAGTGGTAGAATGACAACGTTTATTATTCAAATTGAAGGGCAAGATCCAATTGCCACAACCGAATTTGAGAGGCGGTTGATTGAAGCTAAACTGGAAGGCGAAAAGAGCTGAACGGCACGCCACTGTTCTGTTTGTAATTTGAAGTGCTATACTCATTGAAAATCAAGCGTCAAAGAAAATTATTACTTACTCCTTTCCTCAAAAAGCCCATCCAGCATTTGCTTGTTGAAATGCTCGTTGATATTGCCGTTGATGTTGTTGTAAACGGCGCTAACGAAAATACTGTTGAGTGCGCTTGTTGTTGCAAATACCAGTAAAAGGCCGGCTACAAACAGGCCCACGCCCACTATTTCATTCACGAGATAGCCAACCGCAAACCCGGCTACACCAAAACAAAGAATGCCAAGCAATGGTATCAAAGCAAAGCTGAAAGACGCGCCCAGGCGCTCGCCCCATTTTTCCTTCATTATTTCGGCCGATTTTTTTAACGCATCAACGGGGCCCAGGTTTTCATAAGCTATTATCGGTATCACGAAAAACGTAGCAAGGCTCCATACAAACCCTACTATGGAAATTAATATCTTGCCGAGCCATCCTGCATTATCCTGTATCATCCTCAGCACAATGCCCACTGTAGCAGCAAACACAGCCCATGAAAAGATAGCCCCAATCCTGCCGGCGCTGAATTGCAGCCCCTTGCTCAGCGCTACCTCTTCGCCATCGAAATACAGTTTAGCGCAGTGCATCAGCGCCATATTGAAAAACACGATCACGAAATAATTGACAATGTAGAAAAAGAAAAGCCCAAGGTACATCGTTCCCCTGCTCACTTCAGTTGATGCGGCAAAATCAAGTCCGTACCTCGCGAAAAACACGCCAAACACAGAGCCCATAATCAGCAGCATAGAAAGGCCGGACAGTATAGGGAATATGATCAATTGCTTATTTGCAAGCAGCACCTTATAGCTGCTCATCGAAATCTCCCATCCCTTAGACAGGCGGTCAAAAAATCCCATAAAGAAAAGTTTATACTATAAAGTTAAGAATAAAAACAAAACGGCTTATTTACTTTTTAACGCCACTCACCGGCTTATGCCCTATCGGGAAATTACACGAGTTTGAAATGAAGCACATTTCACGCGCCTTATCATGCATGGCATTGGCCTTTTCTATCATTGATTCCTCGGTAACTACTACAAGCGGGTTTAAAGTTACTTCCGTGAAGCGGCCCCTGCCCTCCTCCGATGCCTCTACCATTATGCCTGTGGGATTATCGGTATAGTCCACCACCACCACACCTGCATCCGCGCACATATGCAAGTACCAAAGCATGTGGCACTCAGCTACAGAAGCCAGGAACAGGTCCTCCGGATTATACTTTGTTTTATCACCCCTGAATGCAGGGTCCGACGAGCACAGGATATCCGGCTTGCCCGCCACAGACAAGATATGGGAGCGCTCATAATGAGTAGCATGGGTGGTACCCGTGCCCGTGTTGCCGGTCCAGTTTATAGTTAGTGTATAGTGATGTTCTTTGTGCATAGTTTGTGTTTGGTATAATGCGGTATCAGATAAATGGAAACATTTTAGCCGAAATAATTTTATAGACTGATTCGGATTCCAGGTAAAATTATTTGATAAAATTAATAGTATCAGTCCATTCAAAAAAGTATCTATAATCCGGGTGACCGATTTCTGAGTTAAGTTTAACTTATCCCGAAGCCATTTAAGCCCGCTCCCATTCCGCAATAGGCTTTTGAATTAACCCATTTCCTGAAACGGCTCCAAATCGGCCCTTTTTTACTTTTTGATTTTTAATTTTTTAATTTTCTACTGGCACGGTCTTTTAGCTTTCCTTAACTTAACTTTGATCATCAAAAAAAATATAAAAAACTATGGCAACACACACACTTCCCGCGCTACCTTATGCGTTCGACGCTCTTGAGCCGCATATTGACGCGATGACCATGCAGATACACCACGACAAGCACCACCAGGCTTATGTAGATAATCTAAACAAAGCCCTGGCAGGCTCTGACGGTGAATTCAAAACTCTTGAAGAGCTCATGGGCAATATCTCTGCATACCCTGCTGCAGTTCGCAATAACGGCGGCGGCCATTACAATCATACACTTTTCTGGACGGTATTGGGCCCTGCAGGCTCAGGTGAGCCCACCTGCGACCTGGCTGCAGCTATCAATGAAGCTTTCGGATCGTTGGACGCCCTTAAAGAAAAAATGAGCACCGCGGGCGCTACACGCTTTGGCAGCGGCTGGTCATGGCTCATCGTAAGTGATGGCAAGCTACAGGTAAGCTCCACACCAAACCAGGACAACCCCTTAATGGATATCGCGGACGTGCAGGGGCACCCGATCCTCGGAATAGATGTTTGGGAACACGCCTACTACCTGAAGTACCAGAACAAACGCCCCGATTACCTCAAAGCTATCTGGAATGTAATCAACTGGAACGAAGTGGCCATGCGCTATAAAGCAGCGCTGTAGCACCTTTAACCATACACAATAAAAACAGGATGTAGCGAACTGCTGCATCCTGTTTTTACATAAAAAGTATTGCTAAATCCTTTATTAATTTCAGAACTCCAGCCATTTAAGATGGTATATAGAACAGCTACACCGGTTAATGAAGAAGAAAGGCTTTGGTATAGGATCCAGTGAGTTGGAAACCGGATGGGCTTACAAGAAAACTGGCCATTATGATACTTAATTCATCGATGCGTGTAAGGCAACCGTTATTGGCCTTTAACAATCAGAAAAGCCAACCAAAAGAACAGGTATCCGACCCTGGTGAAAAAAAATGTTTGGGGAAACTCAATAAAACATCAAAGGGAAAAACACTAGCTCCGTCGCCTTAAAAGATGTGTCCTGACGGTGGCCCTCCTAAAGGGATATGCCGTACAATGCGAAATACCTGTAATTTTAATTTGCGAATGCATCTATTAAAGCACTTTATTTTACTGCTGCGCGGCAGGAGTTCTTAACCTATAAAATGCAAAAATTCATCCCGCTAACCAGCATAAATATTTTCTACTTATGACTAAAATCGCAATCCTCGGTATCCATACAGGCATTGGCAAGACCATTGTTTCAGCCGTAATCGCTGAAGCCCTTGGCGCGGATTACTGGAAACCTATACAGGCTGGGCTGGAGGAACGGGATACAACAACCGTAAGCCAGTTAATTACAAACGGCATGAACCGTGTTCACAAAGAGGCCGTATTGCTTTCGCAACCTATGTCGCCGCATGCCGCGGCTATCATTGACAAAGTGGATATTGACTTTAAAGAATTTGGATGGCCCCAGACAAATAAGACACTCATCATAGAAACCGCGGGAGGGGTATTATCGCCTATGTCGGCTGATGGTACTGTTGCTGATTTTGTGTCGCATTATCAGTTACCTGCAATATTGGTAGTTCAAAATTATCTCGGCAGCATCAACCATACTTTATTGTGTATAGAGGTATTGAAAAGCAGGGATATCAACCTGCTCGGGATCATAATAAACGGCGAGGAAAATGAATCGTCTGAGTCGTTCATCAGCCAGTATGGCCTTGTTCCCGTTATAGCCCGTGTACCAATGTTCGATGCGCCTGATAACGAAAAGATAGTATCATGTGCGGCACAAATAAAACAAACACTCATAGAATCTATACGTGGAGAAAACTATTAAACAACGCGACCGGCAGGTGATATGGCACCCATATACGCCTATGAAGGCGTGGCCCGAGGCCATAGCCATCGCCAGGGGTGAAGGCATTTATCTGATTGACGAAGACGGCAACCGTTACCTTGATGCGATCTCATCGTGGTGGGTGAACCTGCATGGCCACGCGCACCCGTATATCGCCCAAAAGATATCGGAGCAACTACTGGTTTTGGAGCATTGTATATTCGCGGGTTTTACACATGAGCCCGCTGTGAGACTCGCGGAACGGCTACTGGAAATTCTGCCTGCCGGGATGAGTAAGATATTCTATTCTGACAATGGCTCTACCGCTGTAGAAGTAGCTATAAAAATGGCCTTGCAATACTGGAAAAATAAAGGCTTAAAAAAGACGAAACTGGTGGCATTGCAAAACGCCTATCACGGCGATACGTTTGGCGCCATGGCAGTAAGCGAAAGGAGTGTATTTACTGAAGCTTTTACCGATTTTTTATTCGATGTAACCTTTATCCCGTTCCCCGAAAAAGGTAATGAACAGCAGAGCATTTCGGCACTGGAGGCGCTGTTGCTGCAAGACGATGTTGCCGCATTTATCGTGGAACCTTTGGTCCAGGGCTCAGCCGGGATGCTTATGTATAGTGCCGATGCTCTTGAACAATATTTCAGGCTTTGTAAACAACACAATGTGCTGATTATAGCCGATGAAGTAATGACCGGATTTGGCCGCACCGGGCCGCTATTTGCCTGCGACAATATAGACACATTTCCCGATATCGTTTGTCTGTCTAAAGGGCTTACGGGCGGCGCTATGCCACTGGGCGTTACGGCTACGACACAGGATATTTTCGATGCTTTTTATGACGACGACCGCACCAAAATGCTCTATCACGGGCATTCATTTACTGCCAACCCTACCATCTGCGCTGCTGCGCTCGCCAGCCTCGACCTGTTGCTTATGGATTCGTGCACTGAAAGCAGGCAGCGCATCGCTAACGCCCACAAGGAATTTACTGAAACTATTAAAGACAATGAATTAATTACTGACATCAGGCAAACGGGCACCATTCTCGCCATAACGTTGAAAACAGACAACCAATCTTATCACACCAATATCCGTGATAGTATTTATCGTTTCTTCCTGGAAAAGAAAATAATCATGCGGCCACTGGGGAATGTGATTTATATACTGCCGCCGTATTGTATTACTGATGATGAACTGGGGTATGTATATGGGTGTGTATGGGAGTGGCTGGATGAAAAAACGCGTGGATTTAGTGCTGATGTTTGAAAATTGCAATAGCGGAGAAGGGGTACTACAAACTGTACAGTTTTTTCTCCCACTTCAACAGTTCTTCTTCTGGATTGCTATTCTTTATTTCTGATAAAAACGATTTATCCGCCTCATTCAGGTACTTAGTAGCCGAATCATAACCCACTCTTAGCAATTTATCAATCAACGCTAATTTATGGGCTATTTCCATTGATGGACTCATTTTCTTTTTAGTTTTTTGAATGATCGCTTCTCCTTTTCTACTGTTTTACCATTGTCATATTGCACTTATAGCCACCGCCTATAGCAGAAGAAGTAGTGAATTCAAGTGTAATTATACCGTTGTTATATTTACCATTACCTGAAACGCCGTACGTGCCCACTGCCGGCACTATAGTTACATTATCAGCTGTATCAACATTAGCGGTTACCGAGATATTATTATCGTCGAAATTGCTTATATTCACCTGGTAGCCGTTATTGGCAATGGCTGTAATCACGCTTTGCCATGAGGTATCTCTCACTGATGAAGCTGGCACGCAATTGGCCTGAGTACATTTGTAAGTGCCGATGGTAATTGCATCAGAAGCCGTTTGGCAACTATTGCCGGTAAACCCAGTGGGGCATACGCACACGCTGTTGTCGCATGTGCCGCCGTTCTGGCATGTGGTGGAACCACATTTGTCCTTACAACTGCTCACAACTACAATACTGCCAGCCGACAACAATATGACGAAAAATATATAAATAAATGATTTCACAACAAACGGTTGATTTTATGAAAGATGCGTTTCAGTAAAATTAACTGATGAAGTTGGATTTGGTGCCTGTAGTTACTAATTTAACAGAATTCATACATTTAATGCTGCCTGCATTTTTAATATCGGCCTGCCGGGGTAACAAAATTATGATATGGATTTTGAGAATAAATCAGTATAATTGTACATCACAATAACTATTTGTACCAGCTATAATAATTGCAAAACACAAAACAGCATGAAAGCATCATTCTTCTCTATTATCATCGCCTTATTTGCAATCGCGCCATTGGCCGCCAATGCACAGCATGTGTTTCCGCTTACGGAACTTCAAAAATTTTGCGCCCAGAATTCCAGCGATTTTGAAACGTTTATGCTGACAAACGATTATTCACTGCAAAGTAAATTATCAAACCCGGTAAGCAAGGTGTACTGGAGTGATAAGACCGGTATTAGTGACAAGAAATATACCATTACCCGCTCACAGGTACCGAATGCTGTAGCCAATATTTTGTTTACAAATACTGATAAGAAGTGGTACCTGGAAGTGAAAAAGCAACTTGCCGCTACCGGTTACAAATTTGTAAAGGAGGAAAACAAGACAGTGAATGGCGCACAGGCCACGGGAAGTAACTTTTCAAATGGTACGTTCCAGGTAAGCATCTATACCTACACCACCGACGTGCCTTATTACGTTATTCAAATACACCTGTAAGCAATAGCTCAGGGCATAGCCTCTTCCCAATGCTCGAATAACAGGTTGAGGAAGTGATTTTCTTCCACCGTTATAACGTTATCCGCTTTTGCAAGCTGTAATGCAAAACAGATCATGTTTTTGCGTTCTATCTCAGTAGCATCATCATAAAAGTCATCCATTGCTTTGAGAAAATGTCCTTCCCATTCATCGGGCTTCAGCCTGCTGATTACCTCCATCTGGAGGTCGAGGTTTACATTGAAGGGAAATTCATCGATTAAATACTGGCGGATTACCATATCCTCAGCCCCGGTGATCCTGAAATCAACCGCCGATAATATCATTAACAGATGATATCCTGCTATGGTTTTATTTAATCGGTGATTGGGCATATTGCAATATACGAGCGGAAAAGGATTTTAGCTTTGTGAAGATAACAACAAGTCAAGGTCGGTATATTTAAAATTAAATCTTTTAGCGATGGGCGCGCTTGTCACACAGCCCTTATACATGTATACGCCTCTGCGGATACCGCTTTTCGCGAGGATGATTCCCTCAACGCCCCCCATGTCTGCACTTTGCTGTAATATAGGCATCAATACATTGCTGATGGCGCGCGACGCAGTCCTGGAAACACCGGAAGCGATATTGGGTACGCAATAGTGTATCACATCATATTTTTTGAATACTGGTTTCTCGTGCGATGTAAGGCGCGACGTTTCAAAGCAGCCGCCCCTGTCCATGCTCACATCTATGATCACCGAGCCCGATTTCATATTGCTTACCATCTGGTCGGTAACAACTACGGGTGTTACACCATTAATTGGTTTCAGTGCCCCGATTGCGACGTCAGCGCTCCTCAGTTCTTCCGCCAATGTAAACGGCTCTAACACGGAAGTAAAGCACCGCCTGCCTATATTATTCTGCAACCGCATAAGGCGGTAAATAGAATTGTCGAATATCTTCACCGACGCTCCAAGCCCGAAGGCAGCCCGTGCCGCGAATTCACCCACAACCCCGGCACCAATGATAAGGACACGTGCCGGTGGCACTCCTGAAATGCCGCCCAATAAAACGCCTTTGCCATTATCTGTGTTACCAAGATATCTCGCCGCGATCATTATGGCATAGTTCCCTGCTATCTCGCTCATGGAGCGCACGATGGGGTAAGTGCCCGCGTCATCTTTAATGGAATCGAAGGCAATAGCGATTATCTTTTTCGCGATGAGTTGTTCCAGTATCTCCGCCTTTAGTAAAGGCTGATGGATAGGTGATATCACTACCTGGTTGGGCTGCAATAAACCAGCTTCTTCTTCCGAAATGGGGGCGGATTTTATGATAGTGGTCGCCTTAAATAATTCGGCCTTATTGTACACGATATGCGCCCCGGCCTCGCTGTAATCATTATCGAAATAAAAGGCGCCATCGCCTGCACCGTGCTCTACGGCAACATCATGGCCATCGTTCACCAGCACCGATACGGCCTCGGGAGTAAGGGCTACACGATTTTCCTGGTACGAGTTCTCTTTAGGTATGCCTATAAATAACTGCTTTCTTTTAGGAGCTATTTGTAAAGTCTCCTCTAATGGTACGTAAGAAAAAGATGGAGATATGTACGGTTTCTTTGTCATTGCCGCCACAGGTTCGTTTATCATCGCCAATATACGATATATGTTGGGATAAAAGAAGTTATTTAACAATTGACCGGGGCAAATTAAATATAAATGACCTCAGATGCACTTAGAGTAAGGTTTTGTGGCTTTAAATTTTATTTTTGCATAGCGCACTGAATAACAATATGCTTAGACAATCAAACCAGCAAAGGCTTTTACAAAAGTTATCCCCGCAACAGATTCAGTTAATGAAGCTGCTGCAGATACCCACGGCCAACCTGGAGGAGCGGATAAAGGAGGAGCTTGAAGATAACCCCGCGCTTGAATTTGAACTGGAAAACAATAACCCTGACGATACGTATGACCTGGGCGAAGGAAGCGCAGATGGCGACGATTCGGACTCCACAGGCGATGAAGTGGAATTAAGTAATGATTCCGCTGAAAAAGTAGACCTTGACGACTTTTTACGACGTGAAGATGATGACAGCGGCGGATACGACTATAGCGATGATTATTACGGCAGCGGTGATAATGAAAAACAGGTATCTCCGGCGCGGGTGGAAACAAGCTTTCATGATTACCTGCTTGACCAGCTGGGTATGCTGGAGCTTGACGAACGCAGGCACAGGATAGCTGAACAGGTGATAGGCAGCCTTGATGAGGACGGATACCTGCGCAGGGAAGTAACTTCAATTGTAGACGATCTCGCCTTCGGGCAGAATATAGATACGAATGCCGATGAAATTGCGGGGCTTATTGCGGAAATACAACAGTTCGACCCACCGGGCATATGCGTTTGGACATTGCAGGAATGCCTGGTGCTGCAACTGAAAAGGATGCCGGATACCAAGCCTGTGCGCGATGCTATAGCAGTACTTGACAAATACTTTAATGAATTTATCAAAAAGCATTACGACAAAATACAGAAACACCTGGACCTAAATAACGAGGATTTTAAAAACGTAATTGGCATTATCATCAAGCTGAACCCAAAACCCGGCGCAGCTTTTGCGGTACTCAACAAGGCGGAAAGCTACATTATCCCTGATTTTTTCGTGTTCAACAATAACGGGATACCCGAACTGTCGCTGAACTCTAAGAACGCGCCTGAACTGCGTATATCAGAAGGCTACAAAGAGATGATGCAGGCTTATGACCGGAGCGATAAAAAAGACAAGCGGCAAAAGGAAACGGTAATATTCATCAAGCAAAAACTGGACTCAGCTAAATGGTTCATTGACGCGATAAAACAACGCCAGCATACATTGCTCCATACCATGCAAGCCATTCTCAACTTCCAGCGGGAATTTTTCATTACCGGTGATGAAACGGTATTGAAGCCAATGATATTAAAGGACATCGCGGTAATGACCAACCTTGATGTGTCGACCGTATCGAGGGTGGCCAATAGTAAGTACGTGCAGACGGAATATGGTACCTACAAGCTTAAGTATTTCTTCTCTGAAGCGTTGCAGACGGATAGTGGCGAGGAGGTATCAACCCGCGAAGTAAAGACCATTCTTTACGACATGATAACCAGCGAAAACAAGCGCAAGCCCCTTTCGGACGAACACCTTACTGATATGCTGCTGGAGAAAGGATATAACATAGCGCGCCGCACTGTTGCTAAATACCGGGAACATCTTAATATACCGGTAGCGAGATTGAGAAAGGAGCTATAAATTAATTCAAAGCAGGGGGTGGATTCCTATTGTGATGCAACACTTTCTTCCTTTTCCTTCATACCATCAAGAAACCGGAACACATCCTTCATAGCCTTCATCCTGTCTACTACCAGCAGGAAATTTTTGCCTACCTGTTTCAGGCGGGCGTTTTTGGTTTGCGTCTGTATGTATTTCAGGATATGGTTAAATGTGTCCGACTCAAAATACGGAGAATCGGGATTGCTTACAAAGTAGAGGCGCATCTGTTGATTCTTCAGTATCAGCTTTTCAAAACCAAGGTCACAGGCTATCCTGCGGCACCTGAGTGTGATAAATAATTCCAGCACCTGCGCCGGTATTGGCCCAAAACGATCGGTTAATTCTATACCGAATTTGTCGAGTTCTTCATCGGTTTCTATATCATCAAGCTGTGTATACAAAGAGAGGCGCTCTGTAATGTTCTCCACATAAGTATCCGGTATAAGTATTTCCAGGTCGGTGTCTATGGCGCAGTCGTTTACGAAATCCTTTTTGCGGTTGAGCTCATCGGCGAATACGTCTTTAAAATCGGAGGTGCGTAACTCACGCATGGCCTCCGCCAGTATTTTCTGGTACATTTCAAACCCTATCTCGGCTATAAATCCGCTCTGCTCACCACCCAGCAAGTTGCCGGCCCCGCGGATGTCGAGGTCGCGCATGGCTATCTGGAAGCCGCTGCCGAGTTCGTTGAACTGCTCCAATGTTTGTAACCGTTTACGGCTATCGCCTGGCAGCAGGCTCATTGGTGGGGCCACGAGATAGCAGAATGCTTTTTTATTGCTCCTGCCTACACGTCCCCGTAACTGGTGAAGATCACTAAGACCAAACTGGTGTGCATTATTAATGATGATGGTATTGGCATTGGCAATATCAACTCCGCTTTCCACAATATTGGTGCAGCACAATACATCAAATTGCCGGTCAATAAATTTAAAAAGAGCATCTTCGAGCAGGTGTCCCTCCATCTGGCCGTGGGCCATGCTTATCCGCAGATCGGGGCAAAGGTTACGGAGCAGCGTTACCATTTCAGGGAGGCTTTGCACGCGGTTGTGCACAAAGAACACCTGGCCGCCTCGTTCGGCCTCATAGTAAATGGCATCGCGAATGGCATATTCATCGAATACCAGTACCTCGGTATGCACGGGCTGTCTGTTGGGAGGCGGCGTGTTGATGATGCTCAGGTCGCGCGCATTCATGAGGGAGAATTGCAGTGTACGTGGTATGGGAGTGGCCGTCAGCGTTAGTGTATCTACATTCGCTTTCAGCTCCCGCAATTTCTCTTTTGAGCCGACCCCGAATTTCTGCTCTTCATCAATGATCAATATGCCAAGGTCTTTGAATTTTACATCCTTACTCAGTAAAGCATGGGTGCCGATAATGATATCCACCTTACCCTCTTCAACCCTTTTGAGCGTTTCCTTTTTTTCCTTGGCCGATTTAAAGCGATTGATATAATCTACATTGCATGGAAAGTCCTTAAGCCTGTCCGTGAAGGTATTGAAATGCTGGAAAGCTAGAATGGTAGTGGGCACAAGGATGGCCGCCTGCTTGCTGTCGGCAACAGCCTTAAAAGCTGCGCGTACGGCTATCTCCGTCTTGCCGAAGCCTACATCGCCGCATACGAGGCGGTCCATAGGCGCGGGCGATTCCATATCCCTTTTCACATCCGCGGTAGCCTTGCCCTGGTCGGGCGTATCTTCATAAAAGAAGGACGCCTCCAATTCTGTTTGCAGGTAACTATCCGGTGAAAACGCAAATCCCTCTGATGCTTTTCTCTTTGCGTAAAGCTTTATGAGGTCGGCGGCTATGTCTTTTACCTGCTTCTTTGTCTTGGCCTTCAGTTTTTGCCAGGCGTCGCTGCCCAGCTTATTCACCCGTGGCACGGTACCTTCCTTGCCGGTATACTTACTTATTTTATGCAGTGAATTTACATTCACATACAGCACGTCATTGTCTTTATAAATGATGCGGATGGCCTCCTGCATACTGCCATTCACTTCTATTTTTTGCAAGCCGCTATAGGTACCCACGCCATGGTCTATATGCGTCACATAATCGCCGGGGGTAAGCTCCCTGAGCGCCCTCAGTGTAAGCGCCTTGCCTTTAGAGTACGCCTGCTTTACATTGTATTTATGGTAACGCTGGAATATCTGGTGATCGGTATAGCAGATCACTTTTTTGTCGTGGTCAATGAACCCTTTGCTAATGGCGGTAGGCACGGGTACAAAAAGTACCTCGGCTTTTACATCATCAAATATGCTGCGGAGCCGCTCAAGCTGTTTGGGGTTTTCAGCGAAAATATAAGCCACATATTTGTTGGCTATCCGTTTTTGCAGGTCGCCGATAAGCATATTGAATTGCCGGTTGAACACCGGCTGCTCTTCGGTAGCAAAAAGGAAAGTAGTGTCGATAGCGTCGCCGGTGATTTTCTCAAGCGAATGATTGTACCACTCTATTAGATGCCTTTGTTTTATTTTGTTCTGCCAGTCGCTACCCGTTTCAAAATCAGCCTTTGAAATTTCCTTAAGCATCTCTTCCTCATGGTCAATGGCTACCTGCCCTATTTCCATTTTATCAGGAAGGTCTGCGGCCATCTTAGCCAGCCGCCCTAAAGTGAAAGAAAGGTCTTTAGCCCAAATCACCGTATTTTCCGGCAGGTAGTCGAGCAGGGATATTTTTTCTTTTGTCTCAAACCTGGTTTCTATATTCGGCAGTATAGATACCTGTAGCAGCTTGCGCTCTGATAACTGCGTCTCGGGGTTGAAGATACGTATGCTGTCCACTTCAGTATCGAACAGTTCTATACGATAAGGGTGCTCATTTCCGAAAGAGTAGATATCCAGTATGCCGCCCCTCATGGCAAACTGCCCCGGCTCGTAAACAAAATCCTCCCGCTTAAAACCAAGTGATACAAACCGCTGAAAAAGCGCCTCCACCTGCAGTGTTTCGCCTACTTTAATGCTGATCATATTATCAGCCAGTGAAGACGGGTTAACTACACGTTCGAACAACGCCTCGGGGTAAGTAACCAGTATTTTCTTGTTTACTTTTTTGCCAGTGAATTTCGTAAGCGCTTCCGTACGCAGCATCACATGGCTGCTGTTGAGCTCGTTGAAATATCCTGTTCGTTTAAAAGAATCGGGGAAGAAGAAAATATCCAGACCTTTGGTCAGGTGCTCAATATCGTTATGAAAGTAGGCCGCCTCTTCTTTATCGTTCAGGATGAACACGTGGTTGGCGTCTGTAAGGTGCCACATACCACTGGCAATAAAGTTGATGGCTGAGCCGCGAAGATTGTCGAGATATACCCTTATTTTATGACCGGGCAACAGGAGCCCTGCCGCTATTTGTTTTAAGCGGATATCATTTTGGTACAAACCCTGCAGCACTTCCAGATTCATCGGGGAGCGAAGGTACGGGATTTCATGGAGTGTATATTGGCGCAAAAAGGGGTTCACGCAAAGATCGCAAAGAATTATTGGGGTTTTAACACGATGGAATACACGCAAAGATCGCAAAGCCCATAAACTGCAAAATGCTTATATCATACCACTTGCGGTACGATCATTACTATTGATATTGTCTGCCCAAAACCTGGTGGAAGATATCTTCAGGATTCTTCGCTTTCCTTACCTTGCCTGCTTCTACGTTCTTTATAGCCTTCCTGGTCGTAGCATTAGGTTCTTCGAGGATTTCAATATAAGATTGGGTTTTGAGAAAAGCAACCAGCTTTTTCCCTTCCGCATTATGTTCATCTATTGCAATGTAAGTCATGATGTAAAGTTAAAAATATTATTACAGGCAATCACTCTGGCATTTTACCCTGACTAAGATCATTACGAATACCCATTACTTAAATTTTAGCAAGTCAATGCTCAAAATGCAATTTTAATTTTATATTTTACATGGGCAAAAAAATAAGATACCATGTTTATGTCTCGTCCCTTAAAAAATGTTCTTATATGCGTTATGATCTGTTGCTTAGCGGTAAACAGTTTTGCTGAAACACATATATCCCTTAAACGGGCGATCACAAAAAAAATGATCAGCCTCAACGCGCTTTCGAAAGGCGGGCACCTGGGCAAATGCATGAAACTATCTATTACCAATACGAGCCCGAAGGAGATAACAATAGATGTGGAACCCGGGCTAATATTTGTTCCTGATGATACTACCTACCAGAACCTCGTTTCAATGGGTGGGGAATCAGTGATCCTTGCACCCTCCGCGACCAAAGAAATTGATCTTGAAGCATTTTGTGGTAAGAGCTATGCACGCTGCCCATGGGCCAAGACGCATTATAACTATTACCGGCAGGGCGACAGCAATATGGTGAAGACATTAGCGTATATGAAAGCAAATAACGTACCTGCAGACCTTGTCCAGCGCGCCGTATGGGTGTTTACCAACGGGCATTGCCTTTCAACCGTTTATTCTGCCCAATATCCGCAGGAGTCGGAAAACCTGATACATTATCTCGCTGCGGTAAAAAAACTCAAGGACCCGAAATACTACGTTTCCAGCCAGTTAGAGAACAGGCCGGGAAGAAGTGTGATCGTTGCTGACAGAGAAAAGACATTCATAAATATGCATTGGAAATCAGATGAAGGGTACAGGCACATGCGCCTTTTTGTTTTAAAAGAGAATGGGGCGCCCTATAAAGAAATTGAAGCAGACCAGATCATTGATAAATATGGCAGTACGGTGCAGGTAGAATTTGACCCTCGCCACGATCCTCATGGCACTTATCACGTTGTACTCCGTGACGATGCCAATAAAATATGGGACCAGAAAACCATCGTGGTAGGCGGAAATCCCTGCGCCGAATATTAGCATGCATCCAGGACACTTTAGTGGCTGGGTTACGATAAAATTGCATAATATTGAGGTACAATTCCGGCACATGAAAAGAGTTATACCCCTCCTGCTGTTCCTACTGTTTTTCGCATCCTGCAGGGGTACCTGGAACCAGGATGATAAAGAGGCTTTTTTCCAGTCGTGTATGGATGATGCCAACTCTTGGGCGGGCGACCCCGTAAAAGCCAAAACCTATTGCGAATGTGTAACCATAAAAGTAATGGAGAAATACCCTAACGTGGTGGACGCTGTAGAGCAGATAGAAACGATCTCCAAAGATCCCGATATACAGGCATGTAAAATACCGATAATGAAATGAGTTTAATAAAGCGGATATTTCTGTTGTTGTGCATGGCATCCCTGTCTTCATGTACGGATTTCTGGGATGGGTCGACGCAGAGAAAGTTTCACGAGGCATGTGCCGGTGAAGCAGTGAAGTGGGCAGGGACGCCTGAAAAAGCTGATGTATACTGCAATTGTGTGCTCGAGAAAATGATGAAGAAATATCCGAATGAAGACGATGCTTTCGGCCACCTTGGCGACCTATCGAAAGACACAAGCCTCATTAACTGTAAAGATGCGGTAATGAATAAGTAGAGCTATGGCAGCAAGAGCATTTTTAACGAAGTTTATGATCGCGGCAGGTTTATTACTGGCTTCCGCATTGATGGTTAACGGCCAGTTGTCCTACTGTTTTCAGTCTACCGACGGCAATAAACTAAACCTGAAATTTACACTTATTGACAGGGACTGGAAGTACGGCTACGTTCAGTATAATCAACCGATGTATGGTGTGTTTATAAGGCAGAAGTATAATCACCTTATTGAGTCATACAACAATCCCGGCATGAGGGAGTATATGTGGGAAGAGGTGCGTAATGATACCGTCAGCGGCACCTACCAGTTCATTATGCAGGGCGATTCTATAAGCAACATACGCTACATAAGGACAAGCGATAAAAAGGAATTTAAGTTTGGCAATCCAAACGTGGGTATCGTGGATTGCCAGTGCAATTGGGGGGAGTGAAACCTCTCCCCGGCCCTCTCCGAAGGAGAGGGTGAGGTCGAGTACGACCCAAGGGCTATAACATTTTCTTCTTCATTTTAGAGATTTGACAACTTTAAAAAAGTTGTCAAATCTGAAAAGCAGTTTCCTACTTAAACACCTGGTATACCAGCAACGCCGAAAGGTAGGCGATTGCCGCCATGTATATGAACTGTATCGCCGGGTACTTCCAACTGCGGGTTTCGCGCTTTACTATGGCAAGGGTACTCATGCACTGCATGGCAAAAACATAAAAAATAAGCAGCGAAACGCCCGCGGCGAGTGTGTATACGGGTGTACCGTCGTCGCGCTTCGCGGCTTTCATTTTGTCCTGCAGGGTTTGCTTGCCTGCTTCCGCATCTCCTACGCTATAAAGAGTGGCCATAGTACCTACAAATACCTCGCGAGCTGCGAAGGAAGTGATCAGCGCTATGCCAATCTTCCAGTCATAGCCCAGGGGACGGATCATGGGCTCTATTGCATGTCCCATAATGCCGGCGAATGAATGTTCCAGTTTGTCTGTAGCATGTTGCCTTTCTAATGCCACGCTTTGCTCAGGGTGCCGGCGCAGTAATATCGTGTATTTGTCTTCCACAGCCTTCATCCTGCCGGGAGGGCCAAACGCCGCAAGTGCCCATAATATAAGCGACAGAACTATGATCACCTTACCTACATCTTTAATAAATATTTTGCCTTTCTGTATCATGGTCACACCTACATTTCTCCACCTCGGCTCGCGGTACACAGGCAACTCCATCAGGAAGAAAGTACGCTCCTTTGATTTAATAACATAGTTCATCACCTTGGCCACCACCAGCGCCATAAAGAAGCCAAGCAGGTACAGCCCCATCAGCACCAGCCCCTGCATATTAAATACCCCAAGGATCCGCCGGTCGGGAATAACAAGGGCTATGAGCATGGTATATACCGGCAGCCGCGCGGAACAGCTCATCAGCGGAGTAACCATTATGGTAATCAGTCTTTCCTTACGATTTTGAATAGTGCGGGCCGCCATGATGGCCGGCACCGCGCAGGCCATACCACTTATCAGTGGCATAACAGAGCGCCCGTTGAGCCCCGCACTGCGCATGATACGGTCGGTAAGAAAACTGATGCGCGCCATATAGCCGCTATCTTCAAGAATGGTTATCAGCCCGAAGAGAATCATGATCTGCGGTACGAATACAGCTATACCGCTGACGCCCGCCAGCAGGCCATTTACCAGCAGGTCTTTAAGGAGACCGGTGGGGAGCAATTTATTGAGCAGGTCACCAGTATAAGCAAAGGCCTGCATTACCCAGTCCATTGGATAATGCGCCAGCCAGAAAATACTCTGGAACAATACAAACAGCACCGACAGCAATACGATGTTACCATAAACAGGGTGCAGCAGCACTTTGTCAATACGGTCGCTGACCACCATTTTTTTCATGGGGCTATCCACCACCACGCAGTTCTGCATTACGGTGTCTATCTTTTTATACCGCTGCATGATTTCGGCGGCCTGCACCCTTGTTTTATGAAAACCCGCCTCACCCAGCAATGCGCCAATGAGTATGCGTTGTGCAGCTTTTATGTATTGGAGTTCGGTATAATTGCAGGCTACGTGCAGCGCGGCATACTTGCTATCGAGCTGCAGCATTTCCTGTATCTCCGTCAGCCATGGGCCTGTGAGGCCGGGAAGGTCTATAAAATCGGGCCGTGGTCCTGGCCTGCTTTTCTGAATATTTTCTATTGCCTTTTTTTTAAAATGGCTATGCCCTTGCCTGCACGGGGATTAATAGGCACTACTGGCACACCCATATACTGCGCCAGTCCGTCGGTATTAATGGTAATACCTTTTTCACGGGCTATATCCATCATGGTAAGGGCTATGACCACAGGTATCTTCAGATCCATGATCTGGGAACAGAAGAGCAGGTTGCGCTTCAGATTCGATGCATCGGCAATTACTATTACCTGGTCGGGTCGGTCGGCGTTCTTTTGGTTCAGCAGCACCTCATAGGTCACCTGCTCGTCGGCGCTCTTGGGGTAGAGACTGTATGTGCCCGGCAGGTCAATAATATGGGCGGTAAGAGAGTCGCTGATCTTCGATACACCAGTCTTTTTGTCAACGGTGACGCCGGGAAAATTTCCCACCTTCTGATTGAGGCCGGTAAGTGCATTGAATAATGAACTTTTGCCACTATTGGGGTTTCCCACCAATGCTATGGTATATGGGCGCTGCATGTATCGGGCGCAAAGTTATGGATTGTAGCGTGGGTTGTGGGGGTTTCGGGTGATTGCGGGGCGTTTTTTTCCCGAATGTGAAAACCCCCAAACCCCCTGAAGGGGGCTTTCCCTCATTTTGTAACCAGTAAGCTGGGCGAGAGGCTACCCAGTCCATGAATAGAATAGCCTC
>Ga0207020_1040_pt1 | contig 26485 bp, 25 predicted proteins | sample Alteio_BWMinCont_48_FD_153500 | JGI IMG/M metagenome (GOLD analysis project Ga0207020, IMG submission 153500) | Enriched cells from forest soil in Barre Woods Harvard Forest LTER site, Petersham, Massachusetts, United States -... | ecosystem: Environmental > Terrestrial > Soil > Temperate forest >... | reverse complement strand
CGAATACGACCCCGCAGTCATAACGGTCAAGGAAGGCGAGCACGTCAAGCTGATCATCACGGCGCTTGACCACGACCACGGATTCAAGATCGACGCTTTCCACATCGATCAGCTATTGAAGAAAGGCGAATCAACGACCATCGAGTTCACCGCTGACACGACTGGAACTTTCCCATTTCAATGCTCACATTTTTGCGGGCTCGGGCACAAAGGAATGAAGGGCGAGTTGATCGTCGAAGCAGCCTCTCACGGATCGACGGAAGAGCACTCCGATGCAAGCGCGGAGCACTTTGGCAATCGCTGAGAATCCGCCCGCGGCGTTGCTTCAGACGGACCGTTCGCAGGCGTTTCGATAACAACAGAGGAGGAAAGGTATGGACGGGGTCCTTCTTACTAAAGCACTGCCATTTGCAGTGCGATCCAATGCGGCGGAACTGTCGGATGTGGAAGCTATTCGATTAGCCCAACAAGGTGACGAGCGAGGTTTTGAACGGATCTACCGACGGCATTGCCAGCGTGTCTATGCTCTTTGCCTCCGGATGATGCGAGGAAATGAGGCGGAAGCTGAGGATCTTACTCAGGAATCCTTCATGCAGCTCTTCCGCAAAATAAGCACCTTCCGAGGCGAAGCAGCATTTTCCACCTGGCTGCATCGGCTGGCCTTCAACGTAGTTTTAATGCGGATACGTAGGCATAGTTTCCAGGTTTTGTCCCTGGATGAGATGCTCGAACCAGAAGGAAAGACCGCCGGGCCACTGCAGAAACACATCTTAAGCCGGGACCTGCGGCTCACCGGGTCACTGGATCGCATGGACCTCGAACGCGCACTTGAGCAGCTTCCGCCAGGCTACAAGGCTGTCTTCATTCTCCACGACGTGCAAGGTTACCAGCACCGAGAAATTGCCGCTATTCGGGGGTGCACACTGGGGAATTCGAAATCGCAATTGCACAAGGCTCGCGCGCGGTTACAGCACTTATTACGGGCGGGTGTCCGCGATAATGAGCGTCATATCAGGGAGAGCGGGGAACCAGTTCTTGACGCAGTGTCAGCCGTTTGACGTACCGTACAGAAAGAATGCACCGCTGCGAAGCCCGAAGCGAAATCTGAAGTCTGTAATGCTCCTCTATATTTAGATCTCTCGCATTCCGTTCGATAACTAACTTGATGAGTTATATGGCCCTTCCGGAAGTGCGGAATTTGCCAGATGGTTTGCGGTGATCATTTTCGGCAGCGTCCAGTACAGCGGAATAAAACAGGTATCAAGACAGTTATTCATGATGAGGAGGAAGTCATGAACATTCAAAAAAAGCTGATGATTTTAGCGACAATGCTTGCGTTTCTTGTGATTTTGCCGGTGGCGAGGGCGAGTGAGGAGGATCAGGCCACAAAACTCACGTTCAGTAAGGCCGTGCAGATTCCAGGGCGCGTTCTGCCTGCAGGAACCTACTGGTTCATACTGGCGGATAACAACGGCACCCGCAACATCGTTCAAGTTTTCAACTCGGACCGATCCACACTCTACGCAACTATCCTAACCAATAATGCTGAGCGTTCGAAGTCAACAGACAACACTGCGCTCACGTTCGCGGACCGAGGGTCGATGCAGCCCGAGACCATAATGACCTGGTTCTATCCTGGGTACACCTCCGGTCATGAATTCGTCTACTCCAAACGGGAAGAACAGGAGCTTGCACAACTCAAGCACCACACCGTAATGGCCGCTGCGGGGGAGAAGCATCAAATCCAGACTGCAGTTGCTGGAGACTAGGCCCATCTTCCCAATTCAACCAAGGACCCTGCTGGCGATGGCATCTCTCCATCGCCAGTTCGGCATTTCTGCTGCACTTTACGACTACTTTCCTATACGGAATCTCCGGGTCCTCACCTCCAGAAACTTAGTTCGACAAATCGGCGTCTTCATTTGTAAATTAGCTTTCAGAGAGACTCCTGGACTCTCTGGCCAAGCAGGGCATTCCATGGGAAGTCTTCCAGGCCTCGAGCAGAGCTCGTCCGCTGTGGGCGCTACACAATGGATGAATCACACTGGAGGTCGCGACATGAAACGACGTTCAACGTTAACATCAGTTTCGGCGCGGCAAGCACTTGGGGCAAGCAATCCGGCGGGCATATCAATCCCGCCATGACAACATTTTTGCTGAGAGGCGCTCCGGGGGATGGCGCGGTTCGTTATGCAGTCACCGCCCCGGGCGAGTACGGTGCCGCCGTTTGCAGCCGAGCTAGCCATATCTTTACGCGCACCTCGCGCCGACTACCGATTTGTTGGTTGTGCGGGATTTGTGCGGGCAGTCACACTAATTGGGCCTGAATGCAACAGTGCGTGCGCTCGATCACGGCTGATTCTTTTGTAGGTTACTGGATTGGTTTGTAGCTGTCGGGCGGTTTGCGGGTCTTTTAAGCCGTTGGTCGTGGGTTCGACCCCCACCGCCCCTACCAAAACTCAATAAAAACGGCCCTTTCTAAAGCCAAAGGGTCGTGGGCCGATCCCTGACCGTCGCACCCAATGCTCGCTGAAATATAAGGACATTTGCGACGCTGAGTCAGCAATTCCGGCGTCAAGTCACCAGTTGGCTGCCGGCGTTGCTTCCGAGTAGACCGTGATCCGACCAGAATTGGTCGAAAACGCCACTGGAACCCATTACTTCCCGGAACGGGACTTCTGGACCGGAATAGCTCCGGTTTATCCGTGACTCGACCAGAATCCGGACTTGCCAATCTCTCCGTGTATCGAGTTTATCTCCTTCGCCCCCAAGCGCCACGCTTAAGTGGCTGCTGCTAAGTCCGGGTCACCTTAAGTAGCGCCCGCAAACCTCGCTCGAAGCGATCTTTGTTGGCGTCGATGCGACCGCCGCCGAACACCTCCGCGAGCCGGGGGAAGGCGCCAGTAGCAAGTTGGGCGGCAGCGAACTCGATGTCGATCGCCGCATCTGTGGCTGTTTCGCGAAGCGCGTGCCCGAAAACAAAGTCGTCGACCATCGCAAGCAGCGTGATCTTCTGTTTCTCCGTCATCGACGTTTCAGCGAGTGCTTCGAGACATTGCTCCATGTGGCGCATCGCATTTAGCCCCGGGGGGGCCGACAACATTGCGGCGAGCGCCCAGGGGTGTCGGATAAAGACCGAGTGGGTTCGCTTGGCAATCTCCATCATGGCGCGCTGCCAACCTTTCGGAAGCGACGGTAGGATGGCTTCGCTCATGAGCGCGTCATCCATCACGGCGATCAGATCGTTTTTAGTCTTCACGTAGTAATAGAGGCTCATCGTTCCGACTTCGAGCTCTTGCGCCACGCGACGCATCGACACCTCCTCGAAGCCCTCTTTGTCGGCGATGGCGAGTGCGACGGTGGCGATCTTCTCGCGAGTCAACCGTGATTTTCGTTTTGACATTCGTACACTGTACCATTACAATGATTCGTACGATGTACGAAAGCAAGGTCAAGGTATTGATTGTCGGGGCCGGACCAACCGGGTTGACGCTCGCGCTCGATCTTGCGCGCCGGAGGATCTCGTTTCGTTTGATCGAGGCTGCAACAACACCCTTTGAGGGTTCGCGTGGCAAAGGCATCCAGCCGCGCACACTCGAAATCTTCGATGATCTCGGAGCAATTGACGCGATCCTCGCCGCCGGTGCGCTCTACCCGAAGCTCCGGATCCACCTTGGACCCTTCTCGTTGCGGGCGGGCTCGCTCAGCTCATCCAAACGGCCAACAGAGAGCGTGCCTTATCCGAACCTTTGGATGGTGCCGCAAGCGCGCACGGAACTGATCTTGCGCGCGCGGCTGCGCGCGCTAGGCGGCGAGGTCGAATTCGGCAAGGCACTCGTGACGTTCACGCAGAATGAGCACGGAGTTGAGGCCACACTCTCGACCGGTGAAATGGTGCGAGTGGACTTCCTGGTCGGGGCCGACGGCGGCCACAGCACGGTGCGAAAAGCGCTCGGCCTGATCTTCGAAGGCGAGGCGGTCGACGAGAAGCCTATGCTGGTAGCGGATGTCGAGATCGAGGGGCTCGATCGCCGCGACTGGCATATCTGGCCCTTCGCCAAAGGTGGCATGATCGGGCTCTGCCCGTTGCCGAACACGTCGCTGTTCCAATTCACCTCGGAAGCAAAGACCGTGGGAGCTGGCATCGAGGAGTTGGTGCACAAAGTCACCGGCCACCGCGTCGAGCGCGTCGCGTGGAGCTCGATCTACCAGCCGGCCGTACGTATGGTCGATCGCTACCGCGTCGGGCGCGTGTTCTTGGCCGGGGATGCGGCACATGTGCATCCGCCGGCAGGAGGCCAAGGGCTCAACACCGGTGTGCAGGATGCCTATAACTTGGGCTGGAAGCTTGCACACGTCGCCCGCAGCGGACCTGATTCGCTGCTCGATACATACGAAGCTGAACGCCTCCCGATCGCCGCGGCGGTGCTCGGTTTGACCAAAAGCTTGCACCAAACGCGTTCGATCAAGCGCGGCGACGCAACGAACCAGCTCGCCTTGCATTACCGAAAGAGCCCCCTGTCCTCGGGCATCACGCTCGGAAGTCTGCATCCTGGCGATCGCATGCCTGACGCTCGGCTAGACGATGGCAGCAGGCTCTTCGATCATTTGCGCGGTAGTCACGCGACAGAACTCGTCACACCCGAGGGGCCTCGGATACTGATTCGTCCGGACGGCTACATTGCGCACATCGGCTCGGCGCACTTCGCCGAGTACGCGGGTGAGCTGACCCGCCATGTCCGTGGCGCAATACCTGAGCTCAGCCTCCGGTAGCACAAGTTCCACACGGTGAAATGCGCCGCATGCAAGCAGCCTGCAAGCAATGACCGCAAGCGTCGCTGCGCCGAAGCTGAGACCTATGGTTACCAATTGCCGGTAGCTATGTGCACATGTCCCTATGGGGACCTTTCAGCATTGTGCTGTGATGTACCAAAGGGTTCCTTCCAGTCCTTCCGCAAGTCCCTGACTCTTCGAGCCGTCTAGATCCGCTTTTTTGGCGTATCAAACCATTTCTTTTGGTGCAACGGGACCGGGTTCCGTCAGTACTTTGCTTCGGGGTTTTGGGCAGCCCATTGACGCAGCCGTACCCGATCAAGAGATTCAAGCACTAACAACGGGCCTGCGCGCTAGCAGATGCTCTCTGCCACTCTTGACGAAGCCAACGAACCTGCGTGCCAATTCAGCAATGCGATCTACTTGCCTTCCGCGGATGGCATCTTGAGGGATCAATTCGCCGCCTATCCCGAGCGCGACGGCGCCCGAAACGATGTATTGCGAAGCAGTCTGTTGGTTAATACCGCCGGCGGCAATCAGTGGAAGATGGGGAAACATCCTGTGAAGAGAGCGAATGTAGGTGTCGCCGCCAAGCTGAGCGCATGGGACGACCTTGACGAAATCGCAGCGTCCTTGCCACGCCGTGATAACTTCGGTAGGAGTCAGGGCACCCGGAAATACGACCACCTCGTGGAGTTGGGCAAATTCGACCACCTCGCGATGCAGGCCGTCGCTGGTGAGAAACTGCGCGCCCGCGTCCAGACTTTGCCGCGCAGCCGCCTCGTCCATCACTCCACCGGCGCCAACGACCATGTGGGGATTTTCTTTTCTAAGCTGCGAAATGAGTTTTATGGCTCCTGGCACGGTCAGCGTGATCTCAGCGATGGGAATCCCGCCTTGAGCGATGGCATTAACAGCGAATAGCGCATCCTCGGGCGAGCGCATCCTAAGCGCCGGAATCACACCGATTTCCTCGATCCAGGCTCGCACCTCGTGTTTCTTCACGGGGCCAGCTCCTCACATGCGACGACCAACCTGTCACCCGCTACATTTTCCCGACCGTATGAATATCGATCGTGGCGACTAAGCTTCAAAGGATTCTTCCGGTGCTGGCAACGTATCATCGTCGCTCGCAAACCAGACATAGAGCGTGGGCAGAATGAAGATGCCCATCAACAGGGCCGCGATCAGTCCGCCCACAATCACAATGGCAAAGGGGCGCTGCGAGTCCGAGCCGATCGCGTGGGACATCGCAGCCGGTAAAAGTCCGAACGTAGCCACGAGCATGGTCATCATGATGGGTCGAAGCCGCAGTACGGCGCCCTCTACGGCGGCATCGACGATCGTATATCCGCGCGCACGTAGCTGGTTGATGTACTCGAGCATGATGACGCCCGTCTGAACGGATACGCCAAAGAGTGCTAGGAAACCAATACCGGAGGAAACGCTAAGGTGCGTGCCCGTGAGAAGCAATGCAAGAAGCCCACCGACAGGCGCCATGGCGACGACAGCGAGGATCAGCAATCCCCATTTCGCGGAACGAAACATGCTGTATAGGATGATGAAGATAATCAGAATAGTGATCGGTATCACCACAAGCAATCGCGCTCCGGCCCTCTGTTCACTTTCGTACTCTCCTGCCCACTGTATGTGATAACCGGTCGGAAGCTTTACCTTCTGGGTGACCTGCGTGATCGCGTCCCGGACCGTGCTGCCCAGGTCTCTACCTCTCACGCTGAACCGTACCGCAACGTACCGCGAATTCCCCTCGCGGTAAATGTCATACGCGCCATCCTTCACCTCTACCTTAGTTAACTGCGCAAGCGAAACTCGCTCTCCTGCAGGGGAAAGGAGGCGGATGTTTTCGATGGCCTCCGGAGTATCTCGGTAGGGCTCCTGGTAACGCACCGCGACGTCATAGCGAGCTTCTCCCTGGAGCACCTGGCTCACAGCATTCCCGCCCACGGCGGTTTGGACGGCGTCTTGTATGTCCGCGACGTTGATCCCAAAGCGAGCCGCTTGTTGCCGGTCAATGGTGAAATCCAAATTTGGCTGTCCCGTATCGCGCTGGATGCCGATGTCTTCTATGCCGGGAATATGTTCCATGGCCGCGACCATTTCGTCGCCTTTCTCTTCAAGAACGGTCAAATCAGAACCGAAAATCTTGACGGCGAGTCCGCCTTTCGTGCCGCTGATCGTTTCATTCACATTGTCTTCGATGGGCTGAGAAAAGTTCCAGAAGGCTCCCGGCAGTTTTGAGAGTTCGCGGTTCATGGCGGCGATCAGTTCGTCCTTATTCTGATGAAACGCCGGCCGCCACTCTTCTTTCGGTTTTAGATCGACGAAAAACTCGGTATTGCCGAATCCGCCCGTATCGGTCCCGTCGTCAGGGCGGCCCGCTTGCGATACGACCGTCGTCACTTCCGGGAACGAGGCGAAGACTATGCGCGCTTGGTCTGCAAAATGAGACCCTTCGGTCAGGCTAGTGCTGGCCGCGAGCGTACCGCGCGCCCAGATAGCGCCCTCGTCAAGGTGCGGCAAAAACTCGCTGCCGATCACCCCGCTGAACATGAGAAACATAGCGAGTCCAAAACCAGTCAACCCGACGCCAGTCGTCAGCCAGCGATGTTCGATTGCGCGCCGCACTGCCTTGCGGTACCAATTCGTTAAGGCAACCATGAGAGGGTTGCGCCACTCCTTCACTCCTTGGCGGAAAAGCCAACTGCTCAAGACGGGCGCGAGCAGGATTGAAAACGTCAGAGCGCCCAGAAGAGCGAAGGCTACTGTCAAGGCCATGGGCCGGAAAAGTCGGCCCTCCACTCGTTGCAGCGTGAAGATCGGCATGTATGCGGTAATGATAATGGCGATGGCGTAGAAGACCGGGCGCTGCACTTCGTGGCAAGCTTCACGAATCGCCTCCGCGGGGGATTTGATAATCGTTGTAATGCGTCCCGGAGTCGAGGAGCCCCCAGCGGCAGTTCCTGAATCCTTTTGGCGATGAGCCAGATGCCGGACAATGTTCTCAACCATCACTACGGCGCCGTCCACGACCATGCCGAAATCAAGCGCGCCCAGGGAGAGGAGGTTTGCTGGGATCTTGCTCAGATCCAGCCAAATAGCGGCAAACAGCAATGAGAACGGTATCGTGCATGCCACGATCAGAGCAGCACGAGCATTCCCGAGGAATAGGAAAAGGATGATGGTTACCAGGACCATCCCCTCGACCAGGTTATGCTCCACCGTGTGCAGGGTGAAGTGAAGCAGGTCGGCACGGTCCAGCATGGGAACGACCTTCACGCCAGGTGGCAAGATTTGTTCGTTGAGTTCCTTTACCTTTGCATGAATCGCATCCAGCGTTGGCCCGGCGTCCGCGCCTTTGCGGAGGAGCACAACGCCCTGAATCACGTCGGGCTCATCGATTATCTTTCCGTCGACCATGTGGTTGGCCCGGGCCATGTGCCCCAATCGAATCTTCGGGCCTTGGACCACCTCGGCGATATCCTTTACGCGAAGAGGCGTTCCGGCCTTGGTAGTCAACACCGTCTGCTCGATGTCTTGAATGTTCCTGAAAAGCCCGAGAGCACGAATGTTCATCTGCTGCATGCCCGCTTCCACAAAACTGCCGCCAGCATTGATGTTGTTGTTGTTCAGTTGCTGCTCCACCTGGCCGATGCTCAATCCATACGAAACGAGCTTGTTCGGGTCGACGCGGACCTGATATTCCTTCACCGTGCCGCCGAAGTCGGAGACGTCCACGACATTCGGGACGGACTTGAACTCTTTTTCCAAGGTCCAATCCTCGATGGACCTTAGCTCCATCAGATCGTATTCTGGATTCGTGCTTCTCAACGTGTACCAATAGATCTGCCCCACCGTGCTCCAGTCCGTCCCCATCTGGGGTTGTAAACCTTGCGGGAGCGTGACCTGGGAGAGCCGTTCAAGGACTTTCTGCCGGTTCCAGTCGTTGTCGGATTGATCGTCAAAGATCATGAGCACATAGGAAAGACCAAAAATGGACTCGGACCGCAGATGCGAAAGATGCGGAATTCCGTTCATTACGATTTCGACGGGGATCGTGACCTGCTGTTCTACTTCCTCAGCCGAGCGGCCCGGCCACTGCGTAATAACGGTCACATAATTGTCCGCAATGTCCGGATAGGCCTCCACCGGCAGGTTGTGAAAGGAAATCGCCCCCCAGGCAACGAGCAAGATTGCAAGTGCGATCACAACGAACCGGTAATTGAGTGCGAAATCTACAAGCTTGCGGATCATTTTCTAATCCCCTTCTGCTCCTTGCCGAGAATCATTCCAGTAGACGCTTACTGGCTCTCGACTGTGTTTTCGAGCACGAGGGCGTTTGAGACCACCTGCTGGCCCGCCTTCAGCCCGGATATAACCTCTTCCATCTGACCGGGCAGCAGGGCGCCACTGCGGATTTCCATTCGCCTGAATTTTCTGTCTGGCGTAGGCACGAAGACCCAGTCACGGTCGTGAAGGTGAATAATCGCGGAGGCCGGAACCAGCGTGTGCATTTCCTCCTTTTGGCCGCGGAACATAGCCGTTGCAAACATCCCGATGCGCATGATCATCCCCGCATTGGCGACCTCGATGCGCACTTTGGCCGTGCGAATATTTGGATCGAGGGTCGCTCCAATATTACTGACGGCGCCTTTGAACACCCGGTCGGGGAAGGCGTTCAAGCGGATATCAGCGCTATCACCCATGTGGATACCGGCCAAGTCGTTCTCGTACACATCGCACACAATCCAGATGTACGACATATCGGATATCGTGAAAGGGTTTGGAGCCGTCAGCGCCTGGACGCCGGATTGGTTGGTGATCTGCTGGTCGGTGATGACGCCTGAAACGGGGGCCGGCACTTCCACGATTCCCGAGGGATGTTCCGGGTTAGCTCCAAGAAGATGAAGATGCTCCCGGGTGGTTTCGAGATCCACGAGGGCGCTATCTTCAGCATTCTGGGCCACCTCAAGGGCGCTTTTCGGAGTCGCTCCGTGGTCGAAGAGAATTTGGGATCTGTTAAGCTGTACCTTAGTCAGCTGCTCATTCATCACCGCTTTGCGATAGTCGGAGTAAGCGCCGGCGATATCACTACTTCTAACCTTGAATAAAAGCTGGCCCTGTCTCACCTCATCTCCTAGCCGGGCATCGATTTCGATGACCCGCCCCGTCGCGAGCGACGGCACAGGAACCTGCCGCGATACGTCTGGACTGACTACTCCGGTCACGTTCAATTCCGGAGCTGCCATGTGCTCTTTCGCGGTCGCCAAGGGAAACTGCTCCGGATGATCGACCGCGACGTTCGTAACGTCGAAACCGGGCACCACCGTTGCCGGTGGTGGCGTAGTCGCCGCGGAATTTTCCTGGGCCGTCACATTCCGTCCGCAACCTGTAAGGAGAAGACCCAAACCTATACAGATAGTTGCCTCAAAAGTAAGTAAGCGATTCATTGCAAAACCTCCTGTCCCACCGCCATATTCATTTGCGCGGCAGCGGTCAAATACGAACCGATTAAACTCAAGTACGCCAGTTGGGTATCGCGGTAGGCCTTCTCGGCGTCAAGAAAGTCCAGTAACGACGCACCCCCGTTTTGGTAGGAAAACGTTGTCCTGTCGCGAACGGCTGTCGCTAATGGTAGGTACGTCCCTTTATACGGCTTGAGGAGATTCACATTCTGAATCAATGTCCAATAGGCGGAATCCACATCACTGAAGACTCCGGCTTGGGTCGCAGTCTGCAACTGCTCGTTGCGGCCGATATCAAGCTGAGTGCGCAGCTTCTCCCCCTGATTGCGGTCGAAGACTCGGAGAGGGATGCTGACACTGGCGCCGATGGTATTGAGGGCGTTTGGGTTATTCCACGAGCCATTGTGCGTATACCAGACGCTGAAGGTTGGATCGGTCGAGCCGCTTGCAACCGCGAGGTTGTGATTGATTTTCGCCAATTCCACCGATTGCATGGCCTCCTTCAAATCCGGCCGCATGGTCAGCGCGATATTCCGGAAATCCTCGAGCGGCATGAGTGGCTCGATGAAATCATAGGGTCCGGTAACATCGAACTGCTCGATGGGCGTGCGATCGTTCAGCAACGTCAGCAGCTGGATCTTGCTCGTCCGCAGGTTTACCAATGCGGTCTCGTAGTCCGACTCGAATTGCACCCGCTGCAGCATCAAGCGATCGAAATCCACCTGCGCGAGATCGCCGGCGTCCAAGCGCGTGCGGTTCACGTCTAGTTCGCGGTCCCAATAGGCCAGGTTTTGCCGGGCATTCTCCAGCACCGCCTTCGACTGCAGGACCTGAACGAACGCGCTTCGCAGATTGAAGAGCAGGCTACGTTCCTGGTCGGTGTACGTGGATTGCGTGATGGCCGTGGTCTCTTTTTGGCTCTCGAGGCGCAATCCGCGCTTATGCTGCCGTTCGAAAAGGTAGCTGATGCCGGGCGTAATGGTTGTGCCCTTGACCGGCTGCCAGACTCCGCTAAGAGGAGTAATCTGAGTTCCATCTGCGGCCAGAGAGACTTCGGGATTGGGGCGAAGAAACGCGGTGATCTCCTCCGCCTTCGACTCCTCAATATTGGCCTGATTGGCCTTTAGCGTGGGGTTCGCAGCCTCGAACTTCGCTTTGACTTGCTCCCAAGTTAAAACAGTTAACGCCGTCTGTGCGTGGACAGTAGCGGGCAACAAACCCGCCACTATAATCGCGTTGCGCACACTTCGGTAAAGTCGCGACGTAGTCTTTCCCTCGGTAGTCGTCATTAAGTCCATGATTTTTCGAAGCGGACACAACGAACCGCCTCCATCCGCCGCAGATTGATCGATGGCCCGCGGCGGCTCGCTAAGGCTGCAATTTCTTCAGCGTCATTTCGCATCAGCTAATTCCAGTCCTCCGAAAGTTACTGACGGCCAGGTGATTTGGGTGAGTGTGTCCTTTGCGGTCGTGGGATACACGCTCACCTCGCCGATACCGCCGACTTATGTTTCCACGACTGCTAAACTTTGCTAGATCTGGGTTGCGAGGGCGGGAGGTGCTCTCCCCAAGACGGATCTGAGGGTCACCTGGTTCGTCACTCTTTGCGCGAGCGGAGGAAGGAATGCCCGCTGAAGAGTGGAGCCCAGTATTTGCCTGCTACTGGCCTGAGGACCCGCCTTGGGATTCGAGGAAGTTAACGCGGCTGTCTCCGGAATTTGGTGCGACCGCGATGCCCGGCTGCCGGAATCCACAGAGCTTGGCAAAGTAGCGGAAATGGCCACGGTGAAGTGATCGTGGCCGTCATTGAGCAGCACGATGAGCGGCCAGTGAATCAGCGCGGGCCTTAGGACCAAATCGTTGCGAACGTCGTCTCCGGTCATGTCGCGCACTTCGAGCTGCAGCCCGCCGGGAGGCGCGGTGATCGAAATGACCTGCTCGTCCCCGTCAGAGAGGCGTACACGAACGGTATAGTGCGTGGACAGGGGCAAATTCTCATTAACGACAGCCGCAGCGTTCAAGCTCTCCTCATCTTCAAAGCCGAAGGTTTCCTGCGAAGCGCCGTGATTTTGTGGCGCTGACGAATCGCGCGAAATTGCAGATCTAAGCCGCGGCAGAACCGTTCGCATCGGACGCCGCGGCATAGCTGAGGAATAGGCGGCAGCGGCTCCAAATACGACAACACCTAACGCACAAAGCGCGAGCACGAAGACGAGGGCATAACGCAGCATCGTGCTGCACTCTTTTTCGCTCATTGCTTCGCCAGTCGTGCTCATATTGATTAGCCTAGAGATTTGCGATGAAAAAGGCATGAAGAGAGCATTCGGAAACCATAAACGGGCGACAGAGAGAAACCGAGTCGAAACCAAGGCTGAATGAGACCTATCATGTCTGTACACACTGAAGACAGTCGGCATTTCTGTTTCATTGCATTTCCGAGGTTGGGAAAGACCGGGGCCGCCGAAGCGGCCCCGAATTTCCAATCCACTAGAATCGGACCATTACGCCCACACTAGCGGCACCTTGGTTCTTGACAAGATCGGGGAACCAGGCCGTGAAGCCAGAGCCAAAGGTTGCAGTGCACGCGGATGCAACGGCACCGCCTGCGTTATCCACGAGAAAGCCGTTTCCCGAAGGAGTGAATCCCGTGGGTGACGAGGGACTGCTACTAGGTAACGCCGCCGAACTGGTGCCGTTAGTGCACACGTAGTTCGCCGGAGAGCCCGTATTTCCGCCAGGAGGCGTAATCCCGTTTCGCCCAGTCCAATAAGGCTGATCCGAGTGGCGATAGCCAATCTCCGCCCACCACGTAAGCCAGGTCTTGGGCATATAGTTGTAAGTAATCGTGGCATCCCACATCTTGAAGGGCTGGCCGAAATTTTGCGTGAAATACGGTGAACCGGAGACCGCATTCGCTGCATTGATTGGCGGGAGCAGCGTCAGATAACCGCTGGGATTGTCCATCGTCCCGCCGCCGACGGTGATCGCGTGCTTATCTTTATCGAACCAGAACCGGTTGTAGAGCATCCAGCCGGCAAAGGATGACCTGAGCCCATTGGCCGTATTCTTAAAGCAGCTCGCGCCGCCGCCGTACTGGCATCCCAGGTCTCCCGTCGCGGAGAACGCCATCTTTGATAGACCGGTGCTATCCGGCCGGTTGAAATAACGGATTTCGATGCTGTCGTCGGTGTGAATACGCGAAACGTTCGGATTATTGAGGGTATCCGTGCCCATGCCGTAGTTGTTGAAGACCAGCGATATCCATTCCGCGGGACGCCACAAAATCTGGCCTCCCAGGCCGGGGCGGCTGTTGAACTTAGCGTAAGACTGCCATCCGTTGATGAACCACGGTTCGATCTTGAGTTTGTTCGTGGGGAACCACTGAATTCGCAATCCATTGAAGAACCATGGCGTGTTGGATGACACGTAAGACGGTTGGTAGGTCCAGTTATCGAAATTGTAGTAGCTGAACAGACCAATATAGGAAACGAAAATTCCTGCGTCGACGTTCAGCCCGTGATTTACGTTGAAGTGGTATCCGCCCCACGCTTCGGAGAAATATCTATATGCATTGTTCAAGTCCCATTGACCGACTCCCGCGCTGGCGTCGTTTCGCGGTGTCGTGGTGGCAAACTCGCCGAACATCGTGAGGATCCGGCCGCGGACATTGTTCCAGTGAAAGTCGCCGCCGAAACTGGCCTGCTCAATTTGTACTTCGCCGGAACGAAATGACTCGGTCGAACCCCCGAGCGTATGGTCGTGCGGATGATTGGAACTGATTATATAGTTCGTGTCGAAACGAATTTCCGGAGTGAAGAATTTCGTATCGAAAGCTGGCGTGCCCCGGCCCGTGCCGTTCAGCCAGCTAAAATCCGCATACGCAAAGGGAGTCTCGTTGTCCACTCCCGGAGTGGGTTCGTTGGGTTCAAGGCCCTGCGGAAGAGCCGGTGCCGGTGTGGGCGCTGGAGCAGCCGCTGGCGAGGCCGGATTCGGCGTTGCAGTTGCAGCCGCTGTTGTTGTCTGCTGAGCGGCAGCAAGCTCCGCGGGAGTGGCGTCGACAGTTGAATTCAGCGACGCGTTCAACGGCTGAGTGGCCAAGTCGCGTTTGGCATTGACGGACGTTTGGGCGGCATCCTTAGCTTCCATTGCTGCAAGGCGAGTTTCGAGGCGATCGATGCGCTCGAGCAACTGCCTTTCGTGGTCGGTCAATGGTTCAACATTCGATTTCGTAATAGTTGGGCTAACGTTAGCGTTTGTTGGAGTAGCGTCTGCCTCTAACGGAAGGTCCACCCGGGTTAGGTGCTTACCCTCCACGTCAACCGTCGCGGACGCCTTCTGAAATCCACTTTTCGTGGCGGCAACGTCATATCGGCCAGGCTCCAGGTTTGTGAATTTGTACATCCCGGCAGTATCCGTGACAGTGAAAAGGTCCGTCCCTTTGTCCACGTCATGCGCGACAATCCGTACTTCCGCCACCGGTTTGCCGCTCGCGGACTCGCGGGCCATTCCGCCCACATAACCATCGGGTACCTGCCCGAATGCTGGAAGTGCGAGCAGTCCAAGCAGAAGTGCGCTACTGACAGGCGCAGCCATGGCTGGAGCATTGCCGCGCAAGGTTGTGAATTTGTCATGTTTGCGAAAACAAAAGACAAAATGCCTGATTCTTGACAACACCCCCCGATTACCGTTCATTGTTTCTCCTTCCTCCTGCGGATTCTTAGAGTCTTCTCGAGAGATCGCACACACGCGACTACTTGCCGACTGGATCACGCTCGCATGCAAATCGCTAACACATCCCCCGCGTTTGGACCGAAGAGATTCGCCGGACTAAGGTGTCGTTAGAGCCGTAAAAAAGGCATGAAAGGAAAGGCGGGATACTTTCAATGGGGCCGATCAGTTTTTTCGATGCTGCAGGCTCGTTGGTCAGTAAAGATAACGGACACGAGTCAAAACCGGGATGCGACCTTGCATGTTGTACTCGATGAGAATTTTTTTGTCTTTCCTCTCAGCCGTGAAATAGGGCTTGTTCGTAGCATCCTTCCCGCCGGCGAAATCAAATTGATCGGCCTGTTGGATGAGCTCGCCCAGATCCAGGGTGTCTGCGGCAGCCGGCAACACTTCGAAGCCGACAATCTTGTTGTCCTGGCTGACTATCAGCTGCGCGCGTTTGCAGAAATCCGGCGCGTTGGGAGGTGCAAATGTGAGTTGATTCGGAGCGTCGGTTTCGCGCGCAACCTCAAATTCCGGTCTTGTCAGAGCCTCTGCCGCGGTCAGATTAGCAAAGGCTGCATACACGGGACTGTTGCTGCAGCTTAATATATCGTCGAAGTTCCGGCTCTTAACCTGTGCCGCGACTGCCAACCTGAACTCATGCATTAAACTTCTGCTCGCCTCAGACACGAGCATGTATCCCCACCGTTTGTAATCCGTCCATAGATATTGGCCGGTGTGTCCATCAATGACAGTGAGAATCGTATAGTCAACAAGAGCAGGCCTCTTATCAGGACCGTCCCGCGTCAGATAGTCTCCGAGATATGGGTTCATCGAATACAGAAGAATGAGATCCGCTTGATGGCGATCGGTCGATAACTGGTACCGGCCCCAATCGAGCAGTTCCGGCAATGCATTCGGCACCGAGACGGCCATTTCCTTCCGGCAGTCGCAATCCAGATAAACGGTTCTCGCTTGCAGGATCTTGATGGATAGTGGCGGAGTTTCCTTCTTTTTTTTGCCAGAACTCGCTTGGCACAAGGCTGACGCAGCGATCAGAAATAAAAGGAAGGACCCGGCCAACCTTCTCGTCGTCATCGTTGGCACCTTTTTGGGCGAAGGTGCCTCATTCTTGCACAGTTTGCGGTTCAGGGGAATCCGTGTACGGCCGTAGAGTTCGTTGGGAGAAATCCCGCTAAGGCAGTACGAAGCAAGCTACTCGGCGCTTCAGAAATGCCGACGAGGTTACAGTGAGGTTACCGCCTTGTGAAAAGCCGAAGAGCACCGCTAACTTTGCAGGCCGGCCGCCTCGCCGCCCCGCAACCCTGGCGAGACACAACACTTCTCATCGCGAGGGCGATTCGGAATCCAAGTGAAGCGGTCCTTCGACCGCCACGCGCAACTCGTGGACCAAGGCTCTGCTCGCCCGAGATACCAGCATGTAGCCCCAACGTTTCCAATCGCTCCACAGAGCTTCGCCCGTGTGCCCGTCGATGACCGTAAGAATCGTATAGTCCACGATAGCCGGTCTCCTGTCAGGGCCGTCACGCGTGAAGTAATCGCCCAGGTATGGATTCATCGAAAACAGGAAAATAAGATCGGCGTGATTGCGATCGTGTGCTAATTGATAGCGCCCCCAGTCCAGCATTTCGGGTAGAGCACTTCGCACCGAGCCAGCCATTTCCTTGCGGCAGTCGCAATCGAGGAAAACCGATTTCGCCTGCAGGATTTTGGGGGATAAGGGAACACGTTCACGTTTTTTGGCGAAACCGGGCTGACAGAAGATAGCCAATGCAATCAGGGACAAGAGGAACGATTGGGCCAACGTACTCGTCTTCATCGATGACGTCCGATTCAGCAAAAGCGCTTTATGCCTGCACAGTTTGATCCGCACGTCCCGGTGGATTTCGATCGACTCGTCAATTCACCTGGCTTCACTTGCCAGTGGATGAGAAGTTGCTTCGTCGCAGGCTCAATTGTGCCAGTTCTTTGGGGTCGAGATCTCCGCTCTTATCTGTATCCAGCCTGTCGAACTCCGCGGACATAAAGGTCATCCACTCTTGCTTGGAGATTTTGCCGTTCTTGTTTGTATCCATCAGGAAAAACAACAAGTTAACCTCGTCATCTTTGAGCCCCTGCCTGTCCGTCCGCGCGGGCGCTGCCACTCTATTTTGTGCGAACGGGCCAGTGGTAAACGCCACCGCGAAAAGCAGAATGATCATGATCAATTTGCTTTTCTTTCTCATGACCGCCTCCTGAGAAGCATTCTGCTGATCTTCAGTATGGGATGAAACGCAGAGAAGAACGGTTTTAATGAGGCCGAACAGTTTTTTCCGTTGCCGCCAGCTTTGCGAGTTTCTCTCTGAGTTCCTTATTCTCGCGTTGCAAAAGGAGTATTTCCTGCTGCCGTTTCCAATCGCGAATCGTACTCGCAGTCACCCCGACCTCGCTGGCCATTTCCGATACGCTTCGGCCGGCTGCAAGGCGCTTCAGTACCTCGGCAATCTGACGCGAGTCACACTTGCTGCGCGGCCTGCAGCTGTTTTCTGATCCATTCCCGTTGCCATTTCCGTTCCCATTCACGTCCCGGTGATTGTCGCGATACCGCCCTCCAAATCGTTTCACCGCCGGGATAACTGGAGTGGACGACTCATTCCCGGCCGGTGACAAGAAGATTCGAATCGGAGTGCGGATTGGGCCGAAACTGAGGGGTTGATCGGGAGGGATTGTTTGAATAAAGCCCAGCTCCACCGCGCGCCTTTTCCACGTGCTCAGGATTTGCTGAAATCTCTGCGCGCTCAGATCGTAACGCGCTCTGATTTTCGGGCCGCTCCATCCACAAACGAAGTAAAGCTGAACCAATTTTCGCTGCACGTCGGGACGGGTGTGTTTTGAAAAAGTCGGGATTTGAGAAGGGAAACTTACTTGGTGCTTCCAGATTGCCGCGCGCAGTTCGTCCACGCGCATCTGGAGCAGCTTCTTGTCAGAAATCGCCGCATTCGGCGGAATGCTCGCGGGAGGACCAACTCGCGGCAAGATGACGGTATGAAGCGCCGCGCTGTGCAGGACGACCTGCATATCCTGTATATCCTGCATATCCGTGCTGACTCTGCCGAATGTGCGCGAGGAGGCCATGAGCGTTATTCTCCCTCGGAAGGATCGACAGCTTCGTCGTCCGATGGATTACGGAATCTGTAGCCTACCCATGGGTCGGTCAGAATGTACTGGGGCTTCGCCGGATCATCCTCGATTTTCTTGCGAAGCATGCGGACGTACGTCCGCAGGTATTCCAGTTCATTTCCGTATTCGGGCCCCCAAACGGCGCGCAACAGCTTGGTATGCGTCAACGGGGCGCCCTGGTTCTTCCACAAATAGGAAAGGAGATCAAACTCCTTGGGCGAGAGACGAATTTCGTCGCTGCCTTTCCACACCAGGCGGTGGCCGAAATCCATCTTCAGATCGCCGTTTTGCAAAATCCCCTGTTCTCCGCTCGTGTCAGCATGCAATCTTCGAAGTACCGCCCGCACGCGCGCAATCAGTTCCCGAAAGCGAAAAGGCTTGGTGACGTAATCGTCTGCCCCAGCGTCCAGGGCGCGAATTTTGTCTTCCTCGGCATCGCGCACTGTCACCATCACGATGCCGGTGCGAGGAGCGACGGCCCGAATTTGCCGGCATACTTCGACGCCGCTCATACCCGGCATGTTCACGTCCAGCAACACAAGATCGAAACTCCGCCGCTGAATCGCGGCAATCGCTTCTGGCCCGTTTCCCGCTTCTTCAACTGCGAATCCGCTGGTGACGAGCGAGGCCCGCAGAGTTCTGCGCAACGCAGCCTCATCGTCTACTACGAGGACGCTACACGGCTGCGGCGACGTCGTCCCGCTCCCTCGCTGAAACGGGAAGCGCCAGACGGAAGACTGTGCCATTTGCAGCTCCTGGATCGTCACCATCAAGCTCAATGCTGCCGCCAAGCGCGAGGGCGATCTTGCGCGCTACAAACAATCCCAGCCCCGAACCTGGGCCTACGCGCCGCCCATCGACGCCCCGGTAGAACCGCTCAAAAATTCGGCCTCGTTCTGCCGCCGGAATAGGGAATCCACTGCTTGAAACGCGCACAACGACTTGGTCATCGTCGCGCGTGATCTTCAGAATGACGTCTGAGCCCGGCGTGGAATACTTGCAGGCATTGTCCAGGAGTTGGCTGACGGCGAGCCGCAAAAGTTCGGGATCTGCCATGACCTCGCTGGAATGACCATTTTTGACGACCGAAATGCGGCGGTCCGTGGAGAGTCTCGTGTATTGGTCGACTGTATCAGCGATCACGGAAGAAACATCGATAAGTTCCATCCACGGTTTGATTTCCTCGCGCTCGAGCCGCGCCGTGCGGATCAATCTGGATGTCAGCCGGCTAAGGCGAGCTGCCTCCAACTCAACAATTTCCGTCATCTCGCGATGCTGCACGCCTAATGCCGGGGCCTCGCGCAGAGCGCCCGCCGCCGTCAGAATTGTCGATAGAGGCGTCTTAAATTCGTGGGCGAGTGCGTCCAGAATGACCGTTCGATAGGACTCCATCTGGACTGCAGCCACGGCCCGGCTGGCATGAATCGACGATCGCGTTCTCTCCAGATGGGCGGCGGCGAGGGCCGCCAGCGGTCCTGCCATCAGATCGGGATCTTCCAGGCCCTCGAAACCAATCGCTCCAATCGTGCGCCCGCCAACGCGGATGCATCGCGCCGCGATTTTTTTGTCAACATCGTCGTAATCCTTCTCGTGAATGAAAGCCTGCCCTGTTTCCTTTTCCAGGTCGTCGCCCGCAGCCCCGCAGACATAAACTTCCGCATCGGCGGCATCGAAGAAACAAACTGCCCTGATGCCAAACACTCCGCAGAAAGGTTCCAGAAGTTGGGTTTCGCCTTTCGTGTTGACTTCCAAACTGAGCAGCTGCTGAGCGAATTCGTAAAGCCGCTGCAGTTTTTCGCGATGCAATCGGGAAAGCTCCGTCTTAGTCCGGACCTGCGTGACCAATCTTGTGATCACAACACCCGTGATCAGGAACGATCCCAAACCCGCTATGTAGACAGGACTGTCGACTTGGAACGAAAAGAGCGGGTCAACAAAGAAGTAATCCAGGCAGGCGACGGCTACCAAAGACACCACGGCGGACGAAGGAAAATCGCCCGCCAGCGACTGCACGACCAAAACAATCAAGTAGCAAAAGCTGGCCGTAAGAAAGCTGAAGTGCAACTGGAATGCAACCCACGTGAGCAGTAAGACGGCCACCGCTCCCAGTGCGCACCACTGGATGGTTTGCCAGACTCGCCAGAACCCGCGCCCCTTAGAACCCATAAGCCACGCTCGTCGTGAACCGGTCAACGCAATCTGAGTCCGCGAAGCGTGCCCAGATTGCGTCGACGTAATTAGGTTGCCGAATCTACTTCTTAGGACCGAGTGTGAAAGCATTTCGCCCGCTCCCGCTGTTCTGCTTCGGGTTACTCTCGCTCGCACTGTTGTCGTTTGCGCTGCCGGCATTCTTCATGGCCCCGGCGGCAGTCTCGTATTTCTCTGCCATCCATTGGTGATCCTCAGCGAGCCTGGCGTACTTCTGCACTTGCGCGCTGTACTCCGCAACAAGCCTCCGCGCGTGCGGGTATGGATCGGGCACCTTAGAGGCGCGCTCCTCGGCTCCCCATTTCTTTTCCAGCTCTTCGGCATCGGTCAGCTTTTTCTGTGCTTGTTCAGCCTGAGACTGGTAGTAGGCCGCGAGCCGCTCATGATCGGCTGCGGTAGTAGCTGATTTCTCAAGCTCGCGAAGCTGCTTTGCGTTAAGTACCTCGCCCGATGCGCCTTGGGCTGTCGCCTTCAGGTGCAGCAGCACAGTGGCGATGAAGATCAAAGCCAACATAACTTTCAAGTTTCGGTACATGATCGTGACCCCCTCCGTTCGCGAAATCTGCGGCTAAATGCTTCGCGGTTTCTTTGAACTGATTGGAGAATCGCGCGGGAGCCGTGAAAAAGGCATAAAACATAGGGACTGATAGCGCACAGCTTTTATAACTTTTTTATAAATGGTGAAAGGCTCAGGGGAATAAGGGCTGTGACGCTTGCGCATCGCCTACGTGGTGGCGTTACGCATGTTAAGATTCTGAATACTTTAGGACGAAGAAGTGCCCGCTCAAACGCTACGAAAAAGCCTGATCCTCGCAGGAATCGGCAGCATGGCTGTCGCCCTGCTGACCCTCATATGTTTTGAAGTGCATCTCGACCTGGCGTCTGTACTGCCGCTTTACATGCTGCTGGTTGTCGTGCAATCAATGACCGGAGACTTTCTGTCGGCCGTCATCCTCTCGCTACTATCTGCCGGATGTTTGGACTTTTTCTTTACCCCGCCCCTGTTTACGCTCTACATCAACAACGCGCTCAACGTCATTGCACTGGTGGCTTTTGTTCTTACGGCTTTGATCATCACTACATTGGCATCGGGAGAGCGGAAACACGCCGAATCTTCGAGCCTGCAAAAAGATCGGCTCGATCGCCTCTACAAGCTTTCGCAGCAGCTTCTCGTACTGGAGCCGGAGGCGATGATGACCGAAAAGTTTCTCGAGCCGTTTCGTCAGCTTTTTGGAGTGACGGCGATTTGCGCCTTCGACGCTGAGACTGCCGAGCTTCATATCGTTGGCGCTTCGCAACGTGAGTTGGCGCACAAGACGCGTGAGGCATACATAAGCGGGCACGACCTTAACGATACGGATTCACGTTTGTCCGTCCGATGCTTTCGATTTAGCAGTAGCGGGAGAATGACGGGAGCGATCGGATTCGAAGGCCTTCAGGAGCCCGAGGAAACCACCGGCTCGTTGGCTGCGCTCACCTCCGCATTGGTCGAGAGGACGAAGGCATTCCACAAAGCCACTATCGCTGCGGCCGCTACACAAGCTGAAGAGTATCGCTCGGCAGTGCTGGATGCGCTGGCTCATGAGTTCAAGACGCCATTGGCCACCATACTCGCGGCAGCCGGCGGCATCCGTGAGGCTGGGCCTCTCGGGCCGGAACAGCAGGACATGGCGGAGACCATCGAAAGTGAGTCCGTGCGTCTCAGCAGCTTGACGTCTCGGCTGCTCCGCACCGTTCGATTGGATCGCGAAGAGATTAAGCCGCGCGTGGAGGTGATTGATCTCGAGTACCTCGCCGCGCAGCTCGCCAGCCAATATTTAGAGCGTTCGCCAGACCGGAGAATTCTTCTCCAAAACCCGTACGACCGTGTCGAAGTGCTGGCGGACCCCCAACTGTTGCGCATTGCACTCAGCCAGTTGGTCGAAAATGCCTGCAAGTACTCGGCCCCCGGTTCCGACGTAACCATCGCCATTGACCGCCAAGGCGACTCTGTCGCCGTCAAGGTCTCTAATACCGGTAGCTCGATCCCCTATAATGAACGGACGCGGATTTTCGAGCGCTTCTATCGCGGAGCGGACACCAGTCGTACGACATCGGGTTCCGGTCTCGGCCTCTATGTCGCGCGAAAAATCGCCATCGCCCACGGGGGAGCCCTGGAACTGGAAGTCGAGGACCGCGCCAGTAACAAAGTTACGTTTTCGCTGAGAATCCCGGTCGGGAAGGAAGCGGCGAATCGCGTTGGCTCAGCCCACTAGTGTCCTCATTGTCGACGACGAAGCCTCCCTGCGGAAAACCCTGCGAACTTCATTAACGGCGAGCGGTTTTGCCGTTCAAGAAGCGCGCAACGGCGAAGAAGCTCTCACAATGATTCAATCTCAGCCTTTCGATCTCGTTCTGCTGGACATCAATATGCCTGGCGTGGGGGGGATTGAAGCGTGTCGGCGAATTCGAGAGGCCGCGCCTCACTCCGGCATACTCATGATCACCGTGCGGGATTTCGATGAAGACAAAGTTCGAGGCTTGGAAGCCGGCGCGGACGACTACGTCACGAAGCCGTTCAAGCTGCGAGAACTGACGGCCCGGCTTCGGGCGGTTCTTCGGCGCACGAAGCTTCAAGCCGCGAACGAGCCGGTTGTCCTGGAGATCGGAAATCTGAAGATCGATTTTGACCGGCGACTTTTTTGGCGCGACAACGAAGAAATCCACCTTTCGCCAAGAGAGTTCGATCTCCTTGCGTTCATGATGAAGAATGCAGGATTTCCTCTCACTCACGTAAAGCTCTTGCGGACGATCTGGGGTCCTGAGTATGGAGGCGAACTCGAGTACTTGCGATCATACGTCAGGATGCTTCGCAAAAAGATCGAGAGCGATCCCGAGAATCCAGAATATATTCAGACCGAGCCTTGGCTAGGATACCGATTCCGCGGTCCCGCCGCTCCCGAGGCCTAATTGGCTGAGGTGAGGTCACGTCTTCCTCCTCAAATCTTGGTGTTACTTCGCGCAATCATCACCTCCTTTGTCAGACCTGAAAAACGGGTGCAGTTCTACCTGATTCATCGCAGGAATATGCCCGGTTTGCTCTATGAGCTTGTTGAGATCGTTTGTCCTGAAGTTGCACACGCCGATCGCCCGAGCGCGCCCATCCGCGAGAAGCTTTATCGCGGCCTTATAGGAGTCGACAGTTGCCTCGAAGGTGGAAGGGACTGGCCAATGAAGTAGATACAAGTCAGGAAATCAAGCCCTAGCTTGCGAAGGCTTCGATCGAAGGCATGGAAAGTTTGGTCGTAGCCATAGTCGCTTATCCAGAGCTTGGTCGTTACGAAGATCTCTTCGCGAGAGATGCCGGAAGAGCGGACGCCTTCTCCAACCTGCTGCTCATTCATGTAGGCCGCAGCCGTGTCGATGAGCCGGTATCCATCTGCGACCGCTGACCTCACCGCAGCTACTGTCTTCTCCGGCTCACTACGAAACACGCCAAGTCCAAGCGCGGGCATCTCGATTCCATTTGTTCAACTTGTACACGGGGCTTTTAGCTGTCACCGAGTTACCTACGAAACGCGCTGGAATACGGCTTGGACGACACCGCAGCGTTCTTCCCCGAGATTTCGCCGAAAATTCCTCACCATCTCCGGAAAATCCGGCCCCAGCACTAGATGCAGTCCCAGGCGTGGCGTCTCTGCGTTCCTGCTGCGGGCTACCATCGCATCGAGAAATCGCAATGCACCTTCTGTTACGTCATTCCACGCAACGAGGACAAATCCCGGATCCAGGATCGTTTTCCGCATGGCTTCAGCCGACTGAAGATGACTGATCTCTTGCGTACGGGCCCAAGGCACCGGAAATAGAATGGGTCCGGGCGTGCGCTGGACGACATCGTGCAGTGCGAACTGCCCGCCGATCTTTAGAACCCGACGAATTCCTTCGTACAGCGGTTTTTTCTCTGCAATGTTCATCGATACGTGCTGCGTCCACGCGCCATCGAACGTTCCATCGGGAAAGAGCAACTCACGGGCATCGCCATGACGGTATTCCACTCGATCTTCGAGCCCCATGCGCGCGGCGAGAACCGAAGCGATCCGACAATATTCTTCGGTGATGTCGATTCCGATTACACGGCAGCCGTAATTGGCCGCCAGATAACGCGAAGGGCCGCCCAACCCGGAACCAATGTCCAGAACATAAGACCCACGTGCTGGTGAAAACAATCGCGCCAGCTCCTGCGTTGCCTCAAGACCTCCTACATGAAACTGATCGACAGCCGCTACGTCGTTCGGCGACAGCTTATGACTGTCCGCGACACTCAACAGACGCAGTTGCTCATCGATGCGGCGAGCGATCTCTCCGTCACCGCCATAATGCCCCGTGATGTTGTCGCGCGCTGTCATCGAAATGTCTTCACCATCATCAATGCGTCATAGTCCTCGCCCTGAACCCGCAGTGCCCGTGGCATCACGCCATACGATTCGAATCCACATTTCCGATAGAACTTTCGTCCCCGAGGGTTATCAAGTGCGACGTACAATTCCACTTGATCCACCTTGAGACTGGCCGCCTCCAGAACGTGCTTGAAGAGAATGTCGGCAAGCCCTGTTCCCCGTTGCTCCTCCGACACATACATGTTCCAGATCATCCCGACGTGCTTCCGCTTTGGAGACATCTGCTGGAGAAACGTCGCGATCGCATACAACCTTCCGCTTACGAATCCCCCAAAAATTACCTCCCGCCGAAAGCGCTCGGCGATCTGCTCGGAACTGCGAGCGGACTCTTCGTCGTAGTCCGCAGCAAACGCCGCAGGCACTGACCGTAACGCTTCAAGAAAGAGGGCCTGGTACTCCGCGCCGTTCGCTGCCTTAAGGCGTCTGATTTCCGTTCCGGTCATGAATTCAAGGCCTCTTCAAACAACATTTCCCATCGCATCCACGTTCGGCGAGGACTCTCGACCCGCAGCGAAATTCCGAGTGTCGCAGCGGCTTTCATTTGGTCAGTGTTTCACTCTGGCTTAACAACCTTAACAACAAGGATCACACCCTCACTGCTTATCGGCCTGCTGAATTGGTATAACCAAGAACCATTTATCGGTCTGATCGGGGCCGGGCAAATGGATGATGTATGTGCCGTTCCACCCTCCGCGAGTGAAACCCTGCAGATCTTCAGGATGGGGAGTTATCACCATAATATGGGGTCCCACATGAAACTCCCCGCCGGACGCACCCGGCACCCATTGACCCATATACATGTAGGAAATGCCAAGTCTATCGACGTGCTGCGGTCGTCCGGCAAGCCCATCCTTTATCCACTGAAAGAAAACTCTGTCGAAACATCCCGGGTCGTCATGCTTGGAGCCGGGTGGTGGACCCGGTAGGCAGGTCCACTCACTAGTACCCTTACGTAGAACTCGAAATTCGCCGCCCTTGCTGGCTGGATGATCCACGATAGTCGCGCCGTCGGTTATGAAGTTTGGTGCGGCCCTCAGTGCGTCTGCAATTTTCTCAGCGTCCGTTACAGGCAGGTGTTCAGTCGTGCTCTGAGCGCCCGCTGTGAGCGCAACGAAAAGACAAAGTACAGCTAGCTTCATTTCGCACCTCAGGAAGAATTCTTTGTGATACGGCTTTCGATTCAGCGCTGCCAATCTTTGAAGCAACCTTCGTCTGGCGCGGCGCCAGCCGTCGTGAGCTCCACAGGGCCATTGATTTCGCACGTGTTCAGCGCACACGGGAGCTGTGAAAATCTCCCGGCAAAAGAAGCGATGGACGCGATCCCATCGGGCCTTCCTATGCAGCGATCTCCTGGAAGAACTTTGTCAGTTTTTCGTTGAGCAGAGCGGGCACGGATGACGGCTTCATCTCTGGGAATTTGCTGAAAAATGACAACTGATCGTCCATATCGATCCGTGTTTGCTCCCCGTCCCGCTGGGAAACGCAGATGCGCACGGGAGCGCCAAGACCGGAGGCGCCGCTGTACTCGAACAGGCCACGAGCGATGACAGCGTTCCCGATGAGGTAGAACTTCGACTCGATGGGAATCCCAGCAAGGCGCATTGTGGAACCCTGTTCAAAATCCCAGAAGATTGAGAAGGGCTTGGAAGTGGAGTCGACGTACGCTTCGACACGCGCGCGATCCCCGTGCGTCAC